>PJEL010001004.1_pt1 | contig 30545 bp, 22 predicted proteins | sample 1853271 | NCBI WGS metagenome assembly PJEL01 (sample SAMN08108733, study PRJNA415343) | Invertebrate metagenome, whole genome shotgun sequencing project. | host: Globobulimina | place: Sweden: Gullmar Fjord | collected 2015-08 | reverse complement strand
AATAAGTTAATAGGCGATGTTAAACCTATATTTGCAGGCACAGAGCTTGGTTGCACTGAAGGCCCGCATATTTTAAAACGCGGCGATTACTACTATTTAATTACCGCTGAAGGTGGCACTGGGTATGAACACTGCATTAGTGTTGCGCGCTCTAAAAACGTATTTGGCCCTTACCAAGTACACCCACACAACCCCGTAACAACAGCAGTACATGAGCCGAGTAATGCGCTGCAAAAATGTGGCCATGGGGATTTTTTTCAAACGCAAAACGGTGATTGGTACACGGTATTTTTAACATCAAGGCCACTATCTGAGCGTGGCCGCTGCATTACAGGGCGTGAAACAGGGGTTGAGCAAATAATCTGGAAAGACGATGGCTGGCCGTATGCAAAACACACAAATAAAGCCCCCAGAATACACGTACCCGTTGAAGGTTTAACGCTAAATCCACAGTCGCAATCCTCAACACATATTGATTTTAGTAACGATGGGCTTACTGTTGATTTTCAGTCATTGCGCATACCTATGTGCAAAAATTGGGTCTATAAAAACACTCAAAAAGCATCGCTCACCTTAGTAGGTAAAGAGTCTTTAAGCTCATTGCATCAGCAAAGTTTTATTGCCAGGCGTGTACAAGCTCATCATACTGTTAGCAGCACATGCGTTGATTTTGCGCCGAGCAGTTTTCAGCAAATGGCGGGGCTAGTATGTTATTACAACACCGCGCATTACTACTATTTGCATATAAGCGGCGGCGATGTAGGCGATGAAACCACACCACGTTATTTAAATATAATAAGCTGCGATAAATACCAAACAAGCACGCCTGTTGCACCGCTTTTGCTTAAAACAAACAAGCCTGTTTACTTAAAAGCTGATTTTAATGGCGCTCAGCTGCAGTTTTACTACGCCACCGAAAAAAACCGCTGGATAGAGTTTGGCCCAGTGCTCGATGGCAGCATTTTATCTGATGATTACGTGCAGCAATCACCGCAAGGGTATCGACCGTGTTTTACCGGTGCTTTTATTGGTATGGCGTGCCAAGACTTATCGGGGAGAAATAAAGAAGCTCACTTTTCATTTTTTAATTATGACGAACCTAGCGACGAATAAATCGCCGCTAGTTAAGCTTATTAGTTGATTGAAAGCTTTTTGAAACTGCTTTAAAGCTCTATTAAAGTTCACTTAAAACTATTTTAAAACAGGGCTTTAATACGCTCCATTTGCGATTGTAAAAGTAAACTTTGAGAGTGGCTCATAATGTCACTCTCTCGTTTGTTTTCGATCAGTAAGCGCCCTACTTCTTGCGCTTCAAAGCTATAACCTTGTGACTGCCTGCCATCTTCAAAATGCTCAATTAGGTCATCAAGCTCATACAAAGAGCACTCATAAGCCCTAAATGCATCGGGTATTTTTATATAGCCTTTGTCGCCAATAATATACGCGCCATTCCCTAACCGGCATTGAAATGACGTTGCTAAGCTCACCATTACATCACCACAGTTAGCAGTAATAAGTACATCGTCTTCCACGCCTTTGTAGCGAATATTTGCTCTTACGTATAAGTTTTCAAGGTCGTTATTTAAAAAGTAATTGGCAATGGCAAGCGGATAAATTCCCATATCAAGTAAACAACCGCCCGCTAAATCTGGGTTGTATTCACGCCCATCGGGATTAAAAGGCACAGGATAGCCAAAGTCAGCTTTAACATGTTTAATAGTACCAATTCGCCCTTGATCTACCCATTGTTTTGCTTTTTGTATTGCAGGTAAAAAGTACGTCCACATGGCTTCCATTAAAAATACGTCGTGATTTTTAGCCAGTAAAGACAACTGCTTACACTCTTCAGCTGAAACCGTAATAGGCTTTTCGCACAATACATGCTTGCCCGCTTTAATAGCATCACTGGCATTTTTGAAGTGAAAGTTATGCGGGGTGGCAATGTAAACTACATCAACGTTTTTATCGTCAAATAATGCTTGATACCCTTCGTAGGCATTTGCCGCTCCATACTTGCTCGCAAAAGCGCTTGCATCTTCCCCACTTCTTGCTGCAACCGCGTACGCAACACCATTATTCGTATGTACTAAGTCTTCACAAAATTGTGCAGCAATTCGGCCACAACCAACAATACCCCAGTTTATTTTATTCATAGTGTTTCCTTATGATCTTAAAAAGAAATTTAAGTGAACTCCAACAACCAAGCAATAAACTTGCAAATTAATTGTTAAACATAGTTAAAAACTAGCTTGACTTAACAATAACAAATCACTTATGTTAGCGCTAACACTAAAACAACATTAAGTATCACATTCATGTTCCTTGGTATCGATTTAGGCACTTCAGGTGTAAAAGTAATTATTTTAGACGAGAAAGACCAATTGCTTGCTCAAGCAAGTGGATCTTTAAGCGTTTCACGCCCAGCACCACTTTTTTCTGAGCAAAACCCTACAGACTGGTGGCTTGCTACATTTAGTGCAATTGAGGAGCTTAAAAATACTCATGCTGCATTACTAAAATCGGTAAAGGCTGTGGGCCTTTCTGGGCAAATGCATGGCGCAACGCTGCTTGATAAAAAAAATAATATTATTCGTCCAGCCATTTTATGGAACGACGGGCGCAGTGCAGCACAATGTGTAGAGCTTGAAAAACGCGAACCAAATTCTCGTAATATTACCGGCAACATAGCAATGCCTGGTTTTACTGCACCTAAATTGGTGTGGTTAAAAGAGTTTGAGTCAGAAAATTTTGCAAAAGTAGCCAAAGTATTATTACCAAAAGACTACCTACGCTTTTTAATGACCGGCGATTTTGCATCAGATATGTCTGACTCTGCAGGCACATTATGGCTAGACGTAGAAAAAAGAGCATGGTCGCAAAAAATGCTTAGTGCCTGTGATTTAACAGAGCAACACATGCCTACTCTTTTTGAAGGCACACAAATTACAGGCAAATTAACAGCCCAAGTTGCTGCTAAATGGGGAATGGAGCAAGTACCAGTTGTTGCTGGCGGTGGCGATAATGCCGCAGGTGCTGCCGGTGTAGGCGTAGTAAAGCCAAAACAAGCGTTTTTATCTTTAGGTACTTCGGGCGTTTACTTTGTTGCCAACGAAAAATACCTGCCTAATCCAGAAGGTGCTGTACATACTTTTTGTCATTGCATTGAAAACACCTGGCACCAAATGTCAGTGGTGTTAAGCGCAGCAAGCTGTTTAACCTGGGTCACTAAATTAACTGGTTTTGAAAACGAAAGTGCATTGCTTGAACAAGTAAGTAAATGCGACTTTAGCAAACCAAGCTCAGTGATATTTTTGCCTTATTTAACTGGCGAACGTACGCCGCATAATAACCCCGATGCCAAAGGCGTGTTTTTTGGTTTAGACAGTGATACCGATGCAGCAGCCCTTGGCCGCGCAGTACTCGAGGGCGTTGCTTTTGCCTTTGCCGATGGCCAACAAGTACTGCTTGATGCCGGCGCACAAATTGACGATGTAACCGTTATTGGTGGTGGCGCTAAAAGCCCACTGTGGGGAAAAATCATCGCAAGTGTACTTAACCGCCCCCTAATTTACCGAGAAGGCTCAGAAGTTGGTCCCGCATTTGGCGCTGCAAGACTTGCCCGAATAGCAGTAACACAACTCTCTGCACAACAAGTGTGTGTTAACGGCAAAGTAACGCAAACCATTGAGCCAGACCCAATCATGCAAGACTTTTACGCACAGCAATACACAACATACAAAGCACTTTATCAAAGTGTAAAAACATACTTTTAATACACTATTATAAAATTAATGGAGCACAATATGAGCGAGCAATTTTTTACAAACGTTGAAAAAATTAAATTTGAGGGTGAAAACTCTAAAAACCCATTTGCATTTCGTTACTACGACGAAAACCAAGTAGTGCTTGGCAAAACAATGAAAGAGCACCTTCGTTTTGCAGCTTGTTAGTGGCATAACTTTTGTTCTACAGGGTTTGATATTTTTGGTGAAGGTACGTTTGACCGTCCTTGGATCCAACCTGTGGGCAACCAATTAGAACTTGCTGAACAAAAAGTAAAAGTAGCCTTTGAATTTTATGAAAAATTAGGCGTTCCTTACTTTTGTTTTCATGATGTTGATATTGCCCCTGAAGGCAAAACACTACAAGAAAGCCACGATAACGTATCGCACATAGCTAACATTATCGAAAAAGAAATGCAGCGCACAGGTGTAAAACTACTGTGGGGTACTGCTAACTTATTCTCAAATCAGCGTTTTTGTGCCGGTGGTGCAACAAACCCTAACCCTAATACGTATGCATATGCAGCAGCACAAGTTAAACATGCAATGGAAATAACGCATCGTTTAGGCGGCGAAAACTACGTACTGTGGGGTGGCCGTGAAGGTTACGACACACTACTAAATACAGACCTTGCGCAAGAAAGCGAACAGTACGCACGCTTTTTAAAAATGGTTGTAGAGCACAAGAAAAAAATTGGTTTTAAAGGTACATTATTAATTGAGCCAAAACCACAAGAGCCGACTAAGCACCAATACGATTACGATACAGCAACAGTTGCAGGCTTTTTGTATAAGCACGGCTTACAAGACGAAATTAAAGTAAACATTGAAGCAAACCACGCAACACTTGCGGGTCATAGTTTCCATCACGAAATTGCAGTTGCTTGCGCAGAAGGCATTATGGGTAGTATTGACGCTAACCGTGGCGACATGCAAAACGGTTGGGATACAGACCAATTTCCTAACGATGTAGCTGAGTGCACACTTGTTGTTTACGAAATTTTAAAAATGGGTGGCTTTACAACGGGCGGCTTTAACTTTGACACTAAACTTCGTCGTCAATCGTGTGAACGCGATGACTTATTCATTGGTCACATTGGCGGTATGGATACGATGGCTAAAGCATTACTCAATGCAGCAGCAATGATTGAAGGTGGCGAGCTGTCTGACTTTGTTGAAAAACGTTACGCAGGCTGGAAAGAAGACCTAGGTCAAAGCATTCTAAATGGTGAGCAATCACTTGAGAGCCTTTCAGCCTTAGTACACGAGAACAACATCGATCCTAAGCAAGTTTCTGGTCGCCAAGAACTGCTTGAGAATATTGTTAACCGCTACGTATAAGGACATCGCCTCGGTTATAAAGCCGAGGCGTACATCATTATGAACTTGTTAGAACAACTCAAAAAAGTAACCACGGTCGTTGCCGACAGTGGCGATGTAGAGTCAATCAAAGCTCTAAAACCGGTTGATGCAACAACCAACCCTTCGTTAATTTTACAAGCTGCAAAATTACCTCAGTATAAACATTTAATTAGTGATGCTATAAGCAAAGCTGGGAACGATGTTGACGCTATTTGCGACCAACTTATTGTTAACTTTGGCTGTGAAATACTAAAGGTAATACCTGGGCGTATATCAAGCGAAGTAGATGCGCGTTTATCGTTTGACACCAAAGCAAGTATAGCCAAAGGGCGTAAGCTTATTTCGCTTTACGAGCAAGCGGGTATTTCAAAAGACCGCGTACTTATTAAACTTGCTTCAACATGGGAAGGCATTAAAGCCGCCGAACAGTTAGAAAAAGAAGGTATTAAGTGTAACTTAACCCTGCTTTTTTCGATGGCTCAAGCCATTGCATGCGCACAAGCTAACGTAACTCTTATATCTCCGTTTGTTGGGCGTATTCTTGATTGGTACAAAGCCCGCGATAATAAAGAATACACTCCAAGCGAAGATCCTGGTGTGCAGTCGGTTACAGGTATTTATCAGTACTACAAAAAGTACGATTATAAAACAGTGGTAATGGGCGCAAGCTTTAGAAACACTGAAGAAATAATCGAACTTGCTGGCTGCGATTTACTGACTATCTCGCCATCATTACTCAATGATTTACAAAGCCAAGAAGGTGAGCTGGTTACTAAGCTTGACGCTGCAAATATTGCCAAAGCACCGCAAAGTGGCATAACCCCACTCACTCACGAGCAGTTTTTATGGCAGCACAACGAAGATGCAATGGCCAGCGAAAAGCTCGGTGAAGGTATTCGTAACTTTGCCAAAGATCAGCGTATTTTGGCTAAATTGGTTGAAGACTTACTAAACTAATTTCCCTAAAGCCTGCCATATTATGTGCAGGCTTTTTTAATTTTATTTGAGGTAATACATGACTCAGCTTTCTTCTCGTGCGCCTTTTGCAAATGCCATTCGCGCACTTAGCATGGATGCGGTACAGCAAGCAAATTCAGGGCATCCGGGCGCACCTATGGGTATGGCCGATATAGCCGAAGTACTGTGGAACGATTTTTTAAACCATAATCCAAACGATCCAAATTGGGCAAACCGAGACCGCTTTGTACTCAGTAACGGTCACGGATCTATGCTTATTTATTCTTTATTGCATTTAAGCGGGTACGAACTACCACTTAGCGAGCTTAAACAATTTAGACAAATGCATTCAAAAACCCCAGGCCACCCTGAATACGGTTACACCCCAGGTGTTGAAACAACCACAGGCCCGCTTGGCGCAGGTTTATCAAACGCTGTAGGTATGGCCATTGCCGAAAAAGCCCTAGCAGCACAATTTAACAAAGAGAGTTTTGATATTGTAGATCATTACACTTACTGTTTTATGGGTGATGGCTGTTTAATGGAAGGCATATCGCACGAAGCAAGTTCGCTTGCAGGCACACTAGGCCTGGGTAAACTTATTGCTTTTTGGGACGATAACGGCATATCTATCGACGGACACGTTGAGGGCTGGTTTACCGACGACACCGCTAAACGCTTTGACTCTTACGGCTGGCATGTAATAAAAGATATAGACGGCCACGACCCAGAACAAATTGCCAGCGCCATTGCACAAGCAAAACAAGTGAGCGATAAACCTACTCTACTTTGTTGTAAAACCGTAATTGGTTTTGGCTCGCCAAATAAATCAGGCTCGCACGATTGCCATGGCTCGCCATTAGGTGATGACGAAATAACTGCGGCGCGCAAATTTTTAAACCTACCAAATGAAGCATTTAGTATCAGTGATGATATTTACGCCCATTGGGACGCTAAACAAAGCGGTAATAAAAAACAAAAACAATGGCAACAACTGTTTAATGACTACACCAAAAGCCACCCTGAGCTTGCCAAAGAATTTGAACGCCGCGTAATTAAACGCACCCTTCCTGAAAGTTTTGAAGCTATTGCAAACAACTATATTGCACAGTGCGATAAAGACGCTGCCAACATTGCAAGCCGAAAAGCCTCGCAAAACACTATTGAAGCCTTTGCCCCGCATTTACCAGAGTTACTGGGTGGCTCTGCCGATTTAGCCGGTTCTAACTTAACGCTGTGGTCTGGCTCTAAAGGCATAAGCGCAGATGACGCCAGCGGTAATTATCTATTTTATGGCGTACGCGAGTTTGGTATGAGCGGCATTATGAATGGCATATCACTGCACAGTGGTTTTATTAATTACGGTGCTACATTTTTAATGTTTATGGAATACGCCCGTAACGCAGTCAGAATGTCGGCACTTATGGGTATTCAAAATATATTTGTGTATACCCACGACTCTATTGGCCAAGGTGAAGACGGTCCAACTCACCAACCTATTGAGCAACTAGCCAACCTACGTATGACCCCAAACTTAGTCACATGGCGCCCGTGTGATGCAGTAGAAACTGCAGTATCGTGGAAAAACGCGATACAAAATCAGCAGCAACCTACTGCGCTTATTTTTAGTCGCCAAGGGCTCAGCCACCAGCCACGCAGCGCACAGCAAATTAGCGATATAGAAAAAGGCGGCTACATTCTTAGCGAAAGCAATAAAGCGCCTGAGCTTATTTTAATTGCAACGGGTTCTGAAGTTGATTTAGCAATGCAAGCCGCAAAAGAGCTGACAGCACAAGGTGTTGCAGTGCGTGTGGTATCAATGCCAAGCACCACATTGTTTGATCTACAATCAGACGATTACAAGCAAAGTGTATTGCCAAACTCGCTAGCAAACCGTATTGCAATTGAAACATCACACCAAGATTACTGGCTAAAATATGTAGGCTTACAAGGCAAAGTAATTGGTATGAGCACTTTTGGTGAATCGGCGCCAGGTAACGTGTTATTAGAGCATTTTGGCTTTACCACCAAAAATGTAGTGAGCACCGCGCAAGCGTTAATCAAAGCCAACGCTTAATATATTTAGTACGCGTAATGCGCTAAATAATCCAAACTTTATCCAATTAATGCGCTAAGCCTCCCAAAGCTCGGCGCATTTTTACAATTTACCAACAAAGGTGAACTATGAAATACTTACTATTAATTATGCTTTTTAGTGCAAGTACTAGTTTTAACGCATGGGCAAATGACGAGCAAAATGATGAACTACTGCTAACGATTTTTTTAAAGCACGACCAATCAAAAAATCTCTCTGAAATAAAAGAAATACTCAACAACGCTAACTTTTATAAACATTTTCCGGCAGCGTTGTTACCTAAAGTAAACTTATCGATTGAACGTTATGGTTGGAAAGCTTACAGCACTGAGTTTTACCCAACTTACGATCTGTACCCAATCGTAAAAAAAGAAATTAAAAAAGCTAGAACGAACAATTAAAAGAGTAACCAACATGACAACTTCACTTGTTCAATACACGCTAAGTAATGAGGTAAACGACACTATTTCTATTATTAACTACGGTGCCCGGCTTACCAGCTGGGTTACCCATATTGATAATAAAAAACGAAATATTGTACTTGGCTATTCTAATATTAATGACTATTTAAACGACACGTTTTACTTAGGCGCTGTAGCCGGTCCTTATGCAAACAGGCTAAGTAATGCCCAAATAAACATTGATGATAAAGCCTATGCACTTAATAAAAACGAAGGAGTAAACCAACTTCACGGCGGCCAAAAAGCATTAAGCGACTTATTTTGGCAGCTCGATTATCATCAAAAAAATGCGCTAAGTTTAAGTATTACTCTACCCGATGGATACAACGGCTACCCCGGTAAAACTATATTTAACGTGCTGTATACCTTTACCACTAACAGTAAAAACCAAAGTAATCTTGATATTAAATTTACAATTACCAGTAATAAAAAAACCATTGCAGGGCCAACAGCGCACCCATATTTTAATTTAAATGGCATTACTAACAGCGCACAAGGGCATACATTAAAACTGGCTGCCGCGCATTATACCCCCGTAGATACAAACGCCATTCCCACAGGTTTAATAGCCCCTGTAGCAAATACAACTTTTGACTACACAAATGCGCGGGTGCTTAATAAAACCGATAAACTCGATCATAACTTTGTAACCGAACAAACACTTAATCTGCAAGCCAATAAGCAACACGCAGAGCTTACTAGCGCCGATGAAAAAGTAATGCTGAATATGCTTTCTAACTACCCTGCTATTCAGGTTTATACTGGGCAGCATTTAAAAAGTCCGTTTAACCAATTTGACGGTATTTGCCTAGAGCCGCAATTTTGCCCCGACAGCCCTAATAACCCACACTTCCCATTTAGCTATTTAACACCACAAGTACCTTTGCAAACGCATATTAGTTACTGCTTAACTAAAACCAATAAAAAATAGCTATTTTATAAACCAAAAAAGGATCGCTATTAAGCGATCCTTTGCGGGAGGTTAAATGTTTAGTGCGATTATAAATCGCTTACAAAGCTTTTAAGTTTTAACTCACGGTCAATTAATAATGGGTAATCGGTGCGCCCTTGCATTGGCCAATCGTTGCGCCAAGTACGTGCATCGCTTATACCCCAAAAAGTAACACGGCTTACTTTATCGTCATGTTTTTTAAGTATGTCAAACACGGATTTGTAGCGCTCGCCTAACTGGGTGTTTACTTCACTCGGTAAACCATTCGGGTATGGGTTAAAGCGCTCTTGTAGCGCAATATCTAACGAAATATCAGCCCCTTGTTCTTCACCTTCAGGGAACGGTAATACCGAAATATCAAGCTCGGTTATCATCACATCAATGCCAGTGGCTGCGTATGCCACAATAGAGTCTTCCATTAACGAAAGCTCTGGGTTATCAAGCGAGTAATGCGCTTGCATACCAATACCATCAATTTGAATACCTTTGCTTTGCAAATTTTTAATAAGCGCGATTGCACCGGCTCTTTTTTCTGGCTTATATAAGTTGTAATCGTTGTAGTATAGCTTGGCATTAGGCGCTGCCTGCTTAGCGTATTTAAACGCGTATTCTATAAAGTCGTCACCAATAATGGTGCTCCATTTAGATTCACGCAGTGTGCCGTCTTCGTTAAGTGCTTCGTTTACCACGTCCCATGCAAAAATACGGTTTTTATAGCGCCCTGCAACAGCATTAATATGGTTTTGCATACGCTTAAGTAATGCATCGCGGGTAAGCAGCTCGCCTTGGTCGTCTTCAAAAACCCAGTCAGGGGTTTGCGAATGCCACACTAATGTGTGCCCAACTAACTCTTGGTTGTTCTCTTGTGCGTACTGAACTAACGCATCAGCAGCTTCAAAGTCATACGTTTTTAGCTCTGGGTGTATACGCTCCCACTTCATTGAGTTTTCTGGCGTAAAGGTATTAAATTGCGCTTTAGCCACATTTAAATCTTCAGGCAAAGCCCCTAATATTTGGTCGCGGCTAATCGCTGTACCTATTTTAAAGTGGTCTTTAAATTGCGCTTTAAGCGTTAATTGCTCCGGCGCTTTTTGCGATTTTAATGTCGGTTTACTTTGCTCTGCTGCACCATTACAGCCAAGTGCAAGGCTCGACATTCCTAATAAAATAGCAATCGTAAGTTTATTTTTATGCATGATGTACCTGTTGTGTGTTTTTAGTGTGCAACGTAAACTTAACACCATATAGTCTTTTTGACAACAACGTTTTATTAAAATAGACTGAACAAAAATAACACAGCATACATTCCTTAATCACACACTTTACTAGCAACAAAATTAGCAAGGATACACATGAAAAAAATAACAATAAAACGGCTTCTGTTAATTAGCTTATTTTTCGCCTCATTTATATTCAGCGCCCTAATTCGCGCGGAGCAAACCTGCACTCACGTGCCCATTTGGCATAAATTAAGCTTAACCCTTGAAGGCCCGCACACCAGCGAGCTTGCCACGCCAAACCCCTTTACCGACTACCGCTTAGACGCCACATTTACCAGCCCCACTAACAGGCAATATACAGTACCTGGATATTATGCAGCCGAGGCAAACACAGCTCAAACACATGCAACAGCAGGCAACAAATGGCAGGTTTTGTTTTCGCCCAACGAACTTGGCAAATGGCGCTATACACTCTCATTTGTTAAAGGCAGTAATATCGCAAGCGTGCCATTAAATACTGTTACAAACGAGCAATCAGCCGGATTTTTTGATAAACAAACAGGCGAGTTTAATGTTACCGCCGCCACTAAGTCACCCAGCAGTAAAGACTTTAAAAGCAAAGGTAAGCTTGAATACGTTAATAAACCTTATTTGCAGTTTAATGGCTCAAAAGAGTACTTTTTAAAAGCAGGTGCTAACAGTCCAGAAGTGCTGCTTGGCTTTTCAGGGTTTGATGCCACTCCCACAAAGCGTAACTACCAAGCGCACATAAAGCATTGGCAAAATAACGACCCCACATGGCAAACAACCAATACAGAGGCTAATAACAGTAGTCATCAATCTTCTAAAGGCATTATTGGGCTAATCAATTATTTAGCGTCGCTTAACATTAACGCGTATTACTTTTTAACCATGAACGCCTACGGCGATGGCGACCAAGTTTGGCCATGGCTTAGCAAAACCCAAACCACACGCTACGATGTATCTAAATTAGCTCAGTGGGATATTGTATTTAGCCACATGCAGCAAAAAGGCATAATGACACACTTTGTGATGAGCGAAACAGAAAACGAGTCACTGTTTGAATGGAACGAAAGCCAGCTTAAAAACGACTTTGCTGTTAGTCGTAAGATTTACTATCGCGAGTTATTTGCCCGTTTTGGCTATCATTTGGCAACCACATGGAATATAGGAGAAGAAAACGGCTGGCAAGATCCAAGCGGCGACGATAAACAACAAAAAGCTAATACCACAAAACAAAGAAAGCAATTTGCCGATTACTTTCAATCACTCACCTACTACCCTGAGCATCTTGTGATACATAACGGCCCGTCGCTCGACTACCACATTCACGATATACCAAACGACAACATTTTGGGCTACCCCGCCTACACAGGAGCAAGCTTACAAGGTGAACTTAAAACAAACACTACTTACAGCGATGTTTTAAAGTACCGCCAGCTGACTCAAAACAATCCTCACCCGTGGGTAATTACCATGGACGAAGCGTATATTTACGAGTATGCAGACAATGTAGATACGTGGCGTAAAAGCAATGTGTGGGCCTCATTTATGGCTGGCGGCGCAGGCATTGAGTTTTACTTAGGTGGCGGCGGCGACATAACAGAGCAAGATTTAACGCCTTACAAAGATTACTATTTAGCAATGACCACCGCTGTTGAGTTTTTTCAAAAATACGTGCCTTTTACAAAGCTTACACCAGCGCCAGAGCTTACAAAAACAGGCTGGGCGTTAAGTGATAACTCAGCGTTTTACTTATTTTATTTTAGTAACGCAAGCCAAGTAAAGGCCACATTACCAAACGCCTGCTACACCCTCGACTGGTTTAACCCACGAACTATCAACTACATAAACGGCAAACGCTTTTGCGTAAATACCGCAACGAGTACACAACTGGCAACACCACCTAACACACCTAATAACGACTGGGTTTATTTAATTAACCTAAGCGCTAAATAATAAGGATAACAAACATGAATCATTTAACAGTTAAACATTTTGTAACCGGCGTATTACTTACAGCCGCAGCCACCATAGCATTGCCTGTAAGCGCAGCAGATAAACCCACACAACTTACATCAGCTATTGTAAGTCAAAAAGACGCGCACATAACTCACTACGAAGGCGCTGATTTTCATACCTACTTTTATGGCGATACACCACTCACCAAAGGCGCTATTACGGGCGTTGCGGTTATTAAACCTAATAACGAAATACACCCTGCCCACCAGCATCCTGATGAAGAATACCTAATGATTCTTGAAGGTACTGGCACGTGGACGCTTAATGGCAAAAGTCAGCCAGCTCATACTGGAGATATTTTATTTGCAGCGCCTAATGACGTACATGGCATTTATAACAACGGCGATGTGCCACTTAAGTTTGTGGTAGTGAGGTATCAAGCTAAGTAGTTTTGATGATTTTTTAGTTTTTAAGTGAAATAGACTAAGTGAATTATGCACAAAGAGGTTAAGAGACGCTTCGCTTTTAGAGGAAAAAATAGCCTGATATAAGATCAGGCTGTTTTGGGTTATTCATCATAAAATTTGATAAAAGAATTTTTCCCTTCGTTAATATCATTTAGCCAAGCATGTGCGGTATTAGGATTTAAATGTTGCTTCTTTTTATTAATGTTTTGAAGTGATTTTATCAATTGATCAGCAGCATCCTAATATTTATAAAAATGCTGTTCCATATCAAACTTTATTGGGTTCTTAGCATTAATAAAAGAACCAGTAACTAACCCAACTTCTGGAAGTGCTGCAGTTATATGATCAAACTTATTCCAAGAATAGCCTTTATTTAATATTGCTAACTTATTAGCTAGCTCAAATCCTTTTTCATCAAGTAATTTACACCCTAAATCATATTCTACCTCCCAAAGTGACAGAAGTGACTGTTTGCACTGTTTCAACGTTTGATTTCCTCGTCGAAAGATATCAAAAACCCTATCTTCGACCTGACTTTCAAACGTATCATCTTCATTTATCTGTATTTCATCGAATGAGTATTTGAGAACAATTAAAATAAGACACAACAGTGAAGAACGATTCATGCCTCTACTAAGATCCATCTATAGAGAACTGACTAATTTCTCATTCGAGTTTCTAAACAATCCATCAATATAATAGCTAGGGAAAGGAAATCCAATGCTTGGTATGTTGAGACAAAAGCGACATGTAAAGTCCAAAATAATCAGCTTTTCTTTAAAAGTCTTACTGGGATAAATTTGCTCCGAAAAAGCTAATAAGCAAGTATATTCTGTTCTAAGAGGATTATGTAATGTTTTTAAATAGGCTCTTTCTAATAATTTTAACGAAACAATATCATTTTTATTTTCATATATTTCAATTTCTTTTAATTGTTCAACAGCGAAAGCATGACCTTCTAATACTGATAACATGCTCACAGGCGTTTTATGAGAAAGGATATGTTCATTATTGTAATAATGAAACTGTAAGTGAACACCATGACTAGTATCATAAGAAAGCACCGAACGCATTTCTCTGTATTCGAAATACTCTCTTTCGTTAGACAATAGTAAATCGGTATGTAATTCTATTTCTGAATGGTTAGTTGCAAATACCTCCATAGGTTTTGTATTGCTCATATCATTAAGACAGTTAATAAGCCTGATACTATACTCAATCCCCCATATTGAGGCAGATGAATCAAGTAGATGCGTCGTCTCATGCAGGTATGTCTTCAAGAATAATATCTCTTCTGCGCTTAAGTTATTTGTTTGCTGTAATACAACCTGACTAGCTCGTTGAGCTGGAATCATCATCACTTCATCATTTAACTCGATATAATGCAAAAAAAAGTAATATTCACCTAAATTTCTGCTATTAAATACATTCTTACTCACTTAAACATCCATATTTATTTTTATAAGATCGAAACGATTGTATCAAATAAAATCAACCTTTTTCTAATTAAAAACAGCCCAATAACATAACTATAAAGATCATGAATTCAGACTACATGTTTATAGCTAGCCAATAATAAAATTTCCAAAAAAAGCCAAGTATTTAAAAATACTCGGCTTTGACTACACAATGCGGTTTACTTAACTTCATCTGCAATCGTTTTATTTAAGCGCTATCATACAACCCCAAAAAGTAACGTTGGCTACTCTACTGCGCTTTGCATAAAAAAATTAAAGCCCGCGCAAAAAAATAGTCTGTATAAAAATACAGACTATTTACTCTAGGGTTAATTACTTTTAGTTTGGTTTATTATTCAACCAAAGTGACCGATACGTCGTCTACATAAAAATCAGCAGTCAGTTCGTTTGACTCCACATAAAGTAAAGCGGCGCTTTCCTGCGTTGTGATTGAATGTGTGTAAGTGCCTGATAACTGTACCCAGTCACCCGCGTTAATGGTAGTAATGGGTGTAAGCTCAAGGTACTCGGTGCTAGTGTGCTCTATTTGTAGCGTGAGTTTTATTCCTGGCGACACTGTTGTACTGTCGTCAGATAACTTAACCCATGCAGATACATTATAGGTTTTATCTGCTGTAAATAAGCCTTTTACATCCTTTTGTATGCCATTCCACGTTTCAGTTCGCCCTTGAACTAAAACGCTATTATTACCGCTATGGGCTTGGGTTGTATCTAAGGTTATGCTTGCACTGCCACGCGCTTGCCATGAATCAAGTCCGGCTTCAAAGTCGCCATTAATTAGCAGCTCTGATGAAGGTGCTGGTTCAGCTACTTCAATTAGCTCTTTTAATGCATTAGCAAATCCCTGTAAGGCAGGTTTTGCAGTAAAGTCATTAAAAAATAACAGAGGCCATTCTGTTGTTGGCTCTGGCCAGTTTTGTAACCAGCTATCCTCGTCAATTACGCCCCAAATAGTTATGCCACCGCGTTGATCTTCAGGTACAGTTTCTAGGTATGTTTTAACAATATCGTAGTAGTACTGCTTTTGTTCGTCCGCTCTTTCACTTGTTAAGTAAGTTAGAGGAATGCCGCCTTCGTTGTTCATACGAACATCTAGCTCGGTAATTTTTACTTTGATTTTAGGGCGAATATCGACCACTTTTTGAAGGTGTGCCTGAATGGTTGAAATATCAGGGCTGTTAAGTGAAATATGAGATTGAAACCCTATACCATCAATAGGCACACCATTGGTTTGAAAGTCGTTAACCATATTGATAACAGCATCTAATTTATCAGCATTCCAAATCAGGTTGTAATCGTTGTAGTATAAGTCGGCATCAGGATCGGCCGCTCTTGCCGCTTTATATGATAACGGTAAAAATTCAGCACCTATATTTTCAAACCACACAGATTCGTCGGCGCTGTCGTTTGTGGTTTTTTCACCACGGTATTTACCGTTTTCCATAAACGCTTCGTTAACTACATCCCAGCTAACTACCGTATCGTTATCACCTTCTTCTTCAAAATGAGTGGCAACTTGAGTGATATGATTTTCCATCATGGTTATCCACGCGGCTTTATCACCTTGAAAACTCTGCATCCAAGGCGCAATTTGCGAGTGCCAAACAAAAACATGGCCATGTATAGTAAGTGAGTTGTCTTTGGCGTAGTTAACTAGCTCATCAGAATCATCGTAAAAAAATTCACCTTGGGTTGGTTGTAAATAGGTAGGCTTCATAATGTTTTCAGCAGAGAGCTGATTAAAGTGTTGTTCAATAATCGTTTTAATCTCTGGTCTGTCTATTATGCTGTTACCAAATCCACCCGCAGGAACAGCTACACCAATATTAAAATTAGGTGCTAATGCTTTTAAACTTTGTGCTGTCACTTCGCTGTATTGAACATCGGGTATTTCTTCTGCTGGTACATCGTCTAAAATAAAGCCTGAAAATTCGTCTAAGTATATAGACTTGTTAATGTTCTCTTCTTTTGAAAAGTGAATTGCCAGCCTAACTAAGGAGTCAGCTTCGGCTGTTGCGGCTGTTAATGTTATTTTTTGCCACTCGCCTGTGAGTGTTTCTTTTACTAGGCTAAGTTGGCCATAATCTGGCGCAGGTGTTTGAATCCAAAAATCGGCACTGGTTCCCTCTTCACCTTTGGCCCAAACACTAAACTCGTAATTTTTACCTCCAGTGATAGGAATGTCTTCATAAGCTATTTCAATTCCCCAAGGGTTGTCACCCAATGTATTAACAATAACCTCAGCTGCTTTGGTGCCTTTGTAAGTATTAACGCCTTCTTGCGATTCAATTATCTCTATAGTAGAAGTAGCGCTTGATTCTTGATCTGGTCTAAATACCCAATTTCCGACGGGCGTTGTTTGCCCTGTAGTGTCTTCTTCAAACCCACCATTTGCTATTTCAGCTGCTATTGGCGCTTCAGGCGCTGGAGTATCAGGGGCTACTACTTCCGGTATGGGTTCAGGCACCGGTGTATCTTTATTATCCCCCCCGCACGCCATTAATAGTGATACTAAGGTCACTAATCCGGTGTTACGAAAAATCGATTTATTCATTTTTTATTCCTTAGACTAAAGCAATAAATGAGTCGTTTATAAACTAGGTGCAGTAAAAGTCATTTGAGTGAATAAAATATGATAAGAGTATTTCTACTGCATCATCAAAATCTATTATTCAACATGACTACAACTAATTAGAAAAACAAACAGTCATTTATACTTATTATTTTAATATCTCTTCAAACGTTAATATTTACCTTGTACAAGGGTACAAATATAAACTTAAAATCAATGAGTTATAGTTAAGGTTTAAATTAAAATTTATTGTCTTATATCGTGTGTGTGAATATGCAATCATAAAATCAACCTAAAACCAACACTGTTATAGTCCAATTAAAAATAAGGATCAAGGCTAAAATTTGACCCGTTTCATATTGAGTATGCTTTGAGTTTGATTTGAGTCTGATAAAAATAATTAAATAGAAGGTGTAAGTGATACGTGTGCTTGTATTACTTATGTAAGATCAAGGTTTACCAGCTCATCGCTTAGTAAAATGACTTTTATTTGCCTCCATATAAAAATTTGCAAACAAAAAAAGCCGAGTATTTAAAAATACTCGGCTTTGACTACACAATGCGATTTACTGAACTACTTCAGTAATTGTTTTAATAACTGACTTAGGGTTTAAATTACGATCCCATAGTAATGGGTAGTTTGTTCTGTTTGGGATTGGGTAGTCGTTTTTCCACGACATACCATCGTGTAATCCCCAAAAGGTTACGCGGTCTATCTTGTCGCGCTTTGCGTAAAACAGTTCAAACAAGGCTTTATAACGGGCGTTTAATTGCGCCTCTACGTCGCTTGGCAAGCCATTTTTGTATGGGTCGAGGTAGGTTTCAAACTCTTCTAGCTGAAACTGCGGTTTCATCATATCGGTGCCGGTAATCTGCCCTTCTTTTGTTAAAGGCAGCACGTCTATATCAAGCTCAGTGATCATCACTTTTATACCCAGCGCGGCGTAGGCGTCAATGGCTTGTTCAATGTATTGCATTTTAGGAAAGTTAAGCCCCCAATGCGCTTGTATGCCAATGCCATCAATGCGGATACCTTCTTTTTGCAGCATTTTGATCATGCGTATAATGCCGTCTCTTTTTTCTGGTCGCCATGCATTAAAGTCGTTGTAGTAAAGCTCGGTACTAGGTGAATACTGCTGAGCGTATTTAAACGCGGCTTTTACCATCGTATCGCCATCACCAACGCGGTTAACCCACACAGTTGGGCGATAAGAGCCGTCATCAGCAATCACTTCGTTAACTACATCCCACGCATCTACTTTGTTTTTATAGCGCCCTGCTACAAGCTCTATGTGTTTGCGCATTTGCTCTAACTGCTCTGCTGGGGTATTTGGCTCATTTTTGCTATTTGTAAAAAACCAGTCAGGCGTTTGGTTATGCCACACTAAGGTGTGGGCTACGGTAAACATGTTATTTTGCTTGGCAAAATCTATAAACGCATCTGCACCACTAAAATCGACCTTACCTTGCTGTGGGTAAATTACTTCTGCTTTCATGGCGTTTTCTAGGGTGACTGTATTAAATTGCTTAGCAATAATTGACTGCGCGGCTGCGTTTTTGCCTGTCACTATATCTTGGTTTACAGCAACCCCCATTTTGAATGAGTCTGCAAAGGTGTTTTTAAGAGCTTGGTCTTGTGCAGCGTTTACGCTTAATGACCCTGCAAGTAAAAGCAGGCTGAGTGTGTGTTTTTTATGCATGTGTGTGCTCCGTTGAATCGTTATTATTTTCGATAAATATCATACAACGAAAAAAATAAATGATATAGTCAAAATGACCATTAATTATAAATTAAACAAACCTGAGTAAACGTCCATGCTAAAAACACACAAAAAAATACTAAGCTTAGTTGTATTAATGCTCTGTTTTAATAAAGCAGCGCTGGCACAACAACCTCAAAACCCGCCTTTGTTAAACGCTGTAAACAACCCAAGCAATGAGCAGTCGCCATTAATAAAGGGCGTAAAACCCACACTTGTTAGTGACGAGCTTTTATTTTTAGAAGGCCCAACGTGGTCAAGCCAAGACAATGCGTTTTATTTTTCAGAAATGAACTTTGCAAGCTCGCAAGCACTTGGCCCTGATTCCACCATTTATAAATTAGTGCTGCCCAATACTCTCACCACTTATTTAAAACACAGTGGTACAAACGGATTGTATGCCAAAGGAGAGAGCCTCTATACGCTTAACCATAGTACGCAGTCGCTTTCTAAAATTAATATAAAAAGTAAAACTAATACCGTAATAGTTAGCGAATTTGATGGGCTAAGCTTTAGCTCGCCAAACGATATGACTATGCATAAAAATGGCGATATATTTTTTACCGATCCTAACTGGCAAATAGGCGAACGCACTCAACAAATGCCTTATACCGGTGCGTATAAGTTAAGTAATACGGGCACACTTAGTTTAATTGACGCTACGCTTGAAAAGCCCAACGGTGTTGCGCTCTCGCCAGATCAGCATACCCTTTATGTTGGCGACTTTAGCAACCGCGTAAGCAAATACACTATTGATAAAAACGGTGATATTTTACCGCGCGAAGACTTTATTAAAGTAACCTCGCCAGATGGTATAAAAGTAGACTCTGCTGGCAATATTTACGTAAGTAGCCACAGCAAAGGCGTTATTAATATTTACACGCCAAGTGGCGCGTTTATCGATAAAATTGAACTTGGTCCTAATGTAACCAACCTTGCCTTTGGTGGTAAAAACCGAAAAACGTTATTAATAACTACCGCTAAGGGGTTATTTACACTTGATGTAAAAATAGCTGGTTTGGCTAATTAATTAAATTAGTTAAGCAACGTATTAAAGAGAAAGTTAAGTTTATTAGTTAAGCACAAAAACCGGTGTAACTTGGTTACACCGGTTTTTTATTATCGAGGTTTTGCTGCCTAAGCTTTTACTACTTAGGTTTTTGCTACTTAAGCACCGTTATTTTAATTAAACGTGTTGTTATAAAACTTAAAATTGCCCGATACATGCAGCATAGCTAACATATACAGCGAACCATTGTAGTAACGGTAGCTACCGGTTGGTTGCGATAAAGACCAAAACTCGTTAAAAAATTCATTTGCTTGCCCAGCATTTGTTGAAGCAAGTAACGCTACTGCATTCGCGGCTTTTTGACCTTCGCCTGCACAGCCTTTGTTTTGCGCACCACCGTACGAATACACTTGCTCGTAACAGTTTTTACTGTTGTTTGTTTTTGCATAACTTAAAAAGCCAAGTGCTTTATTAACTGCATTTTTATGCCACGCTTGAGCACCCATTAAATGCGCGTCTAAACCCACATTCATAATTACGCGCCATGCATCAAATTCATACCATTGACCAGGGTTCGCTTGGCCGTTAAAAATGTAGCCAATAACAGGGCTGCCATCTAAGCGCGATAAAAATGTAGGTAAGTTCCAATGCGGGTTATCACTTACTTTTGTAAAATGGTTTTTGAGTAAGGTTCTACTTTTTGTGGCTACTTGTCGCCAGTAAGTTTTGTCTGCTTGGTTAGTTACGTTATTAGCAAAGTAGTCGTAAAACGCAGGTATATGGTAAGAAGGGTCTGTTAAGTTATCTAAATAAGGCGAAAAGCGGATTATTTGGTTTTCCATCAGCTTATTTTTAATTGTGTTTAACATGGTAATTGCATCGTTGTAGTAGTTAAACTCCCCCGAATTACCCCAACGAGCGGAGGCATTAAGTAGTGCAAACGCAAAGTACTCTTCGCCATCCGGAGCGGGGCCTTCATCTACTTTATAAACAAAGCCGTTTTGATTAAGCTTTAGTTTCCACGCGTAAACGCCTTGTTTTTTAGCATCAGGGTGGTTGTCTGGATTTTTTTGATACGCTTTTGCAAAGCGCCATAGGTTATCAAATTCTTCTTGTTTATTAAGCATGACAGCAGCGGTCATTCCCCACGATTGCCCTTCTGTTCTTATATCATCACCCTCGTCAGGGTTAATTGCTTTTATGTAGTGTGCTTTATAAACACCGTTTTCGGTGTACGGGTAGTAAAGTTGTTGTGTATTGTTATAGCCAAACATATTGTCAAAAGTACTATTCACCTTTTGTTGTATGTTTGTTTTACCCATTTCTTGTGCGAGGTTACGGTATGCCCCTGAACTGTCGGCGCCTACACTCGATGGGTTATTATTAAATGCAGCAAGTGATTGATAGCTTATTAGTGTTAACAATAAAGTTGTTATTTTAAAAAATACTTTCATGTTTATCCTCTTTATTTGAATTATATTAGCGTGCAAATTTAATGTAGTCTTTTTGACCATTTGATCAAGGTGTTCTCAAAACTATTTATCTGTTTTATAAACTAAGAGAAATGTGTGAGGTGCTTAAGAAATGCTTAAATATAAAAGGCCGCTTAAAAAAGTAGCCTGAATCGACATGAATTGTGCTAAAAAGCGTATTTATTAGTTATTTATTAATTGCTACTTTTTTAACCCTTTACCCGTTGCAGCCCAATAAATTCCGCCATAAATATGCTCGGTTAAAAACTCACTTTTATACACCGCATTAGTATGCCCAAGGGCTGTATAAAATGATCGACCTCCATCGTAATTGTGATACCACGAAATAGGATGAAACGCCCCCATACCTGAGCCTGTTTTGTTATTACCCCAATCGGCAGTTGGGTTGTAACTTTGCTCATCAACCGTGAGTAAGTAGTTTAACTTAGTGAGCTCTGGCCCAAACTCGTACCACTCGTCTGTCCAAAGTATCTCCGGCGGCATATGGTTTAAGCCAATAAAGCGAGTATTAGGCACTTTACTTAATACACCAGTTTGAATAACAGGATGAATATTAAAGGTGCGCCCCACCAGCTTTTGGTACCAAGGCCAATCGTATTCGGTATCTGATGCGCTATGAATGCCAACAAAGCCTTTGCCTGCTTTTACAAATCGCTCAAGCGCGGCTTGCTCTTTTGGGTTTAAAATATCGCCCGTGGTTGATAAAAATACCACTACATCAACATTTTTTAAGTAATCGTCGTTAAAATAATGGCTTTCTTCGTGCCAAATTAAGTTAAAAAAGTGCTTATCAGCTAAGCCTTCTAGCGCTTTAACACCTTCGGTTTGCGACTTATGGTGCCACCCTGCAGTTTTTGTAAATAACAGTACATTAAATTGCTTTTTAGGGAGGGTATCAAACCCTGTAGCATGACTTTTTTGCACTGTTGCCATACTCAGCGCCAATACAACAAAGCTTAATAACCAACCTTTATATGCGAATCTACGTAAAGAAAAAGACATAGTAATCCTATTTAAAATGAACAAACATATTAGCCGTTAGCCGCCCTGTTTGTGGACACGACGAAATATCGGTAGAGGTGTTAAGTAAACTGGTGTGCAGCAAATACCCAGGAAACACAATAAGCCTATTTGGCTTATATTCTATGTGCTTGTAGCATTCAAACTCACTGTGCTGCGTGGTGCAATAACTAGGCTTTGCATTATCTAATTCAAGGTACTTCTGAGCATATGTTAAATAGGTGTTTTTGCGCTTTGAGCTTATTGTTTCAAACCCTGTTTTTTTATGTCTAAAAAATCCAGTGCCGCCGTGCGCTCCCTCTCCAAGGTAATGAATAATGGCAATTAGGTTAGGATCGTTTGTATCAAAGTGTGGCAAGGTTTGTATTGGTGATAGCTGCCGCTCCGTTTTAGTAATTAACGATAAGGTATTATCTTTTGGGTATGGGGTAAGTGTTTGCCCAATGTTAAATACGTTATAAAACCCCTGTATAAGAGGCTTTAGGTAATCAACCACACATTGCTTTGGCAGCGGCATGCGTAAACCTGGGTATTGAGTGAGTTCGTCGGGTTTAAACTCCCCATTACTTTGAGCGGCACTTTGCGCTAGGTTTATAAGTTTTTGCGGCACACTTAGGTAGTTGTCAATTATAATAATTGGCGTTTGCTCTTGCCCTATAAACTCATATTGCGGCTGTAAGTTATTGCCAAGTGTTAGCATAATACTTACTTAGCCTTGCAATAATGATTAATAAAATCAATGTGACTCGGTAAGCTATCTGCTTTTTTTGCCACATGATTTTTTATTGACTCTAAAAAGCGTTTTAACTCATCATCGCTCATGCTATCTACAATGGGGTGATAATTTTGCGGCAGTAGCCCTTGCCCTAACATCACTTGTAACCACGATGCTTCGCCAAATAGCTCTTGCTCTGCTTTATATACATGCCCGCTTTGCTTAAATAGCTCAATGCGTTTGGCAAGCGACTCTGGAATTGGCATGTTTTTACAGTAACGCCAAAAGTCGCTGTCGGTGCGCTGCGTCACATGGTAATGAAGCACAATAAAGTCGCGAATGTTTTCGGCTTCAAAGCGCATTTTGTTATTAAAGTCATCTTGATAGCACGACTCGATTGCTTTGGTTGGCATGTTTTGCATTAATCTAATAATGCTTTGCTGAATTAAATGAATACTGGTTGATTCAAGCGGTTCAATAAAACCGCTTGCTAAGCCAATAGCCACACAGTTTTTGTTCCAATGTTTACGCCGTGTACCGGTGCGGTATTTAATAACGCGCGGCTCATTAATAGGTCTGCCTTCTACGTTATTGAGGAGCGCTGTTTTGGCCTCATCATCGCTCATGTATTTACTACAAAACACTAAGCCATTACCACGGCGGCTTTGCAGCGGTATTTGCCACTGCCAACCACATTTATGCGCCATTGCACGTGTGTATGGCACTATTGGGCTTACTAATTCTGTTTGTACTGCTACTGCGCTGTCGCACGGGAGCCAATGGCTCCAATCTTCGTATCCGGTGTGTAGCGCTTGCTCTATTAATAAACCTTTAAAGCCGGTGCAATCTATAAATAAATCGCCCTCAATAATTTGCCCGTCACCTAAAGTAAGCGATTTTATAAAGCCATTGGTGGGCTCTAAATTAACTTTACTTATCATGCCTTCTATACGTTTTGCGCCGTTTTGCTCTGCAAAATTTCGTAAAAATTTAGCGTACAAACCGGCATCTAACTGATAAGCATGGTTACGGTCTTGATTCGGTACTACGGCAAATTTACCCAAGCGACTTGCTACGTGCTCTGTGCAATAGTCGCCAATATCGGCTGCAACACCTTGTTGCATACCTTTTAGCCAAAAGTGCTGAAAACCTGCAGCCCAACAGCCTTGCCCAACATAACCAAATGAGTGAAAGTAGCTTTGCTGGTTTTGTTTCCAGCCCTCAAACGATATGCCCAATTTGAACGTGGCGTTAGTGGCTGCCATAAATTCTGATTCGCTGATTTTTAGTAAATCATGAAATATATGCAGCGTAGGAATAGTTGACTCTCCGACCCCCACGGTAGGAATTAAATCGGATTCAACTAAGCACACTTCAATATTTTTACCTAGTAGCTTTGCCATTGCAGCGCTACACATCCAACCGGCGGTACCGCCACCTGCTATTACGATTTTTTTAATTGCATTTTGATTCATATTTCAAACCTTACAAGTACGCTTAGCGTCTTAATTTATTTTGTAATTCGGCTCTTAATTTACGCGCTGCAAGCTCATCCATTGGCTTTGCTAAAATAGCCTGTGCAGGCTCTGGGATGTGAGTAAATTCGTTATCGGAAAATACGTAGTAATTAAACAAACGTTGCCATGCTGCGCGCTCATGCTCTGGTAAATTACGTATGTTTAAAATAGCAAGGTGCAACGCATTAGTAGGCTGACCATAAACCGCAGGCGTATTTTTAAACCAATAATTAAACAGTATATTTAAGCTGCCAAGCCCCTCTACCTGGTGCCACCACATGCTGGGCAATATAAGGGCATCGCCGGCTTCAAGATCAACGGTAATTGCCGCTTTTATTGCCTGCTCAAACTTAGGAAACTGCTCAAAGTTAGGTGCAGTTGTAGTGGTTAAGCTTATTGGCTGACCACCGGGTGCTTTATCAAGCGGACCTATATATAAATTGTCTATTTGATCGGGGGCAAATAAAGTAAAACGCCTTTTACCTGCAACGCAACATGCTAAATTTTGCGCTACGTCGTAATGTGCTGGCACGGTAACTTTTCCGCCTGCCCATACATTAAATAAACAGCCTTCGTTTAATGCGTTAACTTGGCAGTGATTAACCAAACCAGGTAAGCACTGTGCAATGCTAGTAGAGCCAATGTATAAAGTGTCGGCTTGTGGGTTATTTGCACTTTGCATTATTTGCTCAAGCGCACTAATAAATGCCGCTTGTTGATTAGTAAAGTTAAAACCGCTCATATCGGGGTTATACCCTACAACCCCGCTTTGACTGGCGGGTATTGTGCAAGTGTTAACTAAAAAACCTTCGTAAAACGGTGTTAAATAATCAATTGCAGCTTCATCAGATTTTTTAGCAGCAATAACGAGGGGCCAATCGCTTACAAACCCTTTTAGTACAATAGGCACAGACGAGTTTAAAAACTCTTTGGGCAACGTGCTGGGAGTTAAGCCATTAAGCGTTTGAATTTTATTTTCTAAATTTTCCATAGTTAAGCACTTACACAGCGTGCTTTTGTAGCATAAGTTGCTCGTTTTTAAGCGCGACTAAATCACGTACATGTACTTGCGAGGCAATGACCATGTATATACACGCTAAATACCCTTGTGAGTGCAGCTGCGCAATTGCATCGCTACTTAGTTGGTTAAGCGTGTCTTCGTTTATGGTGTAAAAGCCGAGTAAGTTATGTTTAAGCCCGTTTACTAAATCAAGCTCTAGGGATACCGACTCAAGTAAACCATGTTTAATTAAGGTTTTAATAAAGGGCTGGTTTTGTTGTAAACCATGATGCAGGTTGTCGAGCACATTTATTACGTTTTCGAGGTAATCGCTATTTCCACCATGTTCTAAAAATAAGTTAATACCCTGCTTTGTTGATACTTTTGGTGAGTCTAAATCAATACTAAGCATGCGCTCTTGCGTTGCTACACCGTTTTGCATTGTATTTTGAGTAGCAATAGCAAAAGGCAGTCGCTGCATACTTAACGGAATGTAGTGTGCTTGCCATTGCTGGTTTACTAAAAATAAGTTTTCGTCTTTATTTATGCCGTACAAACACACCGGCGAAAATGTATTTGTTGTATCGTCCTTGGTAAAAAATATTGGGTAATGTGCTTGAGCGACTCTAAATTCGCTCACAAATGTTTCGCTATACCAAACCCCGTCACCTAAGTGTGTGCTGCGTGCAGGGTTTATTTTTAAATGCTGATGCTCAACATTATTTAATAATGCATGATTGGCCATGGATTGTGTGCTCCAATTGTTGTTGTGTGCCTTTACTTACTGTTACGAATCGAATGTAACAAATAAGTTAAATTCATATTGACTATAACAGCTAGGTATTATTATTACTAGGTTAATTTAGGCAAATAAAAAGCCGCAAAATGCGGCTTTTATAAGGTTGCTACAAGGGTAATTTATTAAAAATTATAACGAACACCTAAACCATAACGAGAGCCAGTTTGAGTGATGTTATAAATTAGCTCTTGCTTGCGCCCGTACGATGTTACGTACTCATCAGTAATGTTTATACCTTCAATAAATACGGTAAGTCCCTCTACTGCCGGTACTTCGTAACTTACGTTAAAGTCTATTTGGTAATACTCATCGGTGTAAATTGGTGCGGTTAAATCGCCATTTACACGACGCTCATTTAAAAACGAGTCGCGCCAGTTATACGCAATACGCGCTTGTAAGCCTTCTTTATCGTAAAAGAACACCACGTTTGCCGTGTCACTTAACCCTACTAGTGCTTCTGTATCCTCTAGTGAGTCGTTGTCGTATTCAAGGCCTGAGTCAACCATAGTGTAGTTAAAAATACCGCCAAAACCTGACTCACCAAATAAATGCTGAATGTTAAATTCAAAGCCATCAATAGTGTATTCTTGGTCGCCATTTACAGGCACGTTTATTCTAAAGTTAATTGGATCATCTGAGTCTGGGTCACCAACAATTGTGCCACCGTCTAATTCACCATCTTCATCAAAATTAGGCTGCACATTTGGATCATCAGCAAAGTTTTCAAAAATGTAATTTCTGATATCTTCGTTAGATGCATTACCACCTAGTGCACTTGATGCAGCTCTAAATTTTTCACCATTTAATGGGTCATATAAGTTAAATATATTTGAGTCGATAGTGCCGGTAGTGATCCAATTTGTTACGTCTTTTTTAAAGTAACCAAACGAAATATAACTTCCTTCGTCGTAATACCATTCACTTGATAAATCGTAGTTAATTGATTCAAGCGGTTTAAGACCTGGATTACCAGAGCCACCCGAATAACCACTTAAACTACCACCGGTATTAATAGTTGTACCGCCTTGCAGCTGACCGTAGCCCGCCCTTGAAATAGTTTTACTCGCTGCTGCACGGATCATTACATCTTCAACAACTTCAATATTAAAGTTAATATTAGGTAGGAATTGACTGTAATCTGCCGATTGGCTTAGCGTTTCAATACCGGTAACACCGGTTACTGATGTGGCTGTATCTTCGTTCCACTCTACGCGGCTGTAACCTGGTGCGGTTGCTTTAGAAAATACGTCTGTTTTTTCGTAGCGTAAGCCAATTTGCAGGTCGAAGAACATGCCGCTCAATTCGCCTTTGTAGTTTACTTGTGCAAAAGCAGATTGCGTTTTTTCTTCAGTGAAGCGGTTTGTTGCTGCATCCCAGTCGGTTGAAGCACAAAATTGCCCTTCGCCGTTTGGTCCTGCCGCTGCGCCGTCGGCTGCTTTACAATCACCATAAAGGTTATCTACGTTGGCAATAGGATCTGCGTACTCTGCTGCATTTACAATCGCATCAAAGTCGGCAAAAAAGATTGTATTAAATAAATCGTATTCGCCTTGTGTTGCAGTGCCTTCAAAGTTACCCGCTTTAGCTTGAAACTTATCTAAAATAGTATCTTGGCGCCAATCGATATCAGCAAAGTCGCCCTCAACACCAACCCCACCCCAATCTGGGCGCTGCACTTGTGTATGACGGTAATGGTTATTTACTTTATTAACTGCAACACCAAAATCAATACTTAAACTGTCGTCTAAGAAGTACTTACCTGAGATTTGTGTTTGATCGATTTCTGAATCGTATTTGTCGTTTGCAAACCAGCTACCCGATAAACGCATGGTTTCTGGGGTAAAATTTTCAATGTTACCAATAGCAATACCAGGTAAGTCGCCGGTTAAATCAAGCCCTGAGCGCGAACGTGTGTAAGATGGTAACTGAATATTGTTACGTGTACCGTGGCGTGGATCAGTTGCTTTCATTGAGGCTTTTGAACTGTGGTGATCAAACTCTAGGTTAAGCTGATCAGACACTGTCCACTCTAAATTAAAGCCTAATGAATCTGTTTTTTCTTCGCGCCCCCAAGAACCTACCGTAAGCGACGTATCGCGGTAATCGGCATCACTTTGGATGTCATAAATTTCTGAGTAAATGAGTGGGTACGCGTTAGGCTCGCCCGCCCAAACAGATTCACTTCTGTCGCCAGCGTAGTTAAACCAAACTGAGGCATCCGTATGCTGCTCTTCAACGGTTGTTTTAAAGCCCGTGTAATCAAGGGTTGCTGTTATATTTTCAACAGGTTGATATTGAAATACCAACTGACCATTTACACGTTCACGTTGACGTTCTTCAAACACATAACGTGGTTGTTGCGGGTTTGAGTAAATGCCTGATGTAGGTCTGTTTGCTCCGCCTTCTGCGCCTGCAGGTACACCGCCCCATCCTGTATTTGTGTAATCAGATGCTCTGTAGCCTTGATCTTGAATAAACTGCTGCATACCGCTTTCACGGTCTTGGTAGCTACCTGAAATCGAAATACCAAACTTGTCATCCCCAAATGTTTGCGAATATAAACCGCTTACCTCTGGTGTAATGCTACCCTCGTCGGTTGATTGATCGTCTACAGCTTTTACGCCAAACGATGCTTTTATACCTGGGCTATTTAAAGGTCTATTTGTTGTTAAGTTTATAGTTGCGCCAATGCCACCTGAGGTAACACTTGCGTCTGATGTTTTATAAACTTGCACGCCCGATACGCTTTCAGATGCGACATTTGCAAAATCAAATGTGCGGTCACCTGTTGTATTAGGAAGCTGACGACCATTAATAGTAATTAAGTTATTAGCAGGTCCAAATCCACGGACTGTTACGCGGCTACCTTCACCGCCCGCTCTATCAATTGATACACCGGTAATACGTTGTAGCGATTCAGCAAGGTTGGTATCAGGGAATTTCCCCATATCTTCAGCCGAAATTGCATCGACAATACCAGAGGAATCGCGTTTAACATCCATAGAGCGTTGCAATGAACCTCTAATGCCGGTTACTTGTATTATTTCTACATCTTCGTCGACAACGGTTTCTGCTGCGAAGCTTTGGTGGGGAAGCGTAACGGTACCCATTGCAGCGAGTATGGCTGTTGAAATTATCTTTTTCTTAAACATCATGATGCCTTTTTCTTATTTAATTATTATTGACGTACTGCAAGACTTTAAGAATTACTCGAAACATAATTGTAAACTATTTGTTTCATTTTACGGTCAATAAATAATTATTGTGTGTGTATGTTTTAAACGTTTTACAAAGACCACAACCAGTTTTAAACATGTGCTACTTAACTAAAAACCGTTAAATAACAGCACGTTTATGCTAATTCTTTGTGCTAATTTTTTGCTTTAAAATATTTTCATTTTGTCATATGTCCTCAGCTTCCTCTTATTTTGACCATTAACAATAAAAAAATTAATGGTCATATTGACTATATCTTTTTTATGCAAATAAAAGCCGTAGCGGTGCTTACGAAGATAATTTGCATTGTTTGTAACTATTTTTACTAAGCGTGTTCATATGGGCTTATTGTTTGAATTTTTCCGTTTGAGTCGTGTTCGAGCTTAGCCATTTTCATACTGCGTAAATGGGTTTGCCCGCCCGACAACGTGCTGTCGTGATAAAATAAAAACCAATCACCATTGTGTTTAACAATTGAGTGATGCGTGGTCCAACCTAGTACTGGGTTTAAAATAACGCCCTGATAGGTAAATGGTCCGTATGGGTTATCGCCTGTTGCGTATACAATTTTGTGCGTATCGCCCGTTGAGTACGAAAAGTAATAAACACCGTTGTGTTTGTGTACCCAAGGGCCTTCAAAAAAGCGGCGGTTATTATCGCACACTGTAATTGGCGAGCCGCTTTCAT
>PJEL010001003.1_pt1 | contig 30545 bp, 28 predicted proteins | sample 1853271 | NCBI WGS metagenome assembly PJEL01 (sample SAMN08108733, study PRJNA415343) | Invertebrate metagenome, whole genome shotgun sequencing project. | host: Globobulimina | place: Sweden: Gullmar Fjord | collected 2015-08 | reverse complement strand
TCAGAGCGTCTAAAAAGAAAAATCGTCTTCTTTCATTTGCATCAAACTCTTCGGATCTTTCAGCATCATCTTCGCATGACCTTTAGCCCGAGGAAGCATGCGTTCGAAATAAAACTCAGCGGTTTGAATCTTTGCTTTATAGAATGCCAAATCCCCTTCATTTTTTTCCAGTTTCTGATACGCCGTTTCAGCCATCATTGCCCAATAATAGGCCAAGCATACATAACCAGAATACATTAAATAATCGACGGAAGCAGAACCGACCATATCTCGATTTTTCGACGCTTTAAATGCAATCCGATAATTATAAAGCTTCCAAGCCAGCATACTGCGCTTCAAGGGCTTAATGAATTTCTTCATCTCTGAGCGATTCGTTGCTTTAGTAAACTGGGAAACTTTATTGGCAAAAACGTTAAACGATTTAAACTTGCCTAATAATATCTTACGGCCCAATAAATCAAGAGCTTGAATCCCTGTAGTCCCTTCATACAATTTAGAAATTTGAGCATCACGAACAATTTGTTCCATACCCCACTCTTTAATAAAACCATGACCACCATAAACCTGCACACCATGGTTAGCGGCTTCATAACCAAGTTCCGTCAAAAATGCTTTTAAAATAGGAGTTAAAAACCCTAATTCATCATCGTATCGCTCATACAATTTAGTATCACCCTTGGTATGAGCCGCCGTCATTAAATCGGCGATGCGAGCGGCGTTATAAATCATTGCACGACCGCCTTCCGCGATCGCTTTTTGAGTTAATAACATGCGGCGCACGTCAGGATGAACCATCAAGCTATCCGCTACCTTATCAGGATCTTTTGTACCAGTTAAAGCACGCATAGAACGACGATCTTTCGCATAAGGCAACGCACCTTGAAAAGACAACTCTGCCGAAGCAATCCCTTGAATAGACGTACCGATACGCGCGGTATTCATAAAGGTAAACATACACATTAACCCTTTATTTTCAGGGCCAATGAGAAAACCTTTTGCGTTATCAAAATTCATCACACACGTTGAAGAAGCATGAATACCCATCTTCTCTTCAATCGAGCCACAGGTGACAGGGTTACGATCGCCCAACGAGCCATCGGCATTCACGTTAAACTTAGGAACGATGAATAACGAAATACCCCGAGTTCCCTCTGGAGCGCCAGGCAAGCGAGCCAAGACGATATGAATAATATTTTCTGTTAAATCGTGCTCCCCCGAAGAGATAAAAATTTTGGTGCCGGTTAAATTATAAGAACCATCAGCATTCAGTTCCGCTTTTGTTTTCACTTGGCCCAAGTCGGTACCACATTGCGGTTCTGTTAAGCACATAGTGCCCATCCAGCGACCATCCGATAACGGCACAAAAAATTCGCGCTTTTGGGCTTCTGTGCCATGCATCCAAATAGTATTCATCGCCCCTAATGATAAACCTGGGTACATTCCCCAAGACCAGTTTGCCGTACCAATCATTTCAGACTTGGCCAGCGCCAGCGACAAAGGAAGGCCTTGACCGCCATATTCAACCGGCGTCGCCATCGACTGCCAACCCCCTTCAACATACTGCTGATAAGCGTCCTTGAAGCCTTTAGGCGTAATAACCTCGCCATTATCAAAAGTACAACCGTCATCACCACTTTGATACAAGGGGGCAATAACGTCTTCAGAAAAAGACGCGGCTGCCTCTAAAATCATATCGACCATTTCTTCGGTCGCTTCCTCACCACCAGGAATTGTTTGGTAATGCTTTTGAAAATTATAAACATCGTTCATCAAGAACTTAATGTCTTTTACCGGTGCTTTATACTGAACCATAAGAGAAACCTTTATTGAAATATAATCAGTCGATAAGTATTAAAACGGTTCGCCAAACGTGTTCGTTAAATTGATTTAAAACTATTAATTAAGACTAGCGAACTCATGATCACAGACATTATTACCGGCGGTTACCCTTAAGACATTGGCTAGCTAGCCAAACTAAGCTGTCACTAAAGCAAGAACAGGGTAGTATCCCCCCTCGATTTAACATAATCGATAATTTTCCCTATACTAATGAAACACGTATAAGAAATATCATTCATACACTTGGAGAAAATAATGAGTGGGTCTAATGACAAATAAAGATAAATACAGTATCGAAAATACCGACTATACCGTCGGACAAGACAATGTTCAGAAATGGGGATTCGACGTCCACAACGCCGTATTTGGTATCAGTGCCGGCTTAATTCTTATCTTTTTAATTGCGGTTCTTGTCAGTGATCCCGCCTCTGCTAAGTCGCTACTCGATGGGCTTAAATGGGATATCATCAAATCATTTGATGCGTTCTTCATGTGGTCAGCTAACTTCTTCGTCGTTTTCTGCATCGTATTGGCACTATCACCTTGGGGTAAGATTCGCTTAGGTGGTACTGAAGCCAAAGCCGAACATTCCACAATCACTTGGTTAGCAATGCTGTTTTCTGCTGGCATGGGTATTGGACTGATGTTTTGGGGCGTCGCTGAACCGGTTGCTTACTTCACTGGTTGGTACGAAACGCCACTCGGCGTCACACCCAATACACCAGAAGCCATGAACATGGCCTTAGGCGCAACGATGTACCACTGGGGATTACACCCTTGGTCAATTTATGGCGTTGTTGCCTTATCACTGGCCTTCTTTACATACAATAAAGGCTTACCACTGTCTATGCGCTCGGTATTTTATCCCCTTTTAGGCGATCGTACTTGGGGCTGGCCTGGACACATCATCGACATCTTAGCCGTCCTTGCAACCTTGTTTGGTCTAGCGACCTCATTAGGCTTAGGCGCACAGCAAGCATCAGCCGGCATTGAGCATGTATTTGGTCTTTCTGGTGGCATTGGCTTACAAGTCATCGTTATTATTGTCGTCACACTATTAGCAATCATCTCGGTTGTCCGTGGTTTAGATGGCGGTGTTAAGCTGTTATCGAACATCAATATGATTATTGCTTTCTTCTTATTAATGTTTGTAATGGCTATGGCATTCGCTGTTTCAATGGGAACCATCCCACAAACGGTCATGGCTTATGTGCAAAATATCATTCCATTATCAAACCCTCATGGGCGTCCAGATGAAGCTTGGTTCCAAGGTTGGACTGTCTTCTATTGGGCTTGGTGGATTTCTTGGTCTCCTTTCGTTGGCATGTTCATCGCGCGCATTTCTAAAGGCCGCAGCGTACGTGAATTCGTAACCGCGGTACTGCTTGTGCCTACGGCAGTCACGGTGATTTGGATGTCGGTATACGGCGGCATTGCGATTGAACAAGTACAAAATGGTGTCGGCGCATTAGGAACAGAAGGATTAACCTCGGTTCCACTAGCAATGTTCCAAATGTTTGATGAAATGGCCCTTGGCTCAATTTTATCGGTAATCGCGATTATCCTAGTACTGGTTTTCTTTATTACGTCTTCCGACTCAGGTTCACTAGTAATCGATAGCATTACTTCAGGTGGTAAGATTGATGCACCCGTCCCTCAACGCATTTTCTGGGCGTCTGTCGAAGGGGCGATTGCCATTGCCTTATTATGGATTGGCGGTACTGAAGCGATTCAGGCATTACAGGCGGGGGCTATTTCAACCGGCCTGCCGTTTACTTTCGTATTATTACTAATGTGCCTTTCACTGTTAATGGGAATGCGCACAGAAGTAACAACAAAAGCGAAGAAGTAACAATAAGACCTAGGCCATTACCCGAACGCAGCGCTCTTAGTACCAGAGCGCTCTGACGGGTTTTTCGGCTAACTGATGCTTAGCAATTTGTGCTTGAAGTAATTCAGCCGTTGCTAATGCATCAACCAACGCATTATGATTTTCATATGCAGGTAAATGATAGCGTTCACGAGCATGCAACAAGCGTAAAGAAGGCAATTGCTTTTTTATAAATCGCGCCATCAAAGACTGCGTATCACGCAGATACTTCGCCTCCAATTCCAGAGTATCAATAACAGGAAAAAGAAAATTCTTTTGCCACATTTCAGACAGCGCTATGCGCAAAAATTCACGCTCCATATAACGATAATGCACAACAATTTGCTTGCCCTGCAAATTCGCTAAAATCTCAGGCAAAACAGAATCTAATGATGGAGCCTCAGCCACTTCTGTATGCGTTATTCCATGAATCAACACAGATTCAGACGTCAAACGTCGACTACTCACAACCCAATGTTTAGCCTTTGCCAAATAAATTCGCTGCGCGTCAAAAGGCACTAAGCCAATACTGACGATGTCATCTTTTTGAGCATCCAAACCTGTTGTTTCTATATCCAGCGCGACAAAATCGGTCGCCTGCATTGATTGATGATCCGTTAATAACGGATGATGGTAAAAACTGTCTAAAGACTCTGGCAGCGCATCTTGCACCTGCTCAGAGTAAAATATATCCCAGTCATCTGGAATGACTTTATAAGGCAACAAAGCCATTTAACTTAACCTTTCTGATGTGCGGTATAACGAAATTTTAAAAACTTTTGGGCGCTGCTTAAAACTTGAAAAGCCTCTTTCAAACCCCGGCGTTCTTTGCTTGAAAGTGTCTCGGGCTCAACCGTATTATCAGCGTCCTCACCGGCCTCAACCGCCGCGACTTGCTGGCGAATACGTACCATGGACAAATACTCTAAAGCATCCGATATTTCGGCCGTTTTCCCCGCGGGTAATAACGGTGACTGCGCAAGATCGTCTAGGCGATCAAAAGAATTTTGCGATAACGACCCTTCAGCCAAAGCATGCACTCGAATAACATCGACCATCGGTGCCGTGCCACGACGCTTCAAATTTAAGCTGTAACGCTGACGTCCATCTTTTTCCAAAACAAAGTCTTTAAAGAAGCCTAGCGGCGGCGTACGATTCAAAGCGTTACGCGCCATCGCCGCAAGAAATACCGGATTCTTTTTCGCTTTATCAACAATAAAGCGTGTGAGCTGCTCCGCCCAAGCGACCTTGCCATCAACGCCTTCTAAATCAAAAAATATAGATGCATTAAGCAGCGCCTCAGGATTGGGTTTTTCAATCCATTCACTGAATTGCTCTTTCCATTGCTTTAACGTCAAACGCCACTTAGGGTTAGACGCCATAATCCCACCGTCACAATAGGTATAACCGCACGCATTAAGCGCATCACAAACAAAATCTGCTAGCTGTTTAAAATAATCACCGTGTTCTGCTTCGCTATAATTTGCCGACAAAATCATCGCATTATCTTGATCGGTAACCAATAACTGCTCTTCTCGTGCCATCGAACCAAGCGCCAAAAAGCAATAAGGCACAGGAGGCGCGCCCAATTTTTCTTCGGCCAATTGCAATAAACGCTGCTTAAAAGTACGACCAATAACCGACAACGCATTGCCAATCATATGCGAGTTCGCCCCTTCTTTTTGCATTCGCACCATCACTGTCGCGACTTGAGCCGACAACTCAACCAATCCTTCAACGGATTCCTGAATCATAATGCCACGCACTAATAAAAGGCTGCTCTGCGACTCATATTGTACAATGTCATTCAACGCAACAATGCCCGTTACTTTGTCATGGCGCATCAAAGGTAAGTGATGCACGTTATGCCTCAGCATCAAAAGCTTTGCTTCATAAACAAATGCATCATGAGCAATGGTGACCAAATCCCCCGACATAACATCTCGCAAAGGGGTATCAAAAGACAAGCCTTCCGCTAAGACACGTACTCGTAAATCGCGATCGGTGACAATCCCCAAAGGCAATGAAGCGTGTTCATTATCATCAACCTCTGCACTGATTTGATCAAAAACAACAATCGATGACACATTCTGCTCTGTCATCTTTTTCGCACATTCGCCCACCGTTGCATCGACCCCTAAATACGCGGGGCCACTTTGAATGATGTCGCGCACACGCACGCTTGTCATATCATTTTTATCATCTTGATTCTGCACAATTTGCTGCAACGTTGAGTGTTCATTAACCTCAAAATAATCACCAAACTCACCGACCAGATCGCACATTTCTAAAAACTTTTTAGCCGAAATGCGATAAATCAAAGTATCTTCCAAAGCCCGTGCGGGGTATCGGACATGGCCATTCAATAAAATCCCCATCTGGCCAAATACGTCACCAGGCTCTAAGCGATTATGCAATTCGCCGGTGCGACGAAAAATTTCAACCGAGCCCGAACGAATCATATACACCGCATCAATCGATGCACCGTGCTCCAGAATTTGGCTTTCTTTTTGAAAATAACTGACTTCTATTTCACCGCATAAAGAAGCGAGCTCTTCTTCAGACAAACTATCAAACGGCTCGTATGCACTGACGAAAGTAATAATGTCTTGAATCTCAATTGACATGCCCAAGTCCTGTTCAATTTAATCGGTTAGATCTAATAGGATAACCCAAAATGAAAAAACCCAGCACATTTCTGGGCTGGGTTCTTTTTTAGCTAAAGCTTAATGCAATAGACAAGCGCTATAACTGCAAATTAAGCAGCGCTTGCAGCACGCTTAGCTTCTTCTTCATCTTTCAATTCACGACGAAGAATTTTACCAACAGGCGTCATTGGCAGTTCATCACGGAATTCAATCTGACGAGGCAATTTATAACCCGTCAACTTGTCCTTACAGTAGTTTTTAACATCTTCTGCGGTCAAGTTAGCATCCGTTGCAACCACAAACAATTTAACCGCTTCACCGGTTTTATCATCAGGCACACCAATAACCGCACAGTTTTCAACACCAGGGTGACCCGCAACAACGTCTTCAATTTCGTTTGGATAAACGTTAAAGCCTGATACCAAGATCAAATCTTTAATACGGTCTACGATCTTAACAAAACCATCTTCGTCAATAACCGCAACATCACCGGTACGTAACCACTCACCATCAGGGGTAAACGAATCACGCGTCGCTTCAGGACGATTCCAATAACCCTTCATTACCTGAGGGCCTTTCACGCATAACTCACCGCGTTCACCAATAGCAACTTCGTCACCGTTGTCATCAATACACTTAAGTGCTGTGCCCGGCATAGCCTGACCAACAGTCCCCATACGTTCAAGACCATTGGCAGGATTCATAGTTACCGCAGGCGAACATTCTGTTAGGCCATACGCTTCAGAAACACCACTGCCCGTAATTTCTTTCCAGCGCTTCGCAGTATCATCAACCAATGCCGTACCACCAGAAAGCGTCAATTTCATTTGACTGAAATCAAGCTCTTTAAAACGAGGGCTGGCCATTAACGATACGAATAACGTATTCAAACCAACCACACCGGTTAACTTCCATGGCTTCATAAAACGAATGAACGTTTCAGTATCGCGCGGGTTCGCAATTAAAACACTGTGATCGCCTAGCTCAAACAATGCCATCAAATGCACAGTGAATGAGTAAATATGATAAAGCGGTAACGGCGCAACAATAACAGCCTGACCATCGCCTTTCATGCCAGAGCCATCCGCCGTCTTTTGACCAAGAACAGACGCCGATTGAAGCATGTTAGCCACAAGGTTACGGTTAGTCAGCTCAGCACCTTTCGCAACACCGGTAGTACCGCCTGTATATTGCAAGATGATGGTATCGTGAGGATTCTTCATGTGGTTTGCTTGGAAAGCTTTCCCTTTACCCAACTTCAAAGCCTTACGGAATGAAACGGCTTCAGGCAAGCTATAAGCAGGTACCATTTTCTTAATGTGTTTTGCTGCCGCGTTAATCACAATACGCTTTAGGCCAGGCAACATATCTGCCAAGCTTGTCACAATAATATGCTTAATGCCGGTTTGATCTTTAACGTTCTGCACTGACTTGGCAAATACGTCCATGCAAATTAATGCTTTCGCGCCAGAGTCATTAAATTGGTGAAGCATCTCACGTTCAGTATACAGTGGGTTGGTATTCACCACTCGTAAACCTGCACGCAATGAACCATACATAGCAATTGGATATTGCAGAATGTTTGGCATTTGAATAGCAATGGAATCACCCGGTTTTAACGTCGTGTGATTTTGAATGTAATTAGCAAACGCTGCACTGTACTCATCAATCTGACGATACGTTAGTGTGTAACCAATGCTGGTAAATGCAGGGCGATCTGCATAGCGTTTAAAAGAGTTTTCTATAACTTCAACAACAGAGTCGTAAGCCGATAGATCAATAGTATCCTTAACACCCGGTGCACGTTTTCCGTCCCAGAATGAAGCTTCCATCATTACCCCCTAGCAATATTTGCTAAATATATAAAATCAACGTCCCGTAGTATTTAAGTTCGAAGACATACGAAAATCTTGAATTAAATTGCGGGCTCGGAACACTGATTTTGAATTTCATTATTATTAATATTAATTATTCAGCATCTACTATGACTGAAAAGTATCTTGAAATGAAGCCTTTTTCATGACAGGATTTCTGTCATATTACGCCACAGTGTATTTTCATGATTCCGACATCTTCGCATCACAGAGCTTTTTTGACTACTGATTATTTAACTCAGCTTATTTCATTACTGAAAGAGCAAGGATTTAATAGCGAACAAATTCTAGATCAAAGCCAATTAAGGGAAGAGGATTTTCAAAATAACAGCCGTATTTCGCCGATGCAGTATCAGCAAATCGTCGAAAATGCCCTGCACCTTACCCAAGATCCTTTACTCGGAATAAAGCATGGGCAAGGCCTAAGTATTTCAAGCCATGGTTTTGTCGGTTTTGCTGCGATGGCCGCCGATGATTTAGGCCAAGCATTATCATTAGCCATTCGCTACGCGCGCACACGCACGCTATTAGCGGACATACGTTTTCATAAAGAAGATGACAGCGCAGTTATTCAAGTAAACCGCATGGCGTCGATGCCAGATACCTTCCCTTTTGTCGTAGAAAATATCATCTCAAGTTTTATTGGTGTTGCACGCTTTCTGATCAGTAAGCAAGAAGAGCTTTCGGCCATCATTAAATTAACCCACGCCCCAAGAGCAAACCCAGAAGCATACGAGCAATTATTTGGCGCACCGGTTTTATTTAATCAGCCGTACAATCAAGTTTGTTTTCCTGAGTTTATGTTGGAGGTACCGGTTTCAACAGCCAATGCTATTTCTCGTGGCTTAGCTGAAACGGAGTGTGAAAAGCTATTAGCACAACTGGATCATGGCCAAGACCTTGTGACCCAGATTCGCTATAAACTAGAAAAAATGCAGGCATTTCCAACGTTGCCTGTCATGGCAAAAGCACTGAATAGCAGCCCAAGAACGGTTAATCGCCAACTAGCACAGCTCAATACAAGCTATCAGCATACCCTTGATGAAGCACGCCGAGAAAAAGCCTTAGAACTATTGGATGGCAGCTCAATGTCGATTGAACAAATTTCGATGAATCTAGGGTATAACGATCCTTCAAACTTTGGCCGTGCATTTAGACGGTGGTTAGGCCAAAGCCCTCGTGCCTATCGAAAATCGAAGCAATGAGCCTTACGGGGTAAATTGATGGTTTACATTCAATCAGCAATCAGTAGGATGGATTAAGTCGTTAAACGTCATCATTAAAACAAGCATAATAATAAAAAAGTACTTACACATGACTAGCCTTAGCCATAACAATGCTCAGCGCCCATTACAAACCGCGCTCGGAAATGCCGTTAACGCCTATTTCCAACAGAATAAAATCGCCAAAACAGGCAATAGTGCCCTATTTCAAAAAGCCTTGATCATTTCATTGATGTTCGTTGGCTCGTACGCGTGCTTTTATGTTATTCCACAGCCTTATGTTTGGTTCGTCTGGGCCTTTCATGGGTTTGCCACAGCCCTTGTCGGTTTTAATATTATGCATGACGGTGCCCATGGCAGTTTTAGTAAAAACAAAATACTGAATAGTTTGGCTGCTCATACGTTTAATATCATTGGCAGCAATGCTTTTTATTGGAAGCAAAAACACAATTTAAATCATCATCCTTATACCAATGTCGCCGCTGCAGATGAAGATATTGAGGCTTTTGGTTTGTTACGCATGAGCCCTGACAAACCCCATTATTGGTTTCACCGCTGGCAGCATATTTATATTTGGGCTTTGTACCCATTAACGAGTTTGTTTTGGTTTTTTGTTTTAGATTTTCTAGCCTATTTTAATCAAAAAATTGGCGAGCAAGAATTCTCGCAAAAATACGGCATCAAAGAGTCGGCCATTTTTTGGTTAAGCAAAGTCTTTTATCTGTCTGTGTATTTAGTTATTCCAAGTTACTTTTTAGGCTGGGAAGCTACGCTCATCGGTTTCTTATGCTTGCATGCGGTGATGGGGGTTTTATTTGCCGTGGTTTTTCAGCTTGCGCATGTGGTGGATAAAACGGAATTTCCGCAGCCCGACGAGAATGGCAATTTACCGTATGAGTGGGCCGCCCATCAGCTAGCCACCACAGCGGATTTCGCACCAAATAGTAAGCTCACTACGTGGTGTGTGGGTGGTTTGAATTTTCAGGTTGAGCATCATTTATTTCCGAGAATCAGTCACATTCATTATCCTGAGTTGCATAAAATTGTGCGCAAAGTATGCGCGCAAGAAAATACCCTTCATCGAGAGTATTCTTCCGTATGGCAAGCCATTCTTGGCCATGTAAGACATTTGAAGAATATGGGGCAAATTGATTCACGGGTGAATGATGGTTGCTTAGAAAGCTCAAGCAGATTATCTTAGCGCCAATTTATACCCTTTGATTTCACGCTAGGTAGTTGTTTATGGAATATCCTCAGTTTTTAGTTATTGATGCCAGCTCTTACGAGCTAGATGGACATCCCATTGCGATTGCCTGGTCGTTAACCGACGGCACAATTAAGAGTACTTTGATTCAGCCAGAAGAGAACTGGCATGAGTGGGATGCAGGCTTGGAAGAGCTGCATGGCATGACCCAAGAGATTCTTATTCAGTCGGGCGAGCCCGTGTGGGAAGCGGTTAAGGAATTTGAATTTGATTGTGAGAATTCTTATTATTTGGTGCAAGATGCTGAACGTACTATGGAGCTGCTAGAGCGCATGTACGATGCATACGATAAAGAGCCAGGCTCTGACCTTATCGGCATGCACGAGTGGCACCCAAGCGAAACTGAAGAACGCTACCAGATCATGGAAGACCTACGCACCGACCTTGAACTCAATCCACATCGCTGCGAAGACAATGTACGCTTGATGCTAGAAATGTGGGTTCGCGTGAACGCTGCGGAGCAGCGCAGCCCAGCGAACGACTAGCACGCAGTGATAGGCCGGAAACGCGACAGCCCAGCGAACGACTAGCACGAAGTGATAGGCCGGAAACGCGACAGCCCAGCGAACGACTAGCACTTAGCTTTCTATCGCTACAGGGTATGTCGTTTTACGGCACGTCGTAAATACGATCCCTGTAGACTCTCTTCGGGATCCCTCCCTCAGAAGGCCTTAAACGCTATCCCCAATACCGATGCGCAAAGTGCGAAAATTGCCTCTAACTCAACTGCAATCCTACATTTAGACATAATGATGCGCTATCTTTCTTCAAATCTAAATTATTGCTTGAGGCGACGTTTTAGTGTGATTCATTTCAGGGACGTTCACGCCGCATGGATGCGGGGGTCGAGGCTCCAGGGAGAGTGAGGCACGAACGATGGATTCACGCCGTGCCCAGAAAAGAATTACCTAATACAGCGCGTAAAAAGATTACGGCTAAAAAAGAGTAAAAGTTAAGAGTTACCAGCTCATTAACTCTTTCACAAACGGTTTCGTCAGCTTACGCTGTGCAGAAAGCGACGCTTGATCAAGCTCCGCCAATAAATCAAATAAACCCGCCATATCGCGCGGACCACGAGTCAAAATATAACGCGCAACCTCTTCACTCATATTCAAACCACGAACACGAGCGCGCAATAACAACGCCTTCAACTTATCCTCATCTTCCAACGGCTCAAGCTGATAGGTAATACCCCAGCTTAAACGCGAGGTTAAATCAGGCAACAAAATGCCGTTATTACGAGGCGCATCGCTCGCCGCAACCAACATACGCGAACCCGCATCACGTAAACGGTTAAACAAATGAAATAACGCCTCTTCCCACTCAGGTTTGCCCGCAATCGCCTCAATATTATCCAAAGCAACCAACTGCAAAACCTCTAAATCTTCAAATACCGCCGGATCATAAGCAACCAGTTCATCCAACGGCAAATACACCGCCTTATGACCTAAGCCCTCAGCATAATGACACGCAGCCTGCAGCAAATGGCTACAACCTACACCCTCACTGCCCCACAAATAAATAAACGGCTCACCGCCTTCACGCCACTGATCCTGAACAGAATAAACCACCTGTGCATTCGGACCGGCAAAATAATTAGCAAAGCGAGCATCGTCTCTCACCGAAACCGATAACGTTAACTGCTCTGCTTGGGCTTCAATAGCCATTTAGGAGTCTCCTAGCTTAGCGCCTACTGCGCCCATTCAAATTCTTTTTCTTGTAATGAAATCAGCTTCTTATCCAAACGAATAATACGCTGCACCTTAGCCCAATCGCCCTCAAGGCTTAAATAGAGCTCCAAATTATCTCTATCTACCTGAGCAACTTCAACATTACGAACACCCGTAATGCTGTTCAAATACGCCAAAACACGAGAATAATCGGTAAAATCTTTTACCTTGCTAATTACAACACGAATTCCCTGTCGATGATCAATACTGCTTGGCTTAATTGCAAAACGATCAGAAAAATATTTACTCAACTGCGCCGCAACCAAAATCAACGCGGCCTGAGGAGTCTCCCCAGAAGTAGACAACGGCAAAGACTCACCAGCATTCAAGAAAATACCCTCATACTGCCAAGCACCTTCCGACGATTGATTCAAACGCCCCGCCAAAACCGCATCCGCCTGATAGCGCTCAGACGCCTGTTTAATAGACTCAGGGATTAACCACCACAGCTGTTCAATGGTCAATGCCGAACTGTCTTCTAAATCGACCGTAGGCCACAAAACAGGCAAACCACGCTCCGCAAAAACACGATCAAAACGCCCTTGCCATTGTGGCAAATTGTTAGAAACAATCGTGCGCTCTTCCGTTGCTGAAGGTTCAATTGCCAACCAATTCAATAATAGCGGTCTATTTTCACCCCAAATAGGTGCAGACGCGCGCTTTAACAAAGGCACAACCAGCGCTTTACTGAACCAAGCTTGTAAATATATTTGATCATCACCCACATCCGACTCATAGCTAAACCCGCGCAAATAACGCTGAGCATCCGCACTCGCCGCTACCAATGTTGGGTTTTCTAAAATACTATTATCGCCAGAAACCTTCACCAGCAACTGCTGAAAAGCCCACTGCACGCCCTGATTTCGACTCTCTGTCGTTTGGTCATCAACCGCCACACTCACCCGATAAAGATCCGAAACCTTAACCGCATAACTATTAGCACTAACAACACTCATCACCAAAAATAGACACAAGACACTAAATCGCACTAAAAATCCCTGCCATAACAATAAATAATGTCGCTATTGTGCCACTCCATCACACAAGGAGCCAGCCAAACCACAATTACAAAAGAAATACTCTACAATATCCGTGCACAGAGAGAGACAAACAGGTAGAATATGCCGCCTAAAATTCCCACATTTAGTCAACTTTTTAGCCACGCGATTTAGCCAAACTAAGAACTACTAAATGCCACAAGCGAACGACGAGACGTAAACTAATGAGCGATCAAAAATCCTTAAGTTACAAAGATGCTGGCGTAGATATTGAAGCCGGCAATGCACTAGTTGAACGAATTAAAGGCGTCGCAAAACGTACTCGCCGTCCAGAAGTGATGACAGGCCTAGGCGGCTTTGCATCCTTATTCGAACTGCCACAAGGCTACAAGCAACCGGTATTGGTTTCTGGCACAGACGGCGTAGGCACAAAATTACGCCTAGCCATGGACATCGGCAAGCACGATACCATTGGTATCGACCTTGTTGCGATGTGCGTTAACGACCTAATCGTTGGCGGCGCAGAACCATTATTTTTCTTAGACTATTACGCAACCGGCAAGTTGAACGTTGATATCGCAGCAGACGTTGTTAGCGGCATCGGCGATGGTTGCGAATTGTCAGGTATTTCCTTGGTTGGCGGCGAAACAGCTGAAATGCCAGGTATGTACGAAGGCGAAGACTACGATCTAGCCGGCTTCTGCGTCGGTATCGCAGAAAAAGAAGAAATCATCGATGGTTCAAAAGTAGCAGCTGGCGATGCGTTAATCGCACTAGCTTCCTCTGGCCCACATTCCAACGGCTACTCACTGATCCGCAAGATCCTTGAAGTATCAGGCGCTGACCTAGACCAAGATCTAGACGGTCAGTCCTTGAAAGACGCTTTAATTGCACCGACTAACATCTACGTTAAATCAGTACTTAAATTGATTAACGCAAGTGACGTGCACGCGCTTTGCCACATTACTGGCGGCGGCTTCCAAGAAAACATCCCTCGCGTATTGCCAGAAACCGCTAAAGCGGTTATCAATACCAAGAGCTGGGATCTACCACCAGTATTCAAATGGTTGCAAGAACAAGGCAACGTAGAAGCCTTCGAAATGTACCGTACGTTCAACTGCGGTGTCGGCATGATTGCTTGTGTTCCAGCTGACAAAGCTGATTCGGCCGTTGCCCTACTGAACGCCGAAGGCGAGCAAGCTTGGATCATTGGCCACATCGAAGATGTTGCTGAAGGTGAAGAACAAGTTGAGCTGCAAGGTCTATAAGTAATGCAAGCAAGCGAAGCTGAAAATCCCCGCATTGTCGTTCTAATCTCTGGCAGTGGTAGCAACATGGTTGCCATCGCCGAGGCGGTTAAAGCGGAAGTTTCTGATTCCGATAACGAAGCTCAAATCGTTGGCGTAATCAGCAACCGACCTAACGCAGAAGGCTTAAACAAAGCTCAAGCGTTAGATCTGCATACCGATATTATTGACCATACCCTGTATGCTAGCCGCGACGAATTCGATCACGCATTAATCCGCATGATCGAAGACCTCAAACCTGACCTCGTAGTATTGGCTGGATTCATGCGTATTTTAACCGCCGATTTCACCCGTTATTACGAAGGGCGTTTATTAAATATTCACCCTTCGCTATTACCGAAATACCAAGGTTTGAATACCCACCAGCGCGCATTGGATGCTGGCGATGACATTCACGGCGTTACCGTGCATTTCGTGACCGAAGAATTGGATGGTGGCCCAAATGCCATTCAAGCCATCGTCCCGATTCTTGATATTGATAACGCACAAGAACTGCAAAAGCGTATTCAAATACAAGAACACATCATTTACCCGATTGCGGTAAAGTGGTTCTGCGAAGGTCGTCTAACGATGAAAGGCAACCAAGCCTTGTTAGACGGACAACCGCTGCCTGCGACAGGTGTTCAACTTGATACTCGAGGTTAAACTCGCAGCGTCATTATGAATAAAGTCCATCAGTTGTTATTTAGCCAAGCCTCGATATACTGAGGCTCATCTTAATAGCATATCGATACTTATGATGGACTTTATTTTTTCTCGTGTAGTACCCTTTTTGTGTTTAATTACTTTATCTTTTAATAGCTTAAGTAATTCCCCCGGCAGCTCAACCGACAAAATTCCCTACCCCGCATTCACTGCAAACTATCAAGCACAATGGAAAGGTGGCTGGTTTCCTATCACCGTTGATGCAGTACGTACGCTGACCTATGACGACAAAGGCAACGGCGAATTAAAATTCATGGCAGATTCTTCCATCGCTGGCCTAGAAGAGATTAGTAATTTCACCTGGCAAGATAATCAAATAAAACCGCTTCAATACCGTTATTTACGCACCGGCTTATTTAAAGAACCCGACCGTGATCAACGCTTCAATTGGCTGCAAAAAAACATTACCAATGGCGAAACTCAACAAGAGTTCAAAGGCCATTGGCATAATGAAGTGCAAGACAACCTAAGCTACAACTTGCAAGCGGGCATTGATTTAAAAAATGGCAAAACCCAATTCAGCTACCCTGTTTTTGATCGTAAAAAAATCAAAAGCTTCGACTTTCAACTGGTCGGCTTTGAAGCCCTCAATACCCAAGTAGGTAAGTTACGCACAGTGAAGGTTGAACTGATTGAAAGTAAGAAAAAGAGTAAAAAGAAAACGTTTATTTGGTTTGCCCAAGATTACGATTATTTACTGGTGCGCCTTAAGCAAGAACAAAAAGACGGTCAGGTTTACGAGATCAATCTGACCGCTGCTGAGATTAATGGCAAGACACTAAAATAAGTTAAGCCATTAATCTATGAACCGCACCAATCCCGACGACGTTATTGCACCCGACGATTTTATAGCACCTAAGTGCAATGAAAAAATCGACATACTGTTTCAAGATGAGCATCTTTTGCTCATCAACAAACCTAGCAAACTGCTCAGTTTATCCGGTAAAAACCCCGCCAACTTAGATTCTGTGCATTACCGTATTCGCCAGTTATTTCCGACGGCGCTTATGATTCATCGCTTAGATTTAGGCACCTCGGGCATCATGGTGATTGCGTTAAATAAAGACATCAGTCGATTGCTCAATCGCCAATTCAGCGAACGCCAAGTCACTAAAACCTATACCGCACTGCTAGCGGGACGGCTCGATCAAGAACGCGGAACGATTGCATTAGCCATCGCCAAAGGGAAATTTCCGTATCAAAAAATCTGTCATGAAACGGGCAAAGCGGCCTTAACGGAATATCAATTATTAGGCCATGAAGATTTCAATTTTCATGACCAAAGCCATCCAGTCAGTCGAGTGCTTTACACACCACATACCGGACGCACTCATCAACTTCGCATCCATAGCCAGCAATTTGGCCATCCGATTATTGGTTGCGATTTATATAGCGGCCAAGCAGGCAGCGCTTTTGAAAATAGCGAGCACATGGCTGATCGTTTAATGCTGCACGCCACAACCCTTGAGTTTCATCACCCAATCCATGGCGAACGCATTTTAGGCAAAAGCCCTTGCCCTTTTTAGGGCATAAACTCTCAGTGGAACAGTCTTTTCAGCTATTTTTCAAACGAGTTTACTAAAAGAGACTTTACTCTCTAGGCCCATTCTTTTCTAATAGGCGGCTATTCGATATTCATTACATATCACTCTAAATATCACAATATTAGTATTAGGAGAAAATCATGGCCGGTTTATTACCCGATGTCGATCCAGCAGGGTTATTAGAATATTCAGTTGTCTTTACCGACCGCTCTCTTAACCACATGTCACAAGCCTTCCAAGGCGTGATGAACGACATCTCTAGCAACCTAAAAGAAGTATACAACGCAGACGCAACCGTGGTTGTTCCTGGCGGCGGCACTTACGGTATGGAAGCGGTTGCTCGTCAATTTGCTCAAGACAAAAAATGTTTAGTCATTCGTAACGGTTGGTTCAGCTACCGCTGGACGCAAATCTTCGAAATGGGCAACATCCCATCCGATAGCATCGTGATGAAAGCGCGTCGTATCGAAGAAGGCCCACAAGCGCCATTCGCTCCTGCACCGATCGAAGAAGTGGTTGCTACGATTTTGAGCGAGAAGCCACAAATGGTTTTCGCACCGCACGTTGAAACAGCGTCTGGCATGATTTTGCCAAACGATTATTTAAAAGCCGTTGCTGAAGCTGTTCATTCTGTGGGCGGTTTGTTCGTATTGGATTGCGTCGCGTCCGGTACGGTCTGGGTTGATATGAAAGATGTGGGTATCGACATCTTAATCAGCGCACCGCAAAAAGGCTGGAGTGCTTCTCCGTGTGCGGCATTGGTGATGCTCAATAACGATGCTTTGGCTGAGATGGAAAAAACCACCAGCTCTAGCTTTGCCTGCAACTTGAAGCAGTGGCACGGCATCATGCAAGCCTATGAAAATGGCGGCCATGCCTACCACGCGACACTACCGACTGATGCGCTAACGAAATTCCGTGACGCGATGCTAGAAACCAAAGAATACGGTTTTGATAAGGTCTGTGCTGAGCAAATTGAACTGGGCCAAAAAGTCCGTGCATTGTTAGAAAGCAAAGGCATTAAGAGTGTTGCAGCTGAAGGCTTTAAAGCCCCAGGCGTTGTGGTTAACTACACCACTGACGGCGACATGCAAAACGGTAAGAAGTTTGCGGCTCAAGGCATGCAAGCGGCGGCTGGCGTTCCATTACAGTGTGACGAAGGCGATGACTACAAAACGTTCCGTTTAGGTTTATTTGGTTTAGACAAGTTGCACAACATTGATCGTACTGTTGCTAACTTAGAATCTGTATTAGATCAGATTCTGTAAGCAATAAATGATTGAGATTTGCTCCGCGCAAATTTCGCTTATTATCGCGATTGGGTGTGTCCTTTTACGGCACGCCGTGAATACATCCCTGTAGGCTCGAAGATCCCATCCCTGGGATCTAACGGCCTTAAACGACACACCCAATCCCGATACGCGAAATCAAGCATCGGTAAATTCTGCGACCCATCTATTTGTTATGCATTTAAAACCCAACTGGCGAATTCTCACCATCGGCGACGGCGATCTTTCTTTCTCTGCCTCCCTTTGGAATCACTTCAAACCGGCACAGCTCACTGCAACGGTATTTGATAGCCAGCAAACCTTAGAAGATAAATACCAGCATCACGCCATCAAACAATTACAAACAGATCCAAAGCAACAAATTTTGTTTGGCTTTGATGTCACTGATCCAAGGTCTTGGCCAGAAGCCTGGAGCAACTTAAATAAAAACAACGTAGAACATCAACAATTCGATCTTGTTATTTTTCAGTTTCCGCTGGTGCCCGCGTTTGAAGACCCTGAATATTTTCATAAAATGGGCGATATCAGTATTAATACGCTTAACCGTTTATTATTACGAAAATTCTTAATCCATTGCAGCGAATACTTCCTCGATCCCAATGGTCAGCAACTGTGTTACATCACTTCAAAAGACGTGAAGCCTTACAGCGAGTGGAATATCGAGAATAGCCTCAACCAAGGCTTAGAACAGATAGAATACCTAGGCGCTATGCCCTTTAATATTGAAGACTTTCCAGGGTATAAAATTAGAAATGTCGATCGCGACAAACACGTAAAAGATACTCAAGGCATCACTTATGTATGGCGTCCAAAAACAGGCACACTACCGCATAACCGCACATCAGAATATGAGTTCATCGAAGGATTAATAGCCAAAAGCCATCAAGGGGAAGAATACTGCGAGTTTTGCAAAGCGGGACCCTTTGTATCCGCCAGCGATAAATCACTGCACGAGCAAACGAAGAAACATCGACTCATGCAACAATATGAAGATCAGTACGTACGCATGATCAAAAAATAGGCGTCAGTTAATTAGCCTTCTAGCTGAACCTGATACGATTCACCTTCAAACTCAATCACATCACCGGCAACAACTTGCTTACGCTTTTGCGTTTCAAACTCGCCGTTCAGCTTCACTTCGCCATCTGCGATTGCCGCTTTGGCTTCAGCACCGCTCGCACGAAGTCCTTCAAACTTAAGGATCTTATACAGCTCAACAGGCTCTTTATTGATAAATACTTGGTTCATCAGGGTCTACTTCAATAGAAAAATATAAGGCGCTAAAATACCACGAACCAGTCAAAGCCGCTACGAAAGCTGTACAAGCAAAACAATAAAGCTAATATTAAAGTCATACTCACAAAAGCAGACCTCGTACATGCGACCGATCACAACCGCCATCAGACTCGTCATCTGCGCTTTAGGCCTAATCGCACACCATGGCTACGCCAATACCCATAGCAATGCTTACGTTAGTAACAAGGTGAAGGTGTATACCTACCATGAAAAGCCGCCGTATTTTATTCATGAAAACAAAATCACCCAATCGACTCAGCATGGCATTTACCAAGACTTTGTTAACTACCTGAATGCTCAACAAAGCAATATACGCTACGAGCTTCGCTTTATGCCCAGACTCAGGCTAGAAAGTCAGTTAACCAAAGAAAAACTCGACGGCATCATCATTGGTGTAAACCCGTTATGGTTCAAAGACAAAGAACAAACCAAATACCTTTGGACCAACGCCATAATGAAAGATAAAGATATGTTTTTAGTGAACAGTAAAAGCGACATTAACTTCACTAAGCCCGAAGAATTCATTGGTTTGAGGTTTGCTATCGCCAGAGGCAGCTATTACAAAGGCATTACAGAGCTAGCCAAAGAAAGGAAAATAACGCTCTCATCCACCAATAGCGCCCAGCAGAATTTAGAAATGCTTGCCCATAATCGAGCTGATGTCACCATTATGAGCCAATTAACCGCGAACTATTTTTTCAATAGCCAGTACCCACGCGAGAAGTTCAGAATATTAGCAACGCCCCACGATATCTTCGAACGCATGATCTTAATTCCTGGCAGCCAAAAACACCTGCATCAAGAATTAAGCATCATCGTCGAAAAAGCCGCCTCGGATAAAACCTGGCAAGACACACTAGAAAAGTGGCACGTAACAGAATTAGTAACCACCGAGTGATACGAAAACCCGCGCTATATTTTTCTTAACATCACAACATCGCGCACAATCGACTCACTCATACGGTGCTGCGCCGAGAAATCCAAAACCTGAAGTTCACAATCAGAAAAAGCCGCAATCAAATCACGACGCTTAGGAATATTGCTATTGAACGCAATCACAATAACCCCACCTTTCTTCAATACATCACTCCAACCTTTTGCACACTCTTCAAGAACCGCCAACGGATTCCGAGTTTTGCTGGTTGTAAAATGCTGCACTCCATAAGGAATGTCGGTTACCAGCAGATCAAACTTATCACCTTTCAGAATGCTACTTGTCTCAACAGAATCACCGGTAATAATACGCATCGTCGCATCGTTTGCGGTAAAGTCTAAAAACTTACCTTTACTCTGCTTACCCGCTTTACCACCAACAAAGCCATCGCGGAACTGATGCTTTTGCTTATGCACCTTGCACCACTTCTTCACATTCTGACGAATCTCTGGCAACGCTTTGCTATCTTGCTCAATGCCTTTACTGCTCATGCCATAACGCATCGCCCACAACAACGTTGTTGCACGACCACACATAGGATCTAACAGCTTAACCTTCGAAATATCGTCATACTTGATACTCGCCAAACCCACATTAATCAGCATCTGGGTTAAGGTTTCGTTGGTTTTACCTTTGAACTTAGCACCAAAGATAAAATCTTCATCAAGATCAAAATTGTTCGATGTCGCCAAAGGCAGCAACTGCTCACAGCCTTCATCACCGTTTTGCTCAAAAATGCCATACACACACGACAAGCGTGCCAACATTGGCAACTGCTCTTCTGCTGCGGTTAGTCGCAGAAAATCCATCTCGGCGATCTTTACATACTCAACGTCATGGTCAGGCAACGACCATGCAAGCTCAGCCTTAGCAACATCAATATAATCATTAAAATAAGCACTTTTAGCGCGAGGAGAAATCAATAGAGCGAAGCGCTTCATGAAGGGAACCTAATCAAAAATATATAAAAAAGACACACTAAATAATACAACAGATGCGCCTAAAACGGCACATCGTCATCAAAATTACCCGAAGAAGACGGTGTAAAGCCTCCCATATTAAAATCGTTACCACCACTTGGGGCAAAACCGCCACCATCGGTAGAACCCGCACCACCAAAGCCCGCATCAGGGCTCTCAATACGCCAAGCCTGCAAACTGGTAAAACACTTCTCTGGCTTACCCTGAGCCGCCCAAAGACGGCCCGACAGATTAAAATGCGCAATAATTTCTTGGCCCAACTGATACTGATCCATCAATGCACACTTATCTTTCAACAACTCAAGCGCCACATAATTAGGATACGCAGGATTCTCACCCTCACCACTCAATTTGATAACAAACTCACGCTTAGTAAAACCATTCTGGCCAAACGACTGCGTCTCACCAATAGAATGGATAACCCCTTGAACCTCAAAACTCTTCGACATACTAACGACCTAAAAATAAAGACATAGAAACTGGAGTGAATAATACCACTACCGGTTTTCATAGGCCATCAGCCGATACTAAAACCCCCAATCGTGCACAATAGTGGCACCCACCCCTTTTAACTCAAAATATAAGCCAGTATCAGTACAACTAATCCGGCCAACATAGATATTGAAGCGTTTCTTTTTAATTTTGGCATAACCAAAGCAACGATAGACCCGCTTAATAAACTAAAAAACAAACTCATACCGAATAATATACTCAGCACATAAAAAATATCCCCAGCAATACCTTTATGTACATAAATAAACTGTCGCCAGAGGTTGTTGTATTCAACGATCACTTTTACTGAATTAATTTCTTGCATCGGTGAAAAAGTTATTTGCTGATGAAAATCCCACCAGCCTTGATCATCGTCATGTGTGTAATAATTATCCGGCAATTTTTCTCCGTTAATGACTTCAATTTTATGTTTTTTTATAAACTCTAAAGCAAAAATTTCAGCATCAACTTCTTCTAACGGAAAATGTCTTTCAGTTTTTATTATGTATTCATCATAACGGGAAGGCCCACCTTCAATTTCAAAAAGATATAAAACACCGGTAAAAGTGAACAGCAATGCTAAGGGTAAAAAGAAGCAAGAAACATAGGCATGCCACTTAATCCACTGAATTCTTGCTTTAGAAGACAACATAAAATTTAAACTCAAATAAAAATAGGATGATAGATTCTAAGATTTAGTAAATCAAAATCATTTACATTTTTTACGTTAAAGAGGAACCTAAAGCACAATGACCGACGGGTAGAGTGATAACAAATAGCAACCCATGAGGTGTATTATTTTTTGCATAAATAGAACCACCAACAGCCTCTACCTGGCGTTTACTCAAGGCCAGCCCCAAACCATAACCACCTGTCACCTTGTCTTTTGAACAAGGGCCTTCTGAACAATGGTCTCTTGCTGGGTTAACTCTAAAGAATGGTTCAAATATCTCTTCTAAATAACGTTCACTAACACCGTCTCCACAATCTGAAATACAGATAACAACATTTGGCGTTGGTAAATCAGGATTCATTTGAAGATCTATAGAAATTTTAATTCCTGGCAAAGTATATTTCATTGCGTTTCTAATTATATTCTCTAATGCTTGACCAACTGCTCGATGATTACTCTCGTGAATCACACATGTCTCTGGAGCTGTTATAACAATATCGTTCCTAGAAAATTCAAAAATCGCATCCTCACAAATAGCATCAATCAACAATACTAAATCTACTGATTCTTTTACAAGTTGAGTCTCTTCATTATTTAGCCAAGACAGCATTAATGTATCTTCCAACAATACTTGCATAGCATTGACTTCTTGCTCTACGCGATCAAGCGTTGGCTTGGTCAACTCATTATTTAACATCAATTTAATACGAGTAATTGGCGTTCGTAATTCATGAGAAATATCTTGAATAAGCTGTCGTTGTCGCTCTACTAATAAATTGACTTTTTTAGCCATAATACCAAAGCTACGTGCTAACTCACCCATATCATCTTTTCTTTTAATAAAACTGTCCGCCAACTGAATATCAAAGTTTCCACTACTGATACTGTGAGTAGCACGCTCTAACGACTTCAAAGGCAATATAATATTTCGATGTATAAGAAAACTAAGAAATGCTACTAAAAGCATCGGAAGCCCTATCTTTATAAGATTATCTAGAATTTTCCAATAAGCACCTGGCCTCATCCTCTGTGGCAATTGAATCAGAAGCGTATATTCAGTATCAGGAATTTTAAGTTTCATTACAGGATTACGACTGTAATATAAATGAATCGGATAGTGGATATCACGCCCTGCTGTTAAATTTTTTTCACCGTATAAAACATCTTCATCATAACGGCCTGCCAACCAAGAAAACTCTGCTTTAATAATCGCTAGCCAAGTAGCTTCAGATACGATCACTTGATCAACCCATTCACGAATGCTGATAGCATTATTATTATCATCATTAATAATATAGGAAGCCTGCTTTGCATATTCCTGCAGCTGCTGTTGATGCTCTATAGATACAGTACTAAAACTCGTCTCGGTATAATCACTCACTACTATCACAGCCCAAGTTATTAAAACCCCCGACACGGCCATCAACAAATATAACTTATGAAACAAGCTCAATTGAATATTAAAAAGCCCAACGGTAGATTGAATGAATGACTTAATAATAGATTTACGACTCAAAACAATACCCCTGGCCACGTACCGTTTTAATCGTATTAACAGCAATACCCGCGGTCGTTATTTTTTTTCTAGTATTGCTGACATGCATATTGAGCGTTCAATCATATCGACAAAACTCCCTCAACAATACATTTTGATACAGATAGGCCTTGCTAAGCACCTCACCACGCTCTTGAATCAGTGCATATAAGAGATCAAACTCAATGGGGGTAAATAGAATGGGTTTATCATGGATTAATACATCACCCGTAGCTTTATTTAAACGAATGTACTTGCAGCTGACGGTATTTACTTCAACTCCCGATGTACTTACTTCGGAGAATCCATTTATTTTCTCAGTACGACGCAATATCGCTTGAATTCTTAATTCCAATTCATCCATATTAAAAGGCTTTATTAAATAATCATCAGCCCCTGTTTTAAATCCAACAATTCTATCTTGCTCACCTCCTTTTGCCGTAAGAAACATCAACGGCGTTTGTTTTTTATCACGTAGAGATTTCAATACCTGAAAACCATCTAACTTTGGAATCATGACATCCAATAGAATTAACTGGTAATCATTCAACAACGCCAAATTCAAACCTTCTTCACCATCAAAAGCCACGTCAACTTCATAACCTAAGCCTTCTAAGTTTTCTGAAAGTAATTCATTTACGGTTTTATCGTCTTCTATAACTAAAATTTTATGCATGAATATTTAACCTACAGATACAACAAAACTCCTGTAGGAAATTCCTACAGGAGCTTACAATCACGAAACAAAAATTACGTTATATTTAAAACTTCAAGGCAGCACTTAAACGAATATCTCGGCCTGGATCGGATTGACCTGAAATCAATTCATACCCTGCGTTCGCCGTAAAATCAGCGGGTGAAGAGTGGTTAATGTAATCTTCATCAAATACATTTTTAACCGTTAGATTTAAGACAAGCGTATCATCGGCCATTGGAGACCAGCGTGCATAAATATCATGAGTCGAATAACCCGATTTTTTCGTTGAAATTGTTCCAGGATCTTCTACACCCGTTCTATCAACATAAATCAGATCATACGAAGTAGAAGCAATAGGACTAACCACCTGACCAGTCCAACCGATCAGCCACGCCGAATCAATTTGATAATTAACATCTAGCAATAATGTATCACCAACAGATGTTGCAGTACCTGCACTGATATAACGTTCTGCGGTCACACCATCCTGTTCTGTTTTGGCGCTATGAAAACTGGAATTCACACTAAGTCCATTATTTTCATACCCTGCCTTCAGATAATAACCACGTGTTTCAATATCGTCGGTATTTACCCATTCAGTGCTCCAGCGATATTGACCTTCATAACCAATCGCATCATCAATAATAGCTTGATAAGCACCCCCTGCCAGAGATACAAAACCAACATTATATTCTATTGCTATTTCAGTATTTTTAGAGCGCTCTGCTTTAAGATCAGGATCATTTGTATTAGAACCTTCAGACACGGTATATGCATCTCTTACCGTCGCCCCCCGAATCGCTTCAGCATAACCACCACTGATACTTAACTCAGGTGTGATCGCATAGTTCGCACTTAAGTTAGGGGCCATACCTGAATCTGTAATTTTCTGACCGTTCACATCCTTTAATGAATAATCATCGTAACGCAGACCTGCTGTAACCGTTAACTGCGCATTAACACTGATAACATCTTGAACATAAAGCCCCATAACTTCACCAGATTCGTCGTCAGAAGTTGGCGTTTCAAGAAATCCAGTTGCAGCATTATAATCAGTATAGGATTCTAACTTTGATGTATCTTCTCGGTAATTCACGCCGTAAATCAGCTTATTACTGCCAAATATACTGATGTTTTCAATCGTTAAACCAGAAGTTTCAACAGAACCATCATGTACGTCACCGTTGGCAAGATACTGACCTTCTCGTAATTGCTCAACTTGAGTGTGATAAGCATTAACCGAAAGGTTTATCAATTCACTCGCTGTATTTAAATTATAATTTGCAATAATCGTTTCACGATTTGCTTCTGTTGCTGTAATGACATTTCTAAAATGAGGAACATATTCAGGACGATACAGAATGTCGCCTTCTTGATTAAGCGACTCATAGCTTAATGAGAACTTTTGCTCATCATTAATGTTCGCGACCAGCTTAACAAAACCGACCAAATTTTCAGACTCAGATCCTTCTATCTCATCACCACCGCCATCTTTACGATTATTCAAATCAGCAGTTACGATATTAGCCAAAGCACCAAACTTACCTTTTTTATCACCAGCATAGACCGTTGCACTGTGTTTAAAGCTTTCACCATTACTGTAATAAGTAGATTTAAGCATTGCCCCTACCGTTTCGTTTGCACGTAACAGATCTTCAGGATCTTTAGTTACAAAACGTACCGTACCGCCCAATGCCCCCAAACCTGCAGTAGCGCTACCCGCACCCGCTTCGACTTCTACCCGCTTCAAAAGATCAGGTTCAATAACAACGCGACCTGCGTGATGGAAAACACCAGCAGCCTGAGAAGCGCCGTCTACAGTGACATTAACTAAATCTTCACCAATATTGCGCACATAAATCTTTTGGCCTAGGGCTACTGGGCCACCCGCACTCACTTCTGGGTTTAAAGCAAAAACATCATTAAGATCACCTGCTTGAGCGTTCTCAAGCATTTCTTGAGTTACCACACTATCAACACCACTCGTCGCCTGACCCACGACAGATACCATCTCTAGATTTAATGCTGCTTTTGGCTCTTGTAAAGCTTCATTCGCCAAAGCAGCCTGAGTACCCAGTGCTGTTGCAACAGCCAGCGTAAGTAATTTTAGATGATACATAATAACTCCCTAATTGATATTGATTCCTATTTGCGGATCATTATCATTATATTTTAGGGAATGTGTAGCACTTTTACATTTATTACACTATTTTCCTACACGCCGAGCATGCCAATACGCACTCTGCCAGTAGGGGTTATCTAAGCGCGACAGCATAACCCCACGGGAACTGGAGGTATGAATAAACTGCTTTTTACCCACATAAATACCAATATGGCGCTGATTATAACCCGTCATAAAAAACACTAAATCTCCCGGCACCAAATCAGCCTGATCAATCACCCGACCTTTTAACACTTGCGATTTAGTTGTACGAGGAATTCGAATACCAAATTCCTCCGCAAAGGTTAAATAAATAAACCCCGAACAATCTACGCCCTGCTTCGTTAAACCACCAAACTGATACGGCACCCCTTTCCACTCAGACAACTGAGCCAAAAGCTGACGGCGCACCAAGGCATGATTACCCATATCGATACCCTCGGCCGAAGTCTGAATAACAGGCGCACTACTGGGCACGGGCACGTTTTTGGGACTTAGCGAGCTGCAACCAACCAGACTGAAAAGACCGACCAGACCAGCAAAAAGTAATAAACGATGAATCAACTCTTTCATAGAGCCTCTATTATTGAGTACTAAGAATGAGTACTTAAAGCTAGCACTTAAGAACTAGCAGTTTAGCGCTTCTCTAACATTACATCTACATCGCTACTTCAACCCATCAATACCAAAGGAATATCACCCCAACGCGTCGTATAAGCAGGCGACTTATAGTGCTGGCGCATCGCCCACTTTTGCACCACCCCTTCCGAACCCAAAAACAACGCATTCCGACCATGCACTGAATTGGTTGTATCTAAAATCTGCATCATCTTTTCAGAGCGAACCGACTGCCCAGTGTGAAACAAATCAAACTGATTAAATGCACGATCGCACACATCCAGCAGCCCCACTCCCGCTTTTAAATATCGGTGCCCAGGGCGATAAATAGATTCCAAACCTTGCAAAGCCACCGCCACAATTTCGCGGCTATCATTCGTTGGAAACGGCGTTTGGCATACGATACTGCGGCTAAAATAACCCGATTCAAAAGGCGACGTATTTAAAAACACCTGCACCGATTGCACCACTGAATTTTGCGCTCTTAATTTTTCAGCAGCACGGCTGGCATACACCGCTACCGCTTGCTTAATAGGCTGCAGCTCGGTTAACTTTTCGCCAAACGAACGCGTACAATAAATCTGTTTTTTCGCCGGCGGTTGTTCTTCTAACGGATAACACGCAATGCCATTGAGTTCGTTAATCGTGCGCTCTAAATTCACACTCACATCGCGGCGCAAGGTTTTCGCATTCGCGGTTGCCAGATCGTAAACCGAATGAATATTGTAGCGCTCTAATCGCTTCGCCAAACGCGAACCAATGCCCCACACTTTTGTGACCGCCATGCGTTTTTGCAGCCATTGCCATTTATGCGGCTGGTCTAATACACACACGCCATTGCATTGCGTAATGGTTTTTGCTGCACGATTCGCCAGCTTGCTTAACGTTTTACTGGGGCCAATACCGACACAGACTGGCATTCGAATATCTTGCCAAAGTTTTTGTTTAATCTCTTGGCCATAGTCTTTTAAATCCCATGTCATGCCATCAAGATCCAGAAACATTTCATCAATGGAATACACTTCAACATCAGGAGAAAAAACTTTCAGCGTCGACATCACACGATGGCTAATGTCCCCATACAGTGGATAATTACTGCTGAAGATAGTAACTTTGTGCTGCTTTAAAATGTGCTCAACTTTAAAAAATGGCTGCAAGTCGCCCAAGCCCAACAGCTTAGCCTCTTTCGAACGCGCCACAATAAAACCATCGTTATTCGACAAGACCACCACAGGTTTTCCACGCAGCTCGGGGCGAAATATCTGCTCACAACTTGCATAGCAACTATTACAATCCACCAGCGCAAACATCAGCCTAACCAGTGATAGCGAATCGACGCTTTCACCACGCCCTCAATCACCACATCTTGCTCATCTGATATTGAAATGGGTGGATAATGTTCATTCGCCGATAATAACCGTTTGCCCTCGACATCGATCTGCTTACAGCACAACTCACCGTCCACCGCAGCAATCACAATACTGCCACTGCGAGGGGTTAGCGAACGGTCAATCACCAGCAGGTCTTGGTCAAAAATACCGACCCCTTGCATAGAATCTCCCGACGCTTTGGCAAGATACGTCGCCGCAGGATGAGTAATCAGATGCTCGTCTAGACTCAGCGCATCTTCTTTATAATCTTCCGCAGGGCTAGGGAAGCCAGCCGCCACCGCTTCGCTATAAAGGGTCAATTTAATCGCCATGTTTCTTATTCCTAAGTTGTCCCAAAGCCGTTCCTAAGTTACCTATAAGTTGCTCATAAGTCGTTTTATAAATGCGGACAAAGAACTGTATAGATAAACAGTATATAAGGGTTTTTAGAAAAGAAAAAGGCTGCCGAGTCAATCAGCCACAAAAGGGCAATATTTAGCGTGCGCGTTATGCTTTAATGTTAGCCAGAGACCGATATTTATACCGAAGGAATAACCATGCTAAAGCTATTCGCCCCGCTATTAACGACTGTACTTGCGACAATCAGCCTCACCGCATGCGTAGATAATAACAATTCATCCAACCAGACCGCTGAACCGACCACAGAATCAGCTGCTGAGAATAAAGCCGCCAAGAAAGCCAACCTGATAAAAGCAACCAAGGCCGCCATTGTGGTAGAGGGCTATGATAACGATATGAATATTAAGCCCCATCAAGTAACCCCAGCCAATAACGGTTCGATGAAAGGTGATCACGAGCGATAGCCTGATCTATTGATGGCTTGATAGCTTGATTTATTGATAGAAGAGTACGAGGTTCTGAGATAATATTTGAGACTGCTAAATCAGCACTACATCAGCCTTGGTATGAGACCCACACCATGCAACACAATCCAGAATCAACCAATACACCGTCTATCGATCCTGCCATCAGCGCCATCGACTCAGAACTTCATTCTTTAGTCAGCAAGATCAATATTCTAGATGCCGTAAAACCCCTGAATTTTTTAGAAGAAAAAGAAACCTTCTTCGCCAATAATTTTTCCAGCAGCCCATCGTTCATCTACAAAACCAATGACATTGATACCTTCGCCCTAAAACGTAAGCTCTACAACCTGCCGTTAGAAACCATTAAAGACGAAGACCTATATACCCTCTATAAAGCCGTCATTGATTCTTATGCCGACAAGGTAGATCAATACAAATCGATCGGCACCAATGAGTTCCTTTACGACTCATTACGATACTACGGTGAACCGAGTGAAAAAGACGTTCACAACGCCCAGTTTATTCTGCACCTACCACAAAACCCAAACGACAAAATCGGCGAACTGGTTGATGCCCAATGCATTATCAAAATTTTAGCGGCAATGGTAGAACAAGAAAATTACACCTGGGAAATGAAACTCGATGAAACCATGGTCGCCAACGCCTTGGTAT
>PJEL010001002.1_pt1 | contig 30557 bp, 18 predicted proteins | sample 1853271 | NCBI WGS metagenome assembly PJEL01 (sample SAMN08108733, study PRJNA415343) | Invertebrate metagenome, whole genome shotgun sequencing project. | host: Globobulimina | place: Sweden: Gullmar Fjord | collected 2015-08 | reverse complement strand
CCTTGGCGGCCTTCTCATCGCCGCCGCTCGGCGAGGACATGGGAGCAGGCCCCTGGCCCTGGAACGTGTGCGCCACCTCCTCGGCGACGAGATTCAGATCGGGGTTGGCGTCGACAAACGCGATCGTTTCCCCGCTGCTCACGGCCTCGGCTCCCATCTCGGCGACGGCTGGCTGTGCCAGGTAGACCCGGATGTGGGAGAGGGTGGCCTGGAAGTGCTGCTCGAGCTCCTCCAGGTAGGGCAGCGCAGAGGGAGAGCCCGAGGTGGCCGCCTCCATGGGATCCCCGGGTGCATCGGGTGAGCCTGGAGGGGCAGTGGGATCGCCGCCCGCCTGGCCCAGCTCCTGCTTGGCGGCTTCGTTGCCGAGTTCGGGTTCTTCTTCGAGCTCTTGCACAGGGCCGAGGGCGCCCTCGGGGGCAGTTATGCTCAGGGAGGAAGCAGGTATATGAGACTTTGAAGCCATAATGTCACCAGGACGCGAGGAGAAGCGGCCAACGGAAGCAAAAGGGTATGAACTGGGTCTGAAGTCACTGACAAAGGGCCCGATTCATATCCTCGTTCGTTCGCAGCAGCTGCGAACTGACAAGACACTACCCGAGCGAGATCTGGTTCGCCCGCAGAATCGAGAAAAATGACGTTCCCTGGCCGATCCGAGCCTCGTCGAATGCTCAGTGAGCTTCGGGCATCTGCGCAACCCGCAGCGCTCGAGGAAACCAGGCCCATTTGGAGCCAAGCCAAACGAGCCCTTCAAAGGCGTTTCCCACTACCTCACCCGGTTTGTGGTAGCGCCATGAGAACCATGCAAAACCAGGCTTGAGGTGAGGTGCCAGGCCGGTGAGGAAGCCGGGCTGGTCAGAAGCCTCGGCCAGGTCCTGGGACCAGGTGGCAACGATGCTCAGCTGCGTCTGGCCGGGCCGGGAGGGCCCGGGTGCCATGGGCTGAGAGTTCCAGAGGGCCTGGTAGCGAGGCTCCAGGTGGACAGCCATCTCCTCGGTGAACACCTCGGCCGCGTCGCCAGGTTGGGGCTGGAGCAGGGTTCGGGCGAGCTGGTCACGTTCCTGGCGATCGGGGTCTATGAAGTCCGAGAGCATGTATGTGGCCATCGTGGACAGGGTGACGAGGCGTTTCTCAGCCATGAGCCCTCCGCTCTGTGTCAGCGTTGTTGCATAGCTCGTGTAGCCCTCATCCACGACAGATGGCATCTTCGCACAGCTCGGAACTGACGAGTCCACCGATTCCCGCATACCTAAAATCTCGCGTCCCTTGTGAGGAGAAATGAGCGCTCTGTTCGTTCAGTTGGCAACCGAGGTGAGCATGGGACCGACCCGCCGTACTCCACAGATGACCCAGGAAAGGCAGCAAGACCGCAGCACCATCAGCGCGGGCCAGGACGGGGTTGGCGAGGACTGGGGATCGGGCGGATGGGGGAACTCTGACTCCATCAACATGATGAGGGAGAAGATCCAGCCGGCCGAGCCCCCCGACGAAGAGCCCATGGGCAGCGACCCGACTTTGCACAGCGAGGAGCCTGACTGGGCCAAGGAAAGCGACGACTCGGACGAAGGCTCTGCGGACGAGGGCGGAGAGGGCGCGGCGGACGCCGGAGGCACACCCTTGCAAGGAGAGGGCGGCGCAAGCGTGGACGCTGGGGAAGCAAAGACGGCGACCGAAGCGACGACCCCGGCGCCAGCACCGCCCGCGAATCGGGCAGAGGGCGCTTCACCGCCTTCCTTTCACAACGCGCCCCTCTGCAAGCCGAGCGCCCCAAAGGTGCCTGCCAACGAGGGGCTGCCAGGCGCCGACGATGTGATGAGGGCGGCGGGTGAGCCGACCTCCGAGGAACGTTCCACGGGAGCAGAAGAGGTCCTGGGATCCCTGATGTGCAACCTTGACGGACTGGCATCCGACGCCCAGGGCCAGGTAGACGGCGCCTTGAACGAGGCGGCGAACTTGTTCACCCAGGGGCCGGCCTGCTGCATTCCAGACCCCGCGTCTGTCGACCTCGCAGCCAACCAAGCCCTGGCCGACATGGACGCCGCGCTGAGCCAGGCGATGGGCACGCTCGACGTGCGGGAGCAGGAGGTCCTGAGCCTGACGACACTCGCGGACGGCGCACTTAATCAAATGAGCGGGCAGCTCGATCTGCTGATGAGCATGGTCGGGGCTGCGTTCGACGAAGCGGGCCAGCGAGCTGATGCCTCGGCGACTCTGGTCACCGCAGAGGCCAACAGGGCGACCGGTGACGCCTTGGGCGCGGCCAAGAAGCGCGCCACCAGCAACTACGCTGCACTCGCAGACAAGTTCGACCTCGAGGACGACCAAGCCACGGCCGCGGGTGTCTGGAAGGCAAGGAGTCCCGCAGTGCGCTCGGCCATCGGGGTGGCGACGCGGATGTACTCCGCGGCCATCAAGGGCACGATCGCCGCGACCAAAGCGGAGATCATGGCCGAAAAGGCCCAGACGATGCCGACCTTATCCGAGAGCCACGAGTCGGTCTCCGCCTCGATCGCCGCGTTGAACGCCGAGCTGGTGCCCAGGGTCACGGGAGGCTTCACCGACGCCAGGGCAGCGCTGCAGGCCGAGTACGACCGCGCCTTGTCGGAGGTGCAGGCGTTGAAGGACGACGCCCTGCTCCCCGAGCCCCAGACCGAGGACCCAGCGGCAGTCCAGACTATGAGCCAGGAGGCCACCGAGGATCTGGACCAGGGCATGGCAGCCCAGTCCGCCCTGTTGGACCAGGCGACGGCCTCTGGTGACGTTCCGGAGTCAGGAGCGCTGGCGCAGGCCGCTCAGCAGGCCATCGCCACCCAGACCGATCAGCGGTCCCAGCTCGACGCAGCCATCGCCGAGTTCACCGCCGCCGCGCGAACCGTCAACGAGGCCACAGAGGCCGACTGCCCGGACCCCTCGGCCACCATCTCGAACGTGTCATCGACGTTTTGTGCCGCAGCCGAAGCCTGGCCAGATCAGGCCGCCCAGGCCATCCACCAGGGTGTCAAGACCGACGTTGCCCTACAGATCGAGCAGGCAAAACAGCTCGGACGAGAGGTCAACCTGGCATTTGCCGAGGCCAACCGCGACCTGTTCACAAAGCTGGGCGAACTGAATGGCAAGGTGCAGGCCGGCACCAAGCAGCTGCGTTTCCACGCCATCAACATGTCTCGCCTGGCGCTCTCCAGCCCGGTTTCCGCCATGGCGGGAGGCGACCTGGCGATGCTCTCTCACTCGGCCACTGAGTGGAAGCTCCACCGATACCGGCAGACCCTGCCCAACTTTGGTGACCTGTTGCGCCGGGCCACCGAGTTCGAGGCCTCCGCCGACCAAATGGGCACCGAAGACGAGCGCATGAACGAGTCCCTGCGTCAGCTGCACCGACCCGAGGACATCGAAGCCGTCAAGATGCTAATCGACCAGGGCCAGTCCTACGACGAGGGCATGAGCTTCGCCGCATATGTACGAAGCGAGCAGAGCGGCACGCAGCTCCTGGAGTCCCTGGCGCACATGACCGGAGATCGCGCTCTAGGTGCGGTCTTCGCGATGCTCAACGCCCAGGGTGAGGACAACGTCGGGCAGCGGGTCGAGGATGTGCTCCGAGACCTACCTGCCGACGTGCTCGCCGAGTTCAGCGATCCCGACAAGTACGCCGCCCTGCAATCGAGGGTGGACCAGTTCATCCTCGACAACCCCGACGCAGACCCCGACCTAGACGACCTCGACGGGGCGAACACCCTGGACCACATCCTCGCCAAGACCCGCGAGTCGATGGTCGACGAAGAGGACGACGAAAACAACTGGGACGCCAGCACCATGGACGAGTTGCTGAAGGGGGACAAGGCCGCCGCGACCGCCATCCGATACCGACAAGCCATCGTGGAGGACGAAGAGGACCTGGCCATGACCCTAGCGAAGGGCGACCCCAAGAGGTACGGAACCGGAAAGGACCAGAGGGAGGCCTACTCCGCCGCCCACGGGGAGTCGCTCACCTCGGCCACCGGCGACCTGCTCGACGGCGCGGAGGAAGACCTCGTGCACTCCCGCTTGGAGGACGACCGGGAGGGAGCCTGGGCCGCAAGGCTGAAGCTGGCGGCCGATGAAGGTGGCGAAGAGGGCACCATCCAGGCCCTGAAGGTGGTCGAAGAGCTCAGCAAGATCAAGGACCCCGAGGCCAGGCAGGCCGCCAAGGACAAGATCGACCGGACGGTCATGGACAGGTACTGGCTGGATGAGGACGGCCAGGCCAACTTCCCCTACCGGCAGGCGCCCTACGACGGCGAAGGAATGCCCGAGCACGACTTCGTTGGAGGAATGCTGGACGACTCCCTCGGCACACAGACCGACGTGGACGGGCACACGCGCCGCTCACCGATGGCTCACGCAGCGGTGAGCTCCTGGGACAACATGGAGGTCAACCGCGGAGCCACCCGCTACGCCGCCGTGGAGGGAGGTGGGACCGAGGACGCCTTGCTCGGCTACTCCACGCCAGGAGGGCTCAGCAAAGAGCAAGCGCAGAACGACGAGCGCAGCTTCAACGCCGCCCGCGACACCTATGAAGAGGATGGGCTGGGCATGGACGCCTACATCAAGGACGACAAGGATGGGCATCTAGGTGCCCAGTACCGTGTCAACGCCAGGGGCATGCCCGAGACCGTCGATGACACCCTCATGAACGCCACTACCTTCCTCGAGGGAGGCAGCAGCAGCAGCATGACCAAAGCGGCAAGAGCCACCGCGGACGCGGGCAACTACCACAGCGAGCTGTTCCCAGCCGCGGCCAACGCAGCGGACGCCACCCGCGTCGAGGCCGGAGGCGCCGAGTCCCGTCGCAAGGAGAATACCGACATCGCCAGGATCGCCGCCGAAGCCGCCGTCACAGCCGCCACCTGGGGTGCAGCGGCCGCGCCTCTGGCCGCTGGGAGGCTCGGCTCGGCCGCCCTGAGACTGGGTCTGGGCGCCGAAGCTGCGCACCTGACCGGAATTGGCGTCCAGGCAGGGATGGGCGGCGAGGTTGACCTGGGCCAGGAGGCACTCTCTGTTCCCACGCGCCTCGCCGCGGCCATGACGCCGTTGGGACTCGGTCCGTTGGCCCAGCGGTATCCAGCCCTGGCGCCAATGCTCCTTCCGCAGTCCCGTCTGGGCAACGCGGCGTCCAGCGTCGCCACCGAGGCACCCGCGAACGCCTTGGGGGCGGGTGTGATGTCGGAGGCCGCAGATCGCGACTTCTGGACCGAGTTCAGGAACTCGTCCATGTCAAGTGCCGCCGGAGGCGCGGCTCTCTACAAGCCCAGAGGAGCGGCGCCCGAGCCAGGCATCGTCAATCACCCTCCCGTCGACCTCACGCCCGCCGCTCCCCAGCCCGCCGCTGCAACCCCGGTTGATATGTCCCGATTGACGGGTCACAAACTCCGCCAAGCGCTCGTCGAACGGGACATGCCACAGCGCCTGGCCCACGAGGTCGCTCAACACAAGAAGCTCAACCGGGGCGCCATCGACCTCGAGCTGATGAAGGCCACCACGGACAAGCGCAGGGAGGCCGCGAAATGGTTGGAGAAGCACCCCAACGCCTGGAAGTTGGGCAACCGTTGATCCGCTGGCCTAACCGCGGCGACGTGGCCTGGGAGTCTTCCTGTCGTATCACCTCTCCGTTCGACGCCTCCACAGCGCGACCAACAGCACGAAGAACCCGGGCATCCCGCCCTGCCCCGCCGTGGAACAGCCGCATCCGAAGTCCGGGACGGGCATCTGGCAGCTGATCGTCGGGGTCTCGACTGCGGTCTGGTCGATCCCGCACATCGGCTTGTCCGCCAAGGGCGTGGTCTCGACCATCTCCATGGCATTGGCAGAAACGCCGAGGCACGTGTCCCCGACGCCATCTGGGCAGGCTGCGGGCCGAGGCCGAGGTGGCGGACAACCAGGCAGAGCGCCAGGGAGTCAGACTGCGAGCGCTGCAGGCGAGCCGACAGCGTCAGTAGCTCACGCACGTAATCAGCCGCCCCCGTGAAACACCTGGCCCTTCACTGCGGCAGGCTCACGCCGATGACCCCCACGTGGTCTATCGCCAAGGGCTCACGCTCACGGTGTGGGCTCACGCTCACGGTGTGGGCTCACGCTCACGGTGTGGGCTCACGCTCACGGTGTGGACGGGCGTCGGGTCTTCTGTCGTTCTCCTCGGGACGGCGTGTGGTCTTTGGGATAGTTGCAAGAACCGGGTGTCGCCCGGAACTCCCTACGAGGCCGCATATCGTGACGAACGCGTCGTCTGAGCAAATTCAACTCTGTTTTGTATGGCCCGACGAACTCCTGTTGCAGGTGTTTGCGGAGAGGTTGGCGCTCTCGTGGCGGGCGTCCGAACAGCCGCCCGAAGTGGACTATCGCCAGAGCCAATGGACCCCGGTCACCTGGAGCGCCCAGGACGACCACCATCGCCTCGTGAGCCAATCCCCCTGTGTCGAGGTGTTTGCCGCGCCGGAGTCCCTAGATCGCCAGGAGCACCAGACACGGAATCAGCGGCTACAACTCCCGCCAATCCGCGTTGGTGCCGACGGAGCTTTCATCGGAATCGAGGAATCCAACCTGGCTGCGGAAGCAGGCAACCCCGCGGATCAACCCTGGAGCGCACTCCGTTTCTCGGCCATGTCGCGCGCTGCCGAGATGGGCGGCCGCGACCTCTGGTGGTGGATCGTCGGCGCATGGAAGGGCCGCGCACTCCATCACGAGCATCCCGTCCTTCTAGAAACGACGGCCCCGCCGGGATGGGGAGACTCTGGCGTCAGGTGGACGACCCTCCTGCAAGCCGAACGGCGAACACCCCAACGCATCGTGCTCACCGTCGAGACGGGTCCCGACCACGATCAGCTCACGGAGTGGATGGAGGCCAATCTCGCGTCGGCCAGCGATGTCGCCGACTTCAGCACCACGCACGTGCGCATCCACACCGACCCGACTAGCCTCGTGCCCTACGCCATCGAGACGCACCGTCAAACCCATCGGTTCGCCAGGGAGCCGGAGGGATGGCGAGCCTTCGGTGACCTCGAGGAGCACCTATGGCGCTTCCGAGTGGCGACGAATGAGGCGGGAACGCGCGACGCGCATGTCGGTATGACGCGATTTCTCGACGATCCCCAACGGTTCCATGTGTGGTTCAAGCGCGCGGGCGATCCACCGCCTGTGTGGCGGCACGCAGCAAGTCTGCAGGACGGAGCGATCCTCGACGACGAGGGACACCAGCACGATCCAGCCGCCGTCACCCGATGGGTCTCCGCCTACAGGTCGGGAGGATTCATGCGGGCCTTCCCCCAGTCGCAGATCCTCCCCCTTCCAGAAGGTATCGAATGCGAGACCGACGGCGCAGAAGAGGAACACAGGCTGGCCTTGGAAGAACTGGAGGAGGGACATCATCTGGTGCGCGTCACCTTCGGCCCCTCGGCCTCGCAGCCCGACGACCCGGGCCACTACGCGACGACGCTCGAGAATCTCACCGACCAGGCGTTCCGGGTCCTGCGCTTCGGCGGATATGCAGAGCGCGAGGCGGAGGACGGATGGCACCTCTACAACTACACGGGTGCGTTCTTCCGCGACCGGGAGTGGATCGACTGGTACGCCCCGGGCACCGATGGCTGGGTCCCACCCGGGGGCACCGCCACCGATCCGGACAACTGGGGGGCGGGTCGCGTACTGTGGGCCTACGAGATCCTGCTCCGCGACGGCACGACCTTCTGGATCGGAGGGATCATCGATGCTGGCTTGGCGCAGGGATAGATCGCCAAAATCGGCGAGCGCGTTACTGCGAAGAGGTCATCTGCCATAGAGAAGTGAGCGGTCAATCATGCGCGAGTACACTTTGATGGACGCAGACGCCTAGGGTGCACATTTGATGGCCCCAAATCTGAGGGGTCGGAGGTATTCCATGTCTTACGTTCTTCCCATGGTCGTATTCACCCTCGGGTGCTTCATCGGAGCCGACAAGGACTCTGACGGTGACGGCCTCACCGACAAAGAAGAAGAAGCGCTCGGGCTCGACCCGAACAACGCCGACACCGACGGCGATGGTCTGTCCGACGCCGACGAGATCGAGCAGGGCTCCGACCCACTCAACCCCGACACCGATGGAGACGGGCTCAACGACGGCGACGAGATCGAGTACGGCGCCGACCCGCTCAACCCCGACACCGACGGAGACGGGCTCAACGACGGCGACGAGATCGAGCACGGAGCCGACCCCACCAAGGTCGATTCAGACGAGGACACCTACAGCGACAACGACGAAGTGAACGAAGGCACCGATCCCGCCGACGAGAACGACAGAATCTACGAGGGATACTGGCCCTACAACGCCAACAAGGACGACATCTCCGATCCCGGAATGAACGGCCAATTCGAGCTTGGCACCACGCTCGTGCGGCACAAGGGCAAAGACCAGCATGGCGACAAGGTCGACCTGTACGACTTCGCCGCCGAAGGAACGGACTTCGACATCATCCTCATCGATGTCTCCGCCGAGTGGTGCGGCCCGTGCCAGGCCACCTCGGCCTGGCTCTCCACCGGCGACGACGCCATGGGCTTCGAAGGCCCCTACGGCGACGTTCGCAAGGCCGTCAGGAAGGGCAAGTTGCAGTGGATCACCATCATGGGCGAAGACAACTACGGCGACGCGGCAGGCCCTGCTGTACTCCGCAACTGGGACGACATGTTCCCCAACGAGATGGTTCCGGTGCTCGCCGACAAGAACAAGGACTTCACCGATGGACTCATCATGCTCACCGGCTTCTGGCCCTCAGCGATGATTGTCGACGCCGAGACCATGGAGATCCTGGTGATGGGCGGCATGAACGACGCGCTCGACTACGCGGTCGACGAGATCTAGAGCTTCCAATCAGCGTGCAGCCCCCCACTTCGCTTCTCGCGGTGGGGCCAACGCTTCTCGGGAACGCTCGTCCAGATTCCGACGAGAACGTGAGCATCAGAAAGGCGGCGGTTACGATTCCGTATTACGAGGATTCTGAGCTTGCCAGCCCACAAAACCCCGCATCCACTTCTCGCCGATACACTTAGGAGTGGCGCCAGCGGCAATACGACAAGTACAGTGGTCACTGATCTCGGACCCTCTCGCGGAGCGCAAAGAGATGCACTTCCCCTGGCGAAGCTGCGTGGCTTTGCTGCTCTTCATCGCTGCCAACTCCCACGCCGCTCCCGTGGACAGCTCCATCATGGAGCCACCCTTCATGGAGAAGAACCGGACGCTGATCGGGGGGCTCTTCATCGGGGGCACCGCCGGTTCGGTGGCGTGGAACACCGCCGTCGTTCTCCGTGGCAGACGGCAGCTGGTCCCCGGGGTTGTCGGCTTCGCATTCGCGGTGTCAAACCTGGTTTTGATGCCCGCCTACACCTTTGACGTCGGGGACGGCTCGGAGCGGCTCGGATGGGGCATGAGTCTGGCCCATGGCGCGGCCGCGATGGCCTCCACAGGTGCGTCTCTGGCAAACATCGCGATCGCTCCGTCTTCCGGCCACGTGCAGCTCCAGCTGGTTGTCGCTGGTGACCGACGAGTTGCCCTCGAAGGGCGGTGGTAATGACGAATTTCTTTGTAATCATGGGACTCGGCGGGGTGACCGCCGGCATAGCCCCACCCTCCCACTTCGGGGGCACTCCGGCATCGGTGTTCGCCTCGGGGCCATCGCTGGAGATGTCTCTAGGTGCTTCGACACGTCCTGCACTGAGTGCCACGGCGGCACTGCCCAGCAAGAACCCGTCGATCATCTGGGATTTCAGGGGGCAGACTGGGCTCGGACACGCAAGCGGGTCTCCAGGAGTCTGGCTGAGCCCTCCCAGCCGAGACCCCGCGAAGATGCGGTTTGGCGCTCGGATGGGCGTGTCGGCCGGCACGGGAGATCTCGGGTGGCTCATGCCGTGGGACAATCCGTTCATCGGGCCGACCATGCACCTGCAACTATCCAGAGAGGATGCCCGCTGGGCGAGAAGCTGGACCCTGGGAGTCGAGCAGCTGCATCCCTTCAGGGGCGACTCGCACCCAGACTATTCCGTCTGGTCGCCGGACTATGAGTGTGTGCAGCGAGGGCGCTTTTGCTACCCCGTCGCCTCCCGAGTCGGGCACTGGTACTCGATCGACGCGCGCGCGGTTCGCAAGTTTGAAGGCGCTGATCTCGTGATCGGTGCAGCTCTCCACGTCGCGCCCTTCGTCAAGTATCTGGACCCGGTGCTGACTGTCGGCACCCGCTGGTAGATGGGGCGACGAGACCTCCTCGTGAGGAGCTTCAATGACCACCCGTATCGGCGTTGATCTGAGCAGCACTCACGCCGTGCTCTGCACAATGCAGGAACAGACCCCCAGATTCATGACCGCTGCGACAGGGCAGGTGCTGATCCCGTTGGTGGATGGGGACGCCAGAGTCAGATTGCATGACCTCTTCGAACAGGCATCACAGTTCTATCAGGATGGGGATCTGCATCTGGTCCTGACCATGCCATCGAAAATTCCTCGGATGCACTGTGTTCTGGGTGTGGAGAACGCCATCGCCGTCGAGGTCCCGGTACACGCCCGACTCGGTGCGCAGCGTCTCGAGCAGGACCTGGTGAAGCGGTGTCTCCAGGTCGACCTGGGTGGTGTGGTCGACCCCGAGGCCGAGTCCATCCGTCGTCAGCCAGTCCGGGCTTCCCAGCTCCAGGATCCAGGCCTCGTCCTAGGCTCGCCTCGAAGACAGCGCGCGGTGCAGCTTCATCACCGCTACTCGTGCATCGGAATGTTTGGCCGAGTTCAGTTCGTCGACGAGCATGGTCGCCTCGCCCAGGTAGGAAGCGGCCGCAACCAGATCCCCGCCGAGTACCTCGATTTCTCCCTGTGTCGCGATCGCCTTGCAGAGCTCCGACGGGTACACGGCCGCCTCGAGATGTGACCTCGCCTTTGACGCGAGGCGACGCCCCGAATCCACCTCTCCTTCGAGCGCCTTTAGAAGGCCAAGAACCGCAGTGAATGCTCCAATATGAGCCCGATCTGCTGTGTGCAGCCGCCCCAGACAGTCGTCCAGGTGGATCCGAGCGCCATGATAGTCGCCCATCTCGACCAACAGGGCGCCATAATTACCCAGGTTATAGGTTAGCTTCTGCGGGTCCTTTTCGTGTTCCATCTGGGCAATGGACTCCTCGAAGGTGTCCTTGGCCTGCGCCAGGTCGCCCATGGCCCTCTGGAGCAGAGCGAGGTTGCCGAGTTGAACCCCCCTGGGCAGACCTGCAAAGGCGGCGATGTCGGCGGCCTGGGCGTGCAGCTCCAAGGCGGCGAGCAAGTCACCTTGTTCTCTCGCCAGGTTCGCCAAGCCCTCGAGCATGAACTTCTCGCTGATCTGTGAGCCACACGCCCGCACCCGCGAGATTCCCAGCTGGTATTGCTCCCGAGCGGGCTCCCACATCCCCTGCCTCTGGAGGACGATGGCCAGGGTGCCGTGGGCCGCACCGATCTGACGGTCACTTCCGAGCGACAGGTAGATCTCGAGGCTGCGTCGCGCCCAGAGGTTCGCAGTCTCCGGGTCGTGTAGGTCGAGGTGCCAGTATGCGAGGCCCCGATACGCCATCATCGTCTGGCGGGGTTGGTCCATGCCCACAGCGAGCTCTACAGCCTCTTGAAAACACTCCTCCCGTCGAGGCATATCGCCTTTCCTCTCATGGATGAAGGCCATCGCGAACAGCGCTTCGCAGACCATCGTCTGTTCGCCGAGTCGTCGCGCCAGGTGCAAGCCCTCTTCGACCGCCGCCACAGAACGCGACAGAAACGGCTTCTCTCGCAGGAGATTGGAACACGACATCAGGACCTTCAGCCGAAGACCATCCGACAGGTTGCAGGCCAGTAATGCGTCGCGAGGAGCCTCCAACTCGCGAGCCGAGCCGACGAGACGGACAATGCGAGTCAGAGCGAGCAGGCAATCGACGGCATCTTCCAGGAGTTCTGCGCCGATGCACCACTGCAGCGCGTCGGCGATATTGGCGCGCTCCTCAGGTGGAGATTCCTCCTCTCCAACACCGTATTGGCCGAAGAACCGAGCGTGACGCAACGCGCATTGTCGCACCCGGTTGTCCTGTTCGAGGGCGAGCCGCGCACACGCATACGCCGCGATGAAGTCGTAGTGCCCAAGCCGACGGGGACCACCGCTGGGCTGGGCACGGAGGAGGCTCTTGTCCAGCAGTGAAGCGACCACATCGAGAATCGGTGGAGCATCCGGGGAAAGCGCGACGACAGCCTCCGCGGCTTCGACCGTGAAGCCACCTCGAAACACGGAGAGTTGGACCAGAGCGCTCCGTTCGTGGGGGGTCAGCAAGCCCCAACTCACGTCGAGCGTGCCCTCGAGCGTCCGGTGGCGCGATGACTTGCTCGCTGTGATCTGGAGGAGCTGAAAACGCCGATCGAGACCATCGAGCACACCGATCAGCGTCAGCTCTCCAACCTGGGCCGCAACCAGTTCGATCGCCAGTGGCAGCCCATCCAGCCGAGCGACCAACGCGCCCAGCTTCGCCTCGCAATCAGGCGGACATCGCCAGTCCGCCGCAGAGCCAGCGGCGCGGGATTCGAACAAGGCGACCGCGGCCTCCGGCTGGAGTGACTGAAGGGGAACAACGTACTCGGCGGCCGCCCCCAGAGGCTCGCGACTCGTCACCAAAAAGACGGCCTCTGCGGCCGCATTCATCCATTCCACCACCGTCTGCTCCGCCCATCTCGCCGCGCCCTCGAAGTTGTCGAGGACAAGCAGACACCGACCGCGATCTCGAAGGGCAGCACCGAGCTGGTGCACAACGCCGTCGAGGTGGAGCCCCGCTCGCGGGCCCACGCCGAGCCCTGCCGCGACGCCCACGAGGAGGTCGGGCAAGGTGCGCACCGCGGCAAGGTCGCACAGATGCACGGACTCGAAGTCGCGCTTCCTGGAATACTCCCTGGCAAGCCTCGACTTGCCCATGCCCGGTGGACCCGAGATGGTGACCAGTCGCCTGCCTTCATCGTGCAGCGCCTCGATTGTGGACAAGTAGGAAACACGGCCGAAGAAGGCGTCCTCTTCGTCGACGGGTGCGCTGCTCACAGGGCGATCTGGCGGTTCGAACCGAAAGCCGAGCCCGGTGATGGTGATGAGGTGTTCTGGCTTCGCCGGGTTGGATTCGACCTTCAGTCGCAGTCTGCGCACCACCGTGTGCACGGCCCTCGTCGCCGAGCGCGCGCGGCGCCCCCAGATCTCCTTTAGCAGCGTTGCGAGGGCTACCGTCTGCCCCGGCCGCGTCACCAAATAAGTGAGCACCGCAGCTTCTCGGGTCGTGAGACGCTCCTGGCGCCCATCGGGGCGAAAGACGCGGTGTCGGGCCAGGTCCACCGCGCATTGGTTCAACTGAACGACCGTCAACGACTCCCTCGTTAAGGTTTGTGCCCTTGCGAGCGAACGACCGCAAGCACCAGCAGAAGGCCGAACCACACTCCCGTTGCCGAGGACGGACTGCTACTGCAGTTACATCCACCGGTTTTCCCCTCGGCGAAGGCTACATCCGGGCCATCGCAATCCTGGTCGATGTCGTCCTCCAGGTCATGATCTGCGTCGGGGTGGATCGAAGCGTCGCCATCGTCGCAGTCGGAGTCGTCGCTCAGGTAGCCCTCGGGCTGAGCACAAGCCGACATGGCAGCTGTCGGGTCACCGTAGCCATCGCCATCGCCATCGCCATACCACGTGAGCGCGTCCGCGGCGTCGTTGTCCACAAGGCCGTCGCAGTCGTTGTCGACTCCATCGCAAACCTCGGTATTCCCAATCCAAGCTCGACTCTCCGTGTCATTGCAGTCCGTGTTGTCAGCGACATAGCCGGCGAGCTCGTCGCATGCTGTGGCCATGGCGTTGGGGTTGCCGAACCCGTCCCCGTCCATGTCGGCATACCAGGTGAGGGCGTCGACAGCGTCGTCGTTGTCGGCGACGCCGTCGCAGTCGTTGTCCACGCCGTCGCATACCTCGTTATTGTCGCTCCAAGCCAGGGTTTCGGCGTCGTTGCAGTCGGTGTCGTCGGCGACGTACCCGATGGGCTGGTCGCACGCCGTCACACTTGCCGCCGGATCGCCGTGGCCATCGCCGTCACCATCGGCGTACCAGGTGAGGCTGTCCGCGGCGTCATCGTTGTCGGAGATCCCGTCGCAGTCGTTGTCGGCACCGTCACAGACCTCGATATTGCCCGTCCACGCCAGGGCTTCGTCGTCGTCGCAGTCCGTGTCGTCCGCGACGTACGCGATGGGCTGGTTGCACGCGGTCACACTCACCGCTGGGTCGCCGTGACCATCGCCATCGCCATCGCCGTACCAGGTGAGGCTGTCCGCGGCGTCATCGTTGTCGGAGATCCCGTCGCAGTCGTTGTCGGCACCGTCACAGACCTCGATATTGTCGGTCCAAGCCAGAGCATCGTCGTCATCGCAGTCCGTGGCGTCCGCCAGATAGCCGCTCGGCTGTTCGCACGCAGTCACACTCACCGTCGGGTCGCCGTGACCATCGCCATCGCCGTCCGCGTACCAGGTGAGGCTGTCCGCGGCGTCATCGTTGTCGGAGATCCCGTCGCAGTCGTTGTCGGCACCGTCACAGACCTCGATGTTGCCGGGCCAAGCAAGAGCATCGTCGTCATCGCAGTCGGTGTCGTCCAGTGAATAGCCGGCTGCTGGGCTACAGGCGGTCGTGTGGGCGTCCGGATCGCCGTGCCCATCGCCATCGGAATCCGCATAGTACGTGGATAAAACGCAACTACCGAACAAGTACGCCGCGCCGGCTCTGAAGCCCGCGCCACTCTGGAACCACGATCCCACGATCACGTCATCCCGGCCATCGCCGTCGACGTCACCAGCGCCGGAGACCGAGACACCAAATCGATAGTCCTGTCCCGGATCAGACGCGAAGAGTTCCTCCTCGGTGGCGGCGTCGATGCCGGCCGCACTGCCAAGATAGACATAGGACGACCCCGCGGCGTACCCGAGGTCACTGTCCAACTCGGCGCCGACCACGATGTCGTCGTATCCGTCATCATTGACGTCGCCGGCACCGGAGACTGCCCCGCCAAAGCTGTCATAATACCACGCATCCGAAGCGACAATCAGGACCTCGGTGGCGGGGTCCAGGCCGCCACTGCCGCCCAGATAGACATACAGCGCCCCCCTGTCATTGAATCTCTGGGCACCGATGACAACGTCGCCGTAGCCATCGCCGTCTACATCGCCGGCGCCGGCCACCGATCGGCCGAACCAGTCTCCTTCGGCGCCATCTGACGCCGTGAGCTTCAACTCGGTGGCGCTGTCGACGCCAACGCCACTGCCAAGAAAGACATACGCCGCACCCGCATCCCAGTCCTGATCGTCCTCATTGTGGGCACCAACGATGATGTCGTCGTACCCGTCTGCGTTCGTGTCGCCCGCCCCCGCGACCGACCGGCCGAAGTTGTCCGACATGTCGTGATCCGAAGCCGTCACCTCGACCTCCGTACCGAGGTCGATTCCAGCAGCACTTCCCAGATAGACGTACACCGAGCCAGAATCGGACCCGCCGGCGTCCGACTTGTAAGCTCCAATCACGACATCGTGGTATCCGTCGCCGTTCACGTCACCGGCACCGGCGACCGAATGGCCGTAGCCATCGTCGGCTGCGCCGTCCGAAGCCAACAACTTGCGCTCGGTGGCTTGTTGCACACCATCGACACCGCCCAAGTAGACGTAGGCCGATCCGGCATTGGTCCCGTTGTCGTCGTCGTACCAAGCGCCGACGATGACGTCGTCGTACCCGTCTCCATCGACATCGCCAGCACCCGCCACCGACTGCCCGAAGTGGTCGGAATTGGAGCCATCCGAAGCCCGAAGCCTGACTTCGGTGGATCGGTCGATGCCTGTGCTAGTGCCTAGATAGACGAAGGCCGAGCCCGTGTTGCCATCGTTGTCCGCGCCGACAATGACATCGCCGTATCCGTCCCCGTTCACATCCCCTGCCCCCGCGACGGAAACGCCGAAATATGCGTTTGCCTCTGGATTCAGAGCGGTGAGAGCCAGGCCGTCCGACAGGGTTGGATCGACGGTCAGCGGATAGGTCGCACCCGTATCGTCGACGAGGAGTGCGAGTCCATCCGCAGTGGTCTCGAGGAACGCCTCCACGGGCTCGCCGACGGCGTCCCACGCCTCCAAACCTTCATACCGCCAACTACCCCCGTCGCTTCCCACTATCTCCGCGCCCCGGCCGTCGGCGTCGACCGTCCAGTAGATCGCCTGCTCCAGGACAAGGTGGAAGGACAACAACCCCGCTCCGCCTGGCCGGCTCTCGATGTCCCAACCGTGCTCCAAGCCCAGTCCATCAGCGGGCTGCCAGAACTCCGTCAGTCCTTCGTGGAGGAGCTCGACCCGCCGAAGACAGCTTCCGTCGGGAAGGATCTCGCCAACGGACGCACACTCACCCCAGATCGGCGCCTGAACCTCTGAGGCCCTCTCGGCTCCGTCGCGCCCCCACGCGTGCAACCGAAAGTTTACTGTATCCGTTCCTTTTCTAGCGTGAAGCCCCCCAACACCGAGCTCCGCCCGGACCCCGCCGGCGTGAGCCACGAAGACGCCATCCAGCTCCTGAAAGCTCCGTTGTTGCGAGTCTATTCGCGATGTCACCACAGAGACGCCGTCCGGGTGGGCTGGGTCAGCGGGGATCTGACACGACGCCATCAGTCCCAAGATCGCCGAGACGCGCAACGTGCCCGAGAGGACGTCGTGGAGCCGACCAAAAACGTACGGCGTGGGAGAGGTTGCAGCCATCGACCCACGCCGATCAACGGCGGATTTTTCTTGTTTCAAAGCGCACTTCCGGTGGAATGAATTGTCGTCTGACGAGCGACGATGGCCCGCACTGGGCTCGTGTCAATTCATAGCGACCGGGCGTAGCTCAGTTTGTTTCGAACGGTGTCAACAGGCGACCTACTCGGTCGGCCCCTCTGGGACTGCGGTGACCTCGGTCACTTCTTCCCCAGACCCCGTCCTCTTCCGTTTCTTCACCGACAACACCTGCATCTTCCGGTAGAAACCATCTTCTGAGAAGGCATCCCAGGCCCACGGTAGCCACTTCACCAGGCTCGCCGCCAGCCACAGGGACCAGAGCAGCATCAGCACTCGCCAGGTCCACATCGGCAGGGACAGGACCGTCGGCTGGGGCATGGTCGAGTCGATGCGATCGACGTACCACGCCAGGTGCCCATTCCACGATCCATTGCCGGAAACCTGCATATCTGGCTGAAGCAACAAGCCCGAGTGGATGGCTGCATAGAGCATCACCATCGCTCCCACCGTGAGCGGGATCAGCCCCAGCTTTCGAAGGACTGTCGGGAGCCCACACAGCTCGCCCACGACCACGACCACGCCGCCAAATAGCTCTTTGAAACATCCTTACGCCTCAATCAGTGGGACCATCGGAACGGAGCGCCGGCGCAGATGCCCTACGACCATCGCATCAAGATCCGGTCGCCCACCGCCTCGTCGCCTACTCAGACATGACCGACAAAACCGGGTGACGCCCCTGCGCCCGGTCGACCACAACGTACCGTCTAAACGCAGTTTCGACTGCACTTGTGCAGCGGCTGGGTCAGAATCATTTCAAGTGTGGCGCACGCAGTGCGTCACTTAAAGTGACGTTTCGACGGGCACAACCGGAGCCAGCGACGGTTGGGCGCGTCGATCGCCGCGGCTTCTAGCCGCCGACGATCTCGAGCCAAAGACGAGAATCCAGTGGAAGCTCAACGCCCTTTGCCCAACCGGAGGCCTCCATGCTCACCGCGTAGGCGCCAGTGGGATCGTATGGATGCAGCGCTCTCGCGAGCACGGTCCGGGCACGGGCGGCAGCCAGCTCCGCGCCGAGCTCGTCGAGTCCCGCCACCGCATCAGTGGCGTGGCCGATGGCCCGCGCCGGGTCGCCACACTGGAGGAAGTGAATCGCGTATTCGCCCTCCAGCACCGCCCTGAGGTGGGGCGAGTCTTGGCCTGATGACTCCTGCAGCGCCGCCTCTAGCTCACGTTTTGCAGCATCCAACTCTTGTTTTCGGCGCAAGCCGTGAGCGCGCTCTGCCCGGATCACCGCCCGCATAGTACCGTCATCAAAGGTCGTGGCGTGGCTCCACGCGCCCTCCAGGTGAGACCGCTCGGTTTCGAATCTCTCCTGGCTCCGCGCGATTCGTGCCAACCAGAGCAGCGCGTGGGTTGTCAGGATCCGCACTCCGCAATCCACCCCGAGGTCGGCCGCCCGTTGCAGGTCTCGCTCGGCGTTGGCGGTCGCCCCTGCCTCCCAGGACACTTCGCCGCGACCGACCAGCGCGTACCCCTCCACGGTTCGGTTGCCGATCCGACGGGCGTGGTGCAGTCCCTCGGTCAGGTAGTCGTTGGCAACGAGCAGTCGTCCCCGGCGCAGATGGATGACACCGATGTTTGCCGTCGCCTGGCCAACCAGGGTCAGCAAACGCACGGTTCCCGCCGTCTGTACAGCCTCCTCCAGGGCTTCCAGAGCCTCGCCGTCGCGGTTGTCTGTGGTGAGATCGTTCCCTAGATTGCACAGGTTGACCGCCTGACCTCGGACATCCCCAATCGCGCGGTAGACCGCGAGCGCCTCCCGGCTGAGGGCGTAGCGTAGATCGTTCTGTCCGCGATGGCCCGCCACATTGCTGAGCCCATCCAGATAGACCGCTCGCCGCCCCTTTTCACCGAGGGCTTCCAGCCGATCGATCGCGGAGTTCAGGTCGCTCTCGGCCTCGTCCAGCTGCCCGAGGAAGGAGCGGGTCGTGCCTCGGTGACCTTGGGCATTGGCCGCCAAAAGGGTCCCGGGACGCGCCAGCCGCACCGCCTCGTCGAAGAGGACCAGTGCGTCGGGGAAGCGCCCCTGGGTTCGGACGGCCTGCCCGTGTCGGTTGAGTAGGCGGACCCGATCCTCGGTGTCCTCGACGATGGCGAGGGCAGCCTCCCCCAGGTCTATGGCTGCAGTGATCGGTCCGTCCGCGGAGAGCACCGCGCTGGCGGCGATGGCGGTATCGGTGGCCACTGCCGCGTCCTGTCGCCCGATGGCGCGTCGGCACGCGACGACGAGGTTGTCCAGCTCCTCCGACATGACCCGGTAGCGCTCGACGCCGCCAGCCAGGCTCAGCGAGGCCATCCAAGATGCCCCGCCATATTGAGCGTAGTAGCGACCGTGTCGCCCCTCCAGGTCCGCGTCGTCGAGCGCTTCGAGGCGTTCAGCGGCGTAGGCGTGGATGGACTGGAACATGCCAAAACGCGCGCCCTCGAGGACCCGCAGCAGCGATTTGTCCACAAGGGCTTGCACCGCATCCATGGGCCAGGGTGCGTCCGCGAAGCCTGATAGATCGAGGACCTCCTCCGCCGCGTCCAGGGTGAATCCTCCGTCGAAGATCCCGCACTGTACAAAGGCAGCTCGCGCCCAGGGCTCGAGGAGATCCCAGGACCAATCCAAGGTTCCACGCAGCGTGGCCTGCCGTGCTTCGAGGTCGCGCCGGGTGCTGCGCAGGAACTTGAAGCGGTCGTCGAGGCGGCTCACCAGAACCACAGGGGGCATGAGGCGGATCCGGCTGGCGGCGAGCTCGATTGCGAGGGGAAGCCCGTCGAGGGCGCGAACCAGGGTGGCCACGTCGTCGGCGTTGTCCTCGTCGACCCTGAAGGCTGGTTGCGCCTGCCTCGCCCGCGCCTCGAACAGCGCGACCGCGTCGCCATGGGGTGTGGAATCCGTCGGAAGCGGCAGCGGCTCGACGTGCATCATCTGCTCGCCGCCAATGGCGAGTGCCTCTCGGCTCGTCACCAGAAAGACCGCGTTTGGAGCGGACTCCAGCCACTGCGCCACCGTTGCCCTTGCGAACGGAACGACCTGCTCGAAGTTGTCGAGGATCACCAGCGCCCGCCCTCGCCCGCGGATCGCCCGACCCACGTGCACCACCGGATCTGCCCCCAGCTGGACCTCCATGGTGCGGGCCACCGCGCGGCAGATCCCGATCTCCGAGCGCGCTTCGGTCAGGCTCGCGAACCACACGCCCCCGCCCCAGTCGTCTGCAAACCGCTTTGCAAAAGTAGTCGCCAAGCGCGTTTTGCCGGTGCCTCCGGGTCCGACGAGGGTGAGGAGCCTCGCCGTCGAGAGTGCGTCGCGCAGGGCCTCGAGCTCTGGGGCGCGTCCGATGAAAGCGTCGGAGTAAAGGGGCAATCCCTGCACACCAATGCTGGCCTCCATGACGGTCGTGTCCAGGGAGAGTGGCATGCTCTCCCGTCGCGCGATGGCGTCTTGAACCGCCCCCATGTTCGGCAAGCGCCGGGTCGCATCACGCGCCAGCATGCGGGCCACCAGGACCTCGAGTCGCTTGGAGAGGTGCGGGGCGACGGTGTGCATCGCCGGCGGGGCTCCCTGCATCTTCTGGGCAAAGAGCTCCGGCAGTGTTCGGCCTGCGAAGGGGCATTTGCCGGTGGCCACGTGGTAGAGCGTCGCCCCCAGCGCGTATTGGTCGGCGCGGCCATCCAGGTCGTGGTTCCCGGAGAACTGCTCGGGTGCCGCGTAGCGAACCGACCCGATGAACATCCCGGTCTGGGACAGCTTCAGCGCCTCGTCCATCACCCGGGCCACGCCAAGATCCATGAGGAGAAACCTGCCTCCTTCGTCAACCAGGACATTGCCCGGCTTCACGTCTCGGTGCACGACCCGGTGACGATGGATCTCGGCCAGAGCGTCCGCCATCTGTCGCGCGAGCTCCCAGCAGATGGTCTCGTTCAGGGGCCCGTTGGCGTCCAGCTCCTGGGCCAGGGTGCGCCCTGTGACCCGCTCCATTGCCAGCCACGAGACCGTCGTTCCAGCCAGCACAGATTGGCCAGCATCAAGAGTTCGCACGACGTTTTTGTGCTCAATGAGGCGACCGACTTCGGCCTCCCGAAGGAACCTCGCCATCACGCCCTTGGCCGAGGACAGGTGGGGGTGCAGCATCTTGAGCGCGACCACGCCCGACGGTCCCGAGGCCTCCCACACCACCCCCATGCCGCCGCGCCCGAGCTGATGGGTGAGGCGCCAAGGACCCACGATCTGTCCGGCGCGAAATGTGCGGTCGTGTTCCACTCGGCTCAGGGTAGATCCACCAGGGCGTCATTGCGAGGATGACGCGCGGTAGGGCAGTTGCGGACCCGGCTGATGCGTCGTCGGATCCTTTCGTCCCCGTCGAAGCACTACAGAATTGGATCGGTGGTCGATCTCCGAGACTCAATGTCTCTGTCCAACTTTCGAGCGTCGTTTGTGGCGTCGCTCCGGAGATCGACCACCCACCCTCTCCGTCCGCACGCGCCGCTCCAGTCCGAGGTGGGTGCACCGCCACGCTCGCTGGCTTACCGGGCCCTTCTACCGGGAGATGCCATGTACGAGCTGTACGACTTCGGACCCTCGCCCTATTGCCTGAAAGTACGGGCGATCTTCGACTACAAGGGTCTCCCCTACCGCCGCATCGACATACGAGGAGCGGGCTGGCTCGCACTGAAGCGACGTAGCCCCACCGGGATGGTGCCCGGCCTCGCTGTCGACGGTCGATTCCTGACCGACTCCACCCGCATCGCCCATCTGCTGGAGGAGCGCCACCCCGACCCGGCGATTCTGTCCGACGATCCTGTCGAGCGGGCCCGTTGCCACGTGTTGGAGGACTGGGCCGACGAGAGCCTCTATTGGTATGGCCTGTACTACCGGTGGCAGCACGCCGAGGGTCGCCGAACCGCTGGCGTTGCATTCCCAAGGGGCACCCAAGCGCTCGCATCGTGGCTGGTCGGGCGCGGCGCCCGAGTGCGTTTGGTCGGGCAGGGCATCGCCCGCAAGCCTCCTGCCATGGTGGCTGCCGAGCTCGACGTGCACCTCGAGCGCATCGCAGCGCTGCTCACCGACAGCTGGCTGTTGGGAGAACACCCTCGGCTGTGTGACTTCGCTGTCGCGGCGCAGCTGTTCTACATCTCTCGCACCCCGTGGGGCGGCCCACGGGTCGAACGTCACTCCGAGATCACAGAATACCTCGCTCGCTTCCGCGGACTGAGAACTCGGGAGAAGGCTTCACAGAAGTAGGTGCCCGACGTCTCCACAAAGAAGCACCCTTCACAGAAGTAGTTGCCCGACGTCTCGCCCGCCGGCGCCCTACGCGGTTCTTTCCGGCCGTCTGCAGGTCGACCCTCCACCTGAAAGGAAGTCTTCCGCCCTTGTCTGCCAGCGCGAGGCCCGCCATGCTCTGCCATGCACGGATACGCTACGGCCCGGAGGCGCAGACATGGAGAGAATGCACGGCTCACCGCTCTTCGAGCTGATGGATCGCGTACTGCCCGACACCGTCGACGAGGCGATCCTCGAGCACCTCGTGCAGACCACTCCCGTGAACTCCGCGGGCTTCGACCCCTTTGGCCTCGATCTGAGCACGGCGCTCCGCACCCTGAAGGCCGTCGTTCCCCTGTACCGTCACTGGTTCCGCGTCCGAACCCACGGCATCGATCGAGTGCCCCCCGGCCGGGTCATGCTGGTGCCCAACCACAGTGGTCAGCTCCCTATGGACGCTCTGTTGATCGCGATTGCGATGGTGCTCGAGGGTCATCCGCCCCGCCTGGTCAGGGGCATGGTCGAGCGATGGTTTCCATCGGTGCCCTTCGTGAGCACCCTGATCACCCGGTGCGGTCAGGTCACAGGAGACCCCGAGAACTGCGTGGAGCTGCTGCGACGTGAGCAGGCCATCCTGGTGTTCCCGGAGGGGATCCGAGGAAGCGGCAAGCTCTGGTGGAACCGCTACAATCTGCAGGAGTTCGGAACCGGCTTCGCCCGCATCGCGCTCGAGACCGACAGCCCCATCGTGCCGGTAGCGGTGGTGGGCGCCGAGGAGACCTTCCCCGCTGTCTACAACTTCGAGTCCCTGGCGCGCAGGCTCGGCATGCCCTACTGGCCCGTAACGCCGTTCTTCCCGGCACTGGGCCTGCTGGGCGTGGTGCCGCTGCCCGTGCAGATCGACCTGTACTTCGGTGAGCCCATCCACCTCGACGGAGACCACGACGCCCCCGACACCGAGATCGCCGCGGATGTCGAGCGGGTAAAGGGCGCCATCGACGCCATGATCGAGAAGGGGCTCGCTCGCCGGCCCCGGCTGACGAGGGGGCGCCCGTGAAGATCCTGGTCACCGGCGCCGCCGGAAGCCTGGCGAGCGTAGTGATGCGTGCGCTGGCGCCACAAAACGAGGTCGTCGGAGTGGACGTGCGGCCGCTGTCGCCCGGTCGAGAGCTTGCAGGCCCGTTCGAGCACGTGCGGCGGTACAACCAACGCCGCATGGCCGACGTGTTCCGAAAGCACCGGCCCGACGCGATGCTGCACCTCGGCCGGGCGCGCGCGACGCAGCTCTCCCCCCGCAAGCGCTACGACCAGAACGTGCTGGGAACGCGCAACCTCCTCGACCTATGCGTGCTCAACGGCGTGAGCCGAGTTGCAGTCCTCTCCACGTTCCACGTCTACGGCGCCCACCAGACCAATCACAACCTCATCGATGAGGACGAGCCGCTGCGTGCCATCCAGACCTTCCCGGAGATCGCGGACTCGGTGGAGCTCGACCACGCGGCGACGACGATGCTCTGGCGACACCCCGAGGTCCGGACCATCGTGCTGCGCCCGGCCAACATCATCGGCCCCCAACTGAACAACCTCATGAGCCGGCTGCTCCGCTTGCGCCTGTGCCCCAAGCTGTGGGGCTACGACCCCCTCATGCAGTTCCTCCACGAGACCGACGCCGCACGGGCCATCGTGCTCGCCCTGCGCAGCGAGCAAGTCGGGGTCTACAATGTCGCCGGAGAGGGCGTAGTGGCGTGGTCACGTGCCATACGCCTCGCCCGGAGTCGCCCGCTGGCCCTCCCCCACCAGCTCGCCTATCGCGCGGCGGGAGCGTTCACCCAGCGGCACCTTCCAGGCCACATGGTCGACTACTTTCGCTATCCCACGGTGATCGCCGATCGCCGATTCCGCGAGGATCTGGGCTTCGAGCCTCGGTGTACGACTGTGGAGACGCTGGAGTCGATGACTGGACAATCGCTCTCCAGCTAGAGACGCCTGCCGTCAGCGCCCCGAACGCGCTAGACTCGATCTTGGATGGCCTGGGGGAAGGCGCGATGTCGTGTGGACTCTGTGGGGCGCGCTGCCCGTGTGACAGGAGGAGTGGCTTGGACGTCTGCCCGAGCTGCACCACCGATCTGCAGCCCGGCCTGGAGCGCTGGGGACTCAGCCTCGAGCACAAGCGCTGGGAGCAGACCGTGGGAAAGGACCCCCCGGAGAGGGTCGACTGCCTCGAGGCGATGGTCGAGTTTCCCTCTGCGCCGGATGCGCGAGCGTTCTTCAGGAAGGAGGATGGTTTCGACCGCCTCGTCCAGTTCTTCAAGCGGGATGAGCCACAGGGAGGAGACCCGCTCTTTGACCGGGCCGTGTTCGTGGAGAACGGAAAGGGAGAACAGCTGCGGCCGCTGCTCGAGGACGAAGACGTGCAGAGCGCCATCATGGAGCTGGTCTTCGCTGGAGGCGTGCAGCTCGGTGAGGGCTGGGCGCGCGTTCGTCGCATGAGCAAAGTAGGCATCCCGCTCCTCGAGGAGGAGGCGCTGCCGTTGGTGGTGCTGGCCGTGCACATCGAGTCCTGGAGCGCGGCCAGGTAGGCCACGTCGAGGTCCGTCTGCTCCTCGGGTGCAACAAGGTCTCGGACGAAGTCGCAGTCAAGATGAGCAAGTGAGAGCCGCACTACTGAGGTGGGCGAGATAGGTCCGCGCCTCGGAGGTGTTGATGCTCACCCTGCTGTTTTCCCTTTGTTGCTCGCCCGCTCTTGCCGCCGAGGGGCCGAGAACCCCCGCTGCCGAAGACACCTGGGATCTGTCTCATGTCTTCGCCGACGAAGCCGCGTGGGAGGCCGCCATCGCCAAGGCCGAAAAAGGCATCAAGGCCGTCGCGAAGTGTGAGGGCGAGCTGTCCGATAGCGCCCGACTCCTGGACTGCGCGACGCGTATCGACGCCCTGTCGCTACAGATCGCCAGGATCGAGACCTGGGCCAGCAACCACAGCTCCATCGACAACCGCGACGCGGACTGGCGGGCGAAAGCCCAGCGCCCGGGCCTGCTCTGGGCGAACCTCGGCGAGGCCATCTCCTGGTTCGAACCGGAACTTCAGGCGCTCGGCGAGAAGAGCCTCGACAAGGCCCTGCGCAAGCAGCCAGGGCTCGAGCCGTTCGAGTATGGGCTGCGCAGCTCGATGCGCCGCAGCCTCCACACCCTTCCTCCCGAACAAGAGGCGCTCCTGGCTGCGACCTCCACCCTGCGCCAGGGGCCCGGCAACATCTTCGGCGTGCTCTTCAACGCCGAGATTCCCTGGCCCACGGTCACCCTGGAGGATGGCAGCGAGGCGGTGCTCGATACTTCGGCCTATGGCCACCACCGCGCCTCCTCATCGCGAGAGGAGCGAAGGCTGGTGTTCGAGGCCTACTACAAGACGCTGGCATCCTATCAGGGCACCGCGGGCGCAGCGCTCGGGTCCGCCGCGCAGGGACACTGGTTCAAGGCCAAGGCCCTCGGCTACGAGAGCTGCCTGGAGTCCGCCTTGGACCACGACTTCCTGCCCACCGAGGTCTACCGGACGCTGATCGAGCGCACCAACGCCAACCTGCCCACCCTGCATCGCTATCTGAAGCTGCGCGCCCGCATGATGGAGATCGAGGATCTGGGCTACCACGACCTGTACCCGCCGCTGGTCCACACCGACAAAGTCTTCGACCTCGAGCTGTCGAAGGAGCTCACCATCGAGTCCGCTCGGATCGTCGGCGACGACTACACCAAGGTGCTGGAGGAGGGCTTCGCCAACCGCTGGATGCACGTCTACCCCGGCCCCGGCAAGTCCCCGGGCGCCTACATGGACGGGGGCTCGACTGACGTACACCCCTATGTGCTCCTCAACCACACCGACGACTACAGCTCAGCTTCCACCCTCGCTCACGAGTGGGGCCACGCCGTGCACACCGCTCTGTCCGCCGAGGCCCAGCCCCACGCCACTGCGGAATACGCCACCTTCATCGCCGAGATCGCGTCCACCTTTGGCGAGGCCTTGCTCCTCGATCACATGCTGAAGAACACCGAGTCCGACGAGGACCGGCTGCTGTACCTCGGCGCAGCCCTCGAGAAGCTGCGGACCACCTACTTCCGCCAGGCCATGCTCTCGGAGTTCGAACTCGCCGTGCACGAGATGGCCGAGCGTGGGGAGCCCATCACCGGTGAGGGGCTCTCGGCGACCTACCTCGAGATCGTGCGCCGCTACTACGGCCATGCCGAGGGCGTCACTCAGATCGACGAGCTCCACGGCGCCGAGTGGGTGTTCATCCGCCACTTCTACTACAACTTCTACGTGTGGCAGTACGCGACCTCCATTGCCGCCAGTTCACTGCTTGCCGAGGATGTTCTGGCCAACAAGGACGGCGCTGTGGAGCGCTACCTCGACCTGCTGCGTGCCGGCGGATCGGACGATCCCTACGTGCTGCTCACCACGGCGGGCGTCGATATGGCCGACGCTGCTCCCTACGATGCCCTGGCTCGGCAGATGCAGACGATCATGGACGAGATCGAGCAGATCCTCGACCGTCGGGTCGAGGAGCCGGCAGACGTCGATCCCGTCGAGTAAACCTCGCGAACATGCTACGTTGGCAAGTGCGGAGCGGCCTAATAGTCGTCGCAGACCCCGTCGAAGTCCAAGTCGCCGGCCGCATCCTCCCCCACGCAGAGCGTTTCGTCCGGCCAGAAATGGGCGGCGGGGTCCACGTCGCCGCCGTCATTTATCCAAACATCAGTGCATGTGGACGTGGTGGACCAGTCGGGGAACTCGGCGTCGGCGGTGGTGTTGTCACCGGCATCGACGCAGGCAGACGTGAAGGGCTGGCCACCGGCGACCTGGGCGAGGAGCAGACGGTAGCCGACGTACAGGAACGGGTCACCGTATTCGGCACTGTTCCCGTCAAGCCAGACATTGCCATTGCCATAGGGCACGAGGTCTTCGCCGGCGCACACATTGTCGATGCTCACCCAGCCGAAGTCGTCTTGCAGCACCTCGTCGTGGCCCCAGACCGTGCTGTTCCGGAAGGACACAACGCTTGGACCAACGGCGCGAATGGCCGGGTCGTCGGTGCCGTAGATCGAGACGTTGTCGATTGTTGCCCACGAGTCCTGCACATGGATCGCGCGGCCCGCGTTGGGCGAGTCAGAGGTGCTGCCTTGGAAAGCGACGTTCCGGATGGCCACGCTGTCCGACACCTCGATCCAGACGACGCCGCCTCGGTCCGCGTGGTTGTTGAAGAAGGCGCAGTTCTCCACGACTCCCCGGATTGCTCCTTGATAGTTGATGCCCGCCCCTCCTGAGGCGTCTGTGTTGTCGCGGATCACGCTGTTTCGGAGCGTCACGTCTTCCCAGGCCCGAACGCCTGCCCCACCCGGTCCGTACCCGTCCGCAATCACGAACCCATCGATGACCACGGTGCCGTGGGCATCGATGATGTGGTTGGCGTTGTCGGAGAGGTTCGCCCCGGCGTTGTCGTCACCGTAGAAGTCGCCAGACAGGACGGTCTCGTCAAAGAGGCCCTCTCGGTCCGCAAGCCTCATCTCGTTGCCTGCAAACCCTCCGTAGAGTTCTGTGCCGTTCAAGGCCACGAGTTCGTCGTCACCCGGCACCGCGGGCAAGTATCGGCCCGCGGCGACCCAGATCTGCTCGCCGGCTGAGGCGTATCCGGCCGCTTCCTGGACGGTGGGAGAGGCCGTGGCCCAGCTGGTCCCATCGCCGCCCAAGGAGTCGTCGTCGACGAACCAGACATCGCAGACATCCTCCTGATTCGGGTTGTACCGGTCGTCGCAGTTGTCGGAGTCGAGACAGAGTCCATCGCCGTCGGCGTCGCCACTGGCATCGTCGCCGCTGCACAGGTCACTGTCGTCGCAGATGTCGTCGCTGTCGGTGTCGCCAGTGGCATCGTCGCCTAGGCAGAGATCGTCGCTGTCGCAGCTCCCGTCTCCATCGCTGTCGTCGTTGGCGTCGATTGGGCAGGGGTCGCAGCCGTCGGGAGTGCCATCGCTGTCGGTGTCCGTGCCGTCGTCGAAGCCTGGGCAGATGTCCACACCGTCGCAGCTCCCGTCTCCATCGCTGTCGTTGTTGGCGTCGCTCGGGCAGGGATCGACCGAGTCGCAGACGCCATCGCCGTCTGTGTCGACGTTGTCCGGTCCGGTGCAAAGGTCGGTGTCGTCGCAGACCAGATCGCCGTCCGAATCCCCGGTTGCGTCGTCTCCGTCGCAGAGGTCACTGTCGTCGCAGACGCCGTCGTTGTCGGCGTCGCCAGTGGCATCGTCGCCGAGGCAGAGATCGTCGCTGTCGCAGCTCCCGTCTCCATCGCTGTCGTCGTTGGCGTCGCTCGGGCAAGGATCGACCGAGTCGCAGAGGCCATCGCCGTCCGTGTCGCCGGTTGCGTCGTCTCCGTCGCAGAGGTCGGTGTCGTCGCAGACCAGATCGCCGTCCGTGTCGCCGGTCGCGTCGTCTCCGTCGCAGAGGTCGGTGTCGTCGCAGACCAGATCGCCGTCCGTGTCGCCGGTTGCGTCGTCTCCGTTGCAGAGGTCGCTGTCGTCGCAGACGCCGTCGTTGTCGGCGTCGCCAGTGGCATCGTCGCCGAGGCAGAGATCGTCGCTGTCGCAGCTGCCGTCTCCGTCGCTGTCGTCGTTGGCATCGTCGGGGCAGGAGTCGCAACCGTCGGGAACGCCATCGCTGTCGCTGTCGGCGGTATCGTCCGAGCCGGGACAGATGTCGTCCGAGTCGCAGCTGCCGTCTCCGTCGCTGTCATCATTGGCGTCGCTCGGGCAGGGATCGACCGAGTCGCAGACGCCATCGCCATCGCTGTCGACGTTGTCCGGTCCAGTGCAAGGGTCGCTGTCGTCGCAGACGCCGTCGTTGTCCCCGTCCCCTGTCGCGTCGTCTCCGTCGCACAGGTCGTCGCTATCGCAGCTGCCGTCTCCGTCGCTGTCATCGTTGGCGTCGCTCGGGCAGGGATCGACCGAGTCGCAGACGCCATCGCCGTCGGTGTCGACGTTGTCCGGTCCGGTGCAGGGGTCGGTGTCGTCGCACACCAGGTCGCCGTCCGTATCCCCGGTCGCGTCGTCTCCGTCACACAGGTCGCTGTCGTCGCAGACGCCGTCGTTGTCCGCATCCGCCGTACAGCCTGACGTCGGCGTTTCGGTATCCGACGTGGGCGTCGTGTCGGCGGGTTTTTCGCCGCCGCAAGCGACGAGCAGCGTCAGCAAAACAAAACCAGGGGAAGGGCGCATGCTTCTGGCCTCTAGTTGTCGTTCCCAAGAGACGCCAACAGACCCACTCGTCGGAGGCCTCTCCTAGCCACGGGTCACCCTCAGATAACCCGCACCACGAGCCGCTGCGGCCGCGGAGAGTCGCCGTGCACTTCGCTCAGATTCGGCGCCCGCCTACGTCGGGGCCGCGACGTCGAACTTCGCGGCACAGGTCAAGAGCATTCTGGATCTGGGCGGCGACCGCATGGACGACGAAGACATCCTCACCTACGTCGACTACGCCAAGCTCACCGCCATCCAGACCTGCTACGACCTGATCGAGTGGGTGGGCACCATCACCGATCCGGCTGTTCTCAATGCGCTGGTTCTGGCGGGCACCGCACCGCCCCAGGCATTCTACGAGGCTCAGATCGCCAATACGGTGGTGGCTTTCGCCGACTACGCTGCGGTCGCCTCGGGCGATACGACCCGAGCGGGTCAGCCGCAGCCCCACGTCGACCACGTGATTCAGATCGCCGTCGACTTCGACCGGGCTTCGTCCACGATGCAGTTCACGGGCGCCACTATTGCCGACGGTGTCGTCTCCGCGCGCGAGCTGGCCTACCTCGAGCGCGCCGACTTCGATGCCATCAACGTCCGCCTGGACATCGACATGCACGGCGATACCGACCGCGACAACCAGGCGGCGCCGAACGGCCTCGACGGCGACATCCTCCGCGCCTACAAAGACATGGGCTCGAGGGTCTACGGTCAATTGCTGCTGCCCGCGTCCGGTGCCGGGCACTTCGAAGAACGGCGCTTCTGGCAGGTCTTCGCCCGAATCCTCGGCTTCGATCTCGGCACCGACGACGTGGCTTCCGAAGGCGTGGTCGGGGCCCGCGAGCACTTGAGGCGGGCCGGCAGCCTCGCAGACTTGGGCGTGCCGCTCGTCACGCGCGGGGCAAAGATCGGCCCCTTCGACGCCGAACAGGCCTAGGCCCAATGCCAGTCACTTAGGGTGATTCCAGGCTTCACCGGCCGGTGATCGGCGTGTCGCCGGCAAAAGAACTCAAGGGCATCGGCTGCTCCTCGCGCGTCCTGCTGGACGGTAGCCGGTCGAGCTCGCCGGCCCGGATCTCCAACGCCTGCCAGCGTCGTAGCAGCATGAGGGAGGAGGCGAAGCCGGAGGGAGAACGCCGTTCTCCCTCTAATGGTAGCTCCCCTGGAACCTGTC
>PJEL010001001.1_pt1 | contig 30597 bp, 21 predicted proteins | sample 1853271 | NCBI WGS metagenome assembly PJEL01 (sample SAMN08108733, study PRJNA415343) | Invertebrate metagenome, whole genome shotgun sequencing project. | host: Globobulimina | place: Sweden: Gullmar Fjord | collected 2015-08 | reverse complement strand
CCTGCATCTCCAAAATCAAGGTCACCGATATTAAGAATGGAAAGTCCGAAAGCCGGCTTGTATTTTGAGTCCCTCATGAACTCATATATCATACCGGCGTCAACGCCTAACGCGCTCCCGCTTTGTTTGAGATCTTCCATTATATAGTCTTCTATATCGTCCTCGTTTTCAACAAGTTCACTTGCTGTAAAAAAGTGGTCGATCGCCTCATTCTGAATATATTTCAAGGAAGCAGTTCAGTCAATGCGGTTTTTGACATTCCATATAACTTTAACAGTTATGTGAGGGTGCACATCAATGACGGAGGACAATATTATGAAGAGCTGTTTGTAAACGGCCAAGAAGTGGCTGAATCGGCCAAATCCACAAACAAGCTTGAGACACATTATCAAATATTAGCTGTATACAAAAATACTGCTGTAGTCAGAGAGACAAGCTGGGTATCCGAAGCAGAGACCGCATTGCCATATATGTATCAAACGATTGTTGCCGATGATTACAGTCTAATAAATCCGCAAATTTATGAAGTAGTACATAATCATACCGCTAATTACACTATCTATATTAACGGTAACAGCTACAACCTCACAGGACAGACAACGGTGCAATCAAAGGTTCTGGATTATACTCATCATGCTGATTTCAATGACAATGTAACAGGACTGCCTTCCGTTGAGTATATGACGTTTGAATATGTCGAGGACATAACAGGGTATCACCTTGATAGGATATTCATCAGCGATACTTTTGACGGAAATTACATACTTGTAGCCTTTGATGAATATGATTACAACAGTGGAGCAGGATTAGTACATAATCTTAACTATCAAGAAAGTGATCAGGCTGACGGGAATTACTTTCTGTATTTAGATATCCCACCTAATGAAATTCAGGGAGCCAGCCATGAAGCTCTTCCCGTCGGACGACAACTTCTGCTATTCAGATCAGATGGCACACTAGAAGACAGTCTGCAGGATCCAATTGGTCTTAATTATTTCATAGGAAGTATCGGGATATTGAATTAACCGGGCATGTCGATGTTGATCTTGATATTATGAATAAGTTCGACATCCGATCTTGCGCTGACGACAAGCCATAGTCTTGCACTCACAGGACTTTCACAGGGGACACTATATTATTTCATGATAACATACGCTTGCATCCCCATTTAGCTAACTCTCCTCTTTAATGCCACGGTATTAATAATATATTTGTCATATGCAGATAAATGGAGTAATATATTATTGAATTACATCTCGATGGAATCATATTTAGTTTACTTTGCTGTTGATTTTCTCTTTAATTGATTAGGTGCTGAGCAATCATTCTTTTTGACACTTGATGGATAATATGTAACGCCGTATCAGGCTGATCTGTTATTAACAATAATGTCTGGATGAAGGGGGAAATGAATGTTAGAATGCAAAAGGAAGTATGAGAGATTCAACCTGCCTCTTGTCGTATCTTTTAGGCCTACTTACGGGGCCACGGACTTTTCGGTCGGATTATTAAAAAACTTCTCTGCTGAAGGACTTGCGATTGAGGCCGAGAATTTTTCATTTATCCGATTCGAACATCTGGAGTTAAATCTTCAGTTCCCTCAGGATGAATCGTTTTCTCTTTCTGGGAATGTAATATGGAGAAAACAAACAGATAACAAAAGTATGGCAGGAGTCAGGTTTAAAACGTCAAATGATACAGACCAAAACCAAATCCTTGAAAAAATAGCATCCTTTGGGAATATACCAATCGACACTCTTCTTTCAGGAAATGGCGCAACTCATGAATTATCCGACACGAGCGAATTAATGACAGCTCCCCAGCCGATAAAGAAGAAAAAAAGATCTTCAAAGAAAACGCGGAATACTGGTTTCTCAAAACAGTACTTTAATGGTGGCTCCAAGTGTAAGGTTACTTTCAGGCTGCCGAACGAAGCTGCAGTTGATGCGAGTAAGGTCACAATTGTCGGAGATTTTAATGACTGGAATATTTCAAGTACACCGATGAAGCAGGTCAGTCGGGGAGATTTTTTGGTCACTATTGAATTACAAAGCAGCCGGGACTACAGGTTTAAATATCTTATAGATGGACAACGCTGGGAAAACGACTGGGATGCTGACAGCTATATAGCCAATGATGTTGGTTCAGAGGATTCAGTAGTTTCCGTGTAAGCCAGTCAGCATGCGGTCTTGGCATCTGCTCTGCGTTTTAACTGGTCATCTGAGTCAGCGGATTCTTGCAATTCAAATCTTGCGTAGTTATACAACCGTAGCTTGTTGATAAGTTGTACACTGGAACGACGGTTTAAATTTGCAATACTGAACTCCCGGCCTTCTTCTTCTTTCACCCGCTGAAAGACTTCACATGAAGTACAGGAATCCATGTTTTTTGCATATTCACCGCAGACTTCGTGGTCACTTAATGTGCCTGCAACTATCCAGCAAAGCCGACCACCATTCTGCCCTCCATTTACGCCATCGCTTGACGTATCAATAGAGGCAGGACAGACGCCTAACTCTTCAACTCTCTCTCCACCGAGCTCTCTTCCGCATTTTTGTATTTCCCAGCAATTTAGTTTATTCACCGTTGTTAGCCTCACTAAGTAATGTTTACATAATTACTAATAGCAATAATTATGCTAAATGTAACTATGCTGAAACAAACAATTGCATAAGAGTGTTTAATTGCAGTAGTAGTGATAATGCGCACATGTTGGGGTAAACTACGCAAAGCCCTAAGGGAAAGCCCTATACTGTGTGGCTACTATGATTTTTGAGAGGGCAATATCCAATTGTTTCGTATACACGTTATCATTGCTAAAGGTGTTGAGTGAGAAGGGCTGTCCTGAATTGATACTCTGATATTATGACGAAGCTGTTTTAGATAATTGAGGTGATGAGAAACAGCTATCTCGGATATTTATCATAAATAAAGGGATGTTCAAAAGATTTTGCCTTGATAATATTAACTTCCTTCCTTATGATAAATGAATACCAAGATTAGATTAGTGTTATAGGGATAACTCCCTGTATCCTTTCCTGAAATTAACTTTTGCGAACGTACAGGTAGGCTTTTAAAAGGTCTCTCTATATAAGAGGGTATTAATAAGGATTGTACATGAGTGTTAAATTGAAATATCTAGCTTGCACGGTCTTAATGGTGATGGTTGTGGCATGCTCGACCGGTAACGCGCGCTTAATAAAGGGCAAGTGGTCACTTGCTGGAATTATGATAGGCGGGGCCCCGAGTTCCTTCTGGTTTAAGGGAAGGGGTAAAGTCATTGCTCCGTGGGAAACTCGCAACTTTGCGTTGGAATCAACGGGTTCGTACGAGTTTATAGACGAGAAACATATTAAGATTATGATGAAGAGCGGGTACTACTCCGGCAACACATACTATTTTGAAATCATAAAGCTGGATGAAAAAGAGCTAATTCTGCGGACCAATTTTCAGGAAGTAAAGATGAAAAGAAGAGATGAATAGATATTTAATGTAGTCTGATATACCTGCCTTAACACAATTCTCCACGCGCACTTCTTTCGGAAAATCACAGCGGCTTACTTTATAAACTCTTCAAGGATATACAGCGGCAATGCTCCGTGGCTTAGTAGGGCGTCATGGAATTTTGTAATGTCAAAATCACTGCCTGCCTTCTTTTGTGCTTTTTCCCTTAGTTCAAGGATTTTTAATTCACCCACTTTATATGACAATGCCTGTCCTGGCATGGCAATATAGCGGTCAATCTCAATCTCAATTTCGTGCTCTTCAAGTCCTGTGTGTTCCAGGCAGTAATGAATGGCTTGATCACGGGTCCACTTGAAATAGTGTATTCCGGTATCCACGACGAGTCTTGCCGCTCTCCATATTTCATTGGTTAGTCTGCCGTATTCGGAATAGTCGTCTTGATAAAAACCCATTTCACCGGCAAGTTTTTCCGCATACAAAGCCCATCCTTCGATAAATGCGGTGCTGCCCTCATATCTTCTGAACTCGGGGATGCCCTTCAGTTCCTGCATTATCGCAATCTGAAGGTGATGACCCGGGACGGCTTCGTGATAGGCTAGTGCTTCCATTCCGTACTTGGGTCTCTGTTCCGGTTTATATGTATTGACATAAAAATATCCGGGCCTTGAAAAGTCCTTCGGAGGCGGATAGTAATATGCGGCCGGGGCTGCCTGTTCCCGGTATTCCTCTATTTCCTTCATGTCGTATTTGGCTGTAGGCAATGTACTAAAATATTCGGGAAGCTTCCTGTCCATTTCTGATAGTATTTCCCTGTAGCCATCAAGAATTTCTGTCCTGCTTGCAGGATAAAGCTGTGACTGGTTTTTGATGTAGTCGGCAAATTCTCTGACGCTGCCGTTAAACCCAACCTTCTGCATGGTAGTATTGATTGTAATGCTAATCTTGCTGACCTCGCTTTTGCCTGTATTGTGAATCTCCTCAGGAGTCATGTCGGTTGTCGTATGATAGCGAGTGTAAAGCTTGTACATGTCAGTGCCGTCAGGTAGTGACCAGATCCCTTCATTGATTCTGCAATGCTGCAAATACTCACTATTTATGTATTCGTACAGTTTCTGATATGTCGGGGTTACACATGTGGTGAGTGCATCGTTTATTGCTGCGGTAATATTGTTTTTATCGTTCTCCGAAAAAGTGTCGGGAAATTTATTGACTGGCGTATGTAATGGATGGTTGTCCGCAGTAAATGTAGTAAACGAATTGACCTGTGCAAGGACATGTTCAATTGTTTTTCCGAACGCTGTAATTTTATGTGCAGCTCCTTTTTTCAGAAGTGCAATAAGCTGGTCAATATGCGTTGGGAAAGCCTTTAAACGGGAGATATAACTCTCGTAGTCCTGCAGCACATTGAACGGATGATATTCAATAATCTGAGGGAAGTCGATATGAGGACCGCTCATGTGATTAATCGGAAGGTAATGGGTATTGTAGGTGTAGAAGCGAATGTGGTTCTGAAGAGTATTGCTCAGAAGATTATGGTTTAAAGATTGCTCCGTAGATAATGAAGCTGCGTCAATATTGTCGACCTTTATAAGCAGGGCCCGGCAGTATTCTGCCTGTGAGGCGATCGACTGTTCAGACAGATCTTCAAGCAACTTATTATAGCGGTGGTCGCCGATATAGGTTGCAAAAGTGGGATTGGTTTTTAATACGAATTCCCAGTAATCATTTAAATATGTGTTCAGCTCTTCATTGTTCATTATAGTTACGATGCAGACGTAATCAGCTCTGCATAGAAAAAATATTAACATTTATCAGGAAAAAAGTTAATCTGATTGACTTGCAATTATTCTAAAAAAAGATTTATTTTATTGTGAACTTAACAAGGGGGAGCAAATGCGGCGGACATTACTCATTACAGTAGTACTATTAATCACGGGCATTATATGTTCTGTACTTAGCCATAATGGGCACGCAGGTGAAGCTAAGGACAAGGTGTCCGCTGAAGTTAATTTATCGAAGAAACTTCGTCGGCTACTCTCTGCTGAAATGAATTCTGTTCAGAAGGGGATGACAAGTCTGTCTATTGCAATCCCTGCAGGCAAGTGGAATGAAATTGTAGAAGTTACTGGGAAGATGCATAAGGGATATATAATGAAGGAAAAGCTCTCTCAAAAAGAGATGGAAGAATTCAATAGATCGTTACCAGAGGGCTATCAGTCTATTGACCGTGAGTATCGTGAAATGGTTGATCAAATAGAGAACGCTGCAAAAAACCGAAGAGGCGAGCAGGTAAGTTTTTACTTTTACAGGCTTACTGAAAGTTGTATTCAGTGCCATGCTCAATACGCAACAAAACGATTTCCTGATTTCAAAGAGAGATAAACGTTTTAACTGAAGTTCCTTGCCATGGCAAATGCTGGGCACTAGGAAAATTCGTCATTCCCTGGAAAGAAATTCCTCCCAAAGTGTCACAAAGCTGACACTGATTTGACATTAATATTTACAAAACACATAAAATCAATAGCTTGTTAGTTGGCATCCAATTTGCATTTACAGCAATACAATGGACGAAGGAATTGGACTGACAAAGAAATGACAATACTGATAGGAGCTAACGGTTATGAAAACACAAGTTCTGAGTAAGCCTATTGAGGTGCTTTTGATTGAGGACAAACCCCTGGACATCCGCTATCTTAAGAGAAGTCTGACAGAAGGTGATGCTGATGGATTCGATCTTAAATGTGTCGGACGGCTAAGCGATGCGATGCAGTGTCTTGACGAGAATGAATATGACATTATACTAATGGACCTAACTTTGCCTGACAGTGAGGGGTTTAATACATTTATCAGTGTACGCATGCATTCTCCAGAAGTGCCGATTATACTGCTGACGGATCTGAATGATGAAGATCTTGCGGTTAGATCTTTGCAGAATGGAGCGCAGGATTATCTAATAAAGGGTCAGGTTGACCCCCATCTTCTTAGAAGATCAATCCGCTTTGCTATGGAGCGGCATCAGGTCATACAGAAAGAAAATCGTCTGGCCTACTACGATTCTCTTACAAACCTTCCGAACCGTCAACTTTTTTGCGACCGTGTGAGTCAGGCGCTTACTCATGCACAGCGAAATGATAAAATGGTGTCCCTGATGTTCATTGATCTGGACGGGTTTAAGGCTGTAAATGATACGATGGGCCATGATATGGGAGACCTGCTGTTGCAGGCAGTAGCCAGAAGACTCGAATGCTGCCTCCGTAAGTCAGACACGGTTGCCCGTATTGGCGGCGATGAATTTACATGCATTTTGCCCAATATTGAACAAGCAGGAGATCTACATATAGTTGCGCGAAAGATAATCAAAGCCTTGAGTACTCCGTTTGAACTTAAAGGTCAAAATGTATGTATTTCCGGCAGTGTTGGTGCAAGCCTATTTCCTGATGATTCGAAAGATGCTGAAGTGTTGATTAAGAATGCTGATGTTGCGATGTACAGAGCAAAAACAGAGGGAAAGAATAACTACCAGGTATATTCCGAGATTTCAGATCATGATGTCGAAATAGTTTTACCGCCAATTCTTGCCCGAATCCCCTTCATGCCGAGTGCTCACAATCAGCTCGGAAAGTTAAAGCAGTATGCAAATGTAAAATAGCTCAAACAGCGATCGCTGTTTGAGCTTTACCTGAAGTATCTCCTCTGAGAGTTGTCTGTCGGCCTTTACCTTAATATAGAACATACTTAGACTTGCTGGAATTGTTGACGTCTTCATATTATGTTTTACCCTTAACTTACTGTATAATGTTACTTGCAAACCTGAAATGTGTACGGGTTTATGCTAATTTGTACGATAAATGAAAGGAATTAGGTAAAGAAATGGAATCATTTGATAGTTTAGGTCTTTCTGAAGAGACATTAAAAGTTATAAAACAGAAGGGGTTTGAAGAGCCTACCCCAATTCAGAAACTCACAATCCCCGCCATTGTTTCGGGCGACAGGGACATTGTAGGACAGGCCCAGACCGGAACCGGTAAAACTGCCGCTTTCGGCCTTCCCATCTTAGAGCTTATTGAGGAGAAAGCTAAGCGTGTACAGGCCCTTATACTCACGCCGACACGAGAGCTGGCCATCCAGGTAGCAGAGGAGATCAACACGTTAAAGGGGAAAAAGAAGCTGAATGTTATCCCTATATATGGCGGGCAGTCTATAGATATTCAGTTGAGGGCATTAAAGAAGGGGGTCGAAATTGTTGTCGGCACACCCGGCAGGGTCATTGACCATCTTAAGCGCAGGACACTAAAGGTAGAATCAATATCTTTTCTAGTACTGGACGAGGCTGATGAAATGCTGAACATGGGCTTTCTTGAAGACGTCAGGGAAATTATGGATTACACAGGCCCTACAAAAAGGACCATGTTATTTTCCGCCACAATGCCGAGAGCCATTTTAGAGCTGGCCAAAAAGCATATGGGTGAATATGATGTCCTGAAGGTTACTCAGGGGCAGCTAACTACGAGCAAGACGGACCAGATATACTTTGAAGTATCATTGGCGGACAGGTTTGAGGCCCTCTGCAGGATCGTGGATATGGAAGAGGCGTTTTACGGGCTCGTATTCTGCAGGACTAAGGTTGATGTTGATACTGTTTCAAATAGACTCATGGAGCGCGGCTATGAAGCTGACGGACTGCACGGAGATATGTCACAGGCGCAGCGGGAAAAAATACTTAATAAGTTCAAGAGGAAACAGCTCACCATCCTGGTGGCGACCGATGTTGCGGCGAGGGGGATCGATGTAAATGACCTCACGCACGTGATCAACTATGCTCTCCCGCAGGATCCGGAATCGTATGTACACAGGATTGGCCGGACCGGACGTGCGGGCAAAGAGGGGATTGCAATTACCTTTATTACTTCTAAAGAGTACAGGAGCTTACAGTTTATACAAAAGAAAGCGAAGACGGATATCCGTAAGGCTAAACTCCCCAAGATCAAAGATGTCATTAAATCAAAAAAGAAGAGGATCAAGACAATTCTTGAAGGCATCATAGAGTCTGCTCCGGGAACTGAGTACGTGAAAATGTCCGAGGAGCTTATGGAGAAGAATGATTCTGCTGACATTCTCGCGGCACTTCTGCAATACTCATTTCAGGATGTGTTGGATGAGAAAAGTTACACGGAAATTAATGATGCGGTCGTTGACTCAAAGGGCAAAACGCGTCTTTTCGTTACTCAGGGTATAAAGGACAAACTGACTGGCAAGAAGCTGACGGACTTTATTAAAGACAAATGTGGTGTCCCTGCCGCTAAAATAAGGGACATTCAAATTCTTGACAAATTTTCCTTTGTCACTCTTCCATTTAATGAAGCGGAAAAGGTTCTTGCATATTTCAAGACACGAACAAAAGGGGATGGCCCGTTTATTACAAAGGCACAAAAGGGCGATAAGAGCCAGAGTGACAAGAAGGGCAAGGGCGGCTACAAGGGCAAAGGTGGCTACAAGGGCCGAAAATAGACCGATTAGATTTCCATCCTATCCAACTGTTCCAGCCGTTTCATCAGCTTGAACAGTTGGATCAATCATTCTCCAATGAATAAATCTCTTCATACAGAAACATATGACCTTGCTGTAATCGGTGCTGGTCCGGCCGGCATGATGGCCGCAGTCCGCGCAGCTGAGTGCGGAGCACGTGTTGTCCTGCTGGAAAAAAAACGGATGCCGGGTACAAAGCTGTTAATGACCGGCAAGGAGCGCTGCAACATTACAAACGTTGAAACTGATGCCCGTAAATTCGTCTCCTATTTTGGAAAAAACGGAAGGTTTCTACTAAACGCTCTCTACCGATTCGGTACACAGGACACAGTTGAGTTTTTTCATGAAAATAAACTCAAAACAAAAATTGAACGGGGCGGCAGGATATTTGCGGATAGTGACAGAGCAAGGGACGTTCAGGAGCTTTTTCTAAGACTACTAAGAAAGAACAACGTTACCCTACTTACGAAGTGCCAAGTACAAAATATACCTCTGGATCAAAATAAGATATCCGGTATTACTCTCGATAATAATTATGAAATCGTGGCGCGAAATTATCTTATTGCTACAGGAGGCCTATCATACCCTGGGACAGGATCTACAGGGGAAGGCCATACTTGGGCCAAACAAATGGGGCACACTATAATAAAGCCGCGGCCTGCGCTTACGCCGATACTGATAAAAGAGAAATGCGTAAGTGAACTGGAAGGGCTGAGCCTAAAAAATGTCAGAGTGACTGTGTATCAAAATAATAAAAAACAGGATGACCGCTTCGGCGAGGCCCTGTTTACTGCTGTAGGGATGAGCGGACCGATCATCCTTGATATGAGTAAGTTAATAGGGGAATTACTTGTTAAAGGCCAAGTTGAACTCTTCATAGATTTCAAACCGGCCCTCGAATATACTGTACTAGACAAGAGGATTCTTCGCGATCTGGAGGAAAGTTCAAACAAGTCGATCAAAAATATAATCCCTGATCTCCTGCCCAAAAAACTTATTCCGGTATTTTTTAAACTGACTGAAATAGACCCTGAAAAGAAGGCCCATTCCATAACAAAAGATGAACGTAAAAAAATGAGGTCCTTCATAAAGGAATTTCCGCTAACAGTTAAAAGTCTGGTTGGTTTTGAAAAAGCAATTATTACTACCGGGGGTATTTCATTAAAAGAGATAGATCCGAAGACGATGAGGTCAAAATTAGTAAGTAATCTATATTTTGCCGGTGAAGTCCTCGACCTTGATGGGCCTACTGGAGGATATAATCTGCAGGTTTGCTGGAGTACCGGCTATCTTGCAGGTGAAAGCGCGGCACAGGTTTCATAATGTCACAGCTAGAATGACCAGTTTATCACTGAGCGTCACTGTAATATTGTTTTAAGCTTTTATATCAACTACAGAGCCTCCTAATTCAGAGAGTCTCCCGTCAATTAGTTCAAGCGCCTTGCTGATTGTATCATGGCTAATGTCGGGCAAGCTCCCACCGAAGTGCTTCTCTGCATCTTTAAATCCCTTTAAGACTGCGTCCTTGGCTATCTTCAATCTTTCCGGATCTTCCCCGGCCATGCTGGCTACAAAATCAAATATTCTCTGGGCTGTCTGTTCAATTCCGTAAAAGCCGTCATCGCTGACAAGTTCAGCCGCTTCATCCTTGGTAAGATCTGTTATTGATTGACCGGTATGCGTAAGTTGTGTTAAATCAATATCATCGATGGATAAAAACCTCTCGATACCGGCCTGGGTTCCAAAGCTGGTCTTGGATTCAACCTGGATTTTTAAATGCATTTCAATAATCAGTTTGTTTGAGTCGATGCGTGCGTCAGCAAAGTTTTCTTTGGATTCGGTCTTCTTTGTGCCTTCTTTGTCTTGACCTGCTTTTTGGTCCGTCTTTAAATTGTTCGGGAAAAAACTATTGTTGACTCCATTAATAGCTGACATGCAGCACCTCCTGATAATATTCTCCGGTCGGACTGGAGAACTGATAGTACTTACTGTGGGGGCAAAGATATTCTCTTCCCTCCCTATTGTTATCGGCATTAACCGAATAATTGTTGAGGAAAAAATTCTTCACTACTATTTATTATGAGCTATAGTGATAATTATTGAAACAAATTTGATACTTGAAATATATCATGGTATAAGCATTAATCCTGCTGGTTACATAGTAATATCGCAAAGATGTTGATAAAGAACGGAATAATTTCATGTTATACTTCTAAAAAAGGCATTCTTATCATTAATCATAATAAGGAGTTTATTATGGAAAAAACGTCGGATCTTATTGTCAGGGCGCTTGAAAGCGAGGGAGTCAAATACATATTTGGTATTCCCGGAGAAGAAAATCTTGACCTTCTGGATTCGATCAGTAACTCGAGTATAAAAATGATCCTTACCCGTCATGAGCAGGGAGCGGGATTTATGGCCGCGACATACGGACGGCTAACTGGTTCGCCCGGGGTCTGCCTCTCTACGCTAGGTCCTGGTGCCACAAACCTGGTTACAGCAGCTGCGTATGCCCAGCTCGGAGGCATGCCGATGATAATGATCACCGGTCAGAAACCTATAACGATGAGTAAGCAGGGACGTTTTCAAATAGTTGATGTTGTTGAGATGATGCGGCCGCTGACAAAGATGGCTAAACAGATTGTGCATGGACATACTGTTACTTCTATCATACGAGAAGCGTTCCGGGTTGCCGTAGAAGAGCGTCCCGGGGCAATCCATATTGAACTGCCCGAAGACATTGCACGCGAAAATTCCGATGCCGAGATTTATGACAAGACGGGTTATCAACCTGCTGTTGCTGATAGCCATTCGATTGTCGATGTTGTTCACAAGATCCAACAGGCAAAAACACCTCTGATACTCCTTGGCGCCGGTGCGAATAGGCGTGGGACCCGTAACGCGATAAAGTCGCTGATAGATAAGACGGGAATACCATTTTTTACGACACAGCTCGGAAAGGGTGTTGTAGATGAGCGCTCACCACTCTGCCTTGGTACGGCCGCTGTCTCAAGCAATGACTGTGTGCATATGGCTATCAACTCCTCTGACCTTATTATTAATATCGGGCATGACGTAATTGAGAAGCCGCCATTTTTTATGACTAGGGGTGGTTTTGAGGTCATCGGTATTAATTTTTTTGCGGCCCACGTAGACGAAGTGTATTTTCCCCAAATGGAATTGGTCGGGGATATTTCCAGCAGTGTTGCGCAGCTTACCCAGTATATTGAAGAACAGTCTCACTGGGATTTCAGGTTTATACTTGATATTAAGAAAAGGCTGGATCTGTCCATTGAAGAAGGTGCTAAGGACAGCAGTTTCCCGATATCTCCTCCGAAGCTGGTCAGTATTGTAAGGAACATCATGCCCTCAGACGGGATAATTTCTCTGGACAATGGGCTATACAAAATATGGTTTGCGCGCAATTATCAGGCGCATGAGCCGAATACCGTTCTCCTTGATAATTCACTGGCTACCATGGGGGCCGGACTATCGGTAGCCATGGCATCCAAGATTATATATCCTGACAAAAAAGTGTTGGCAATCTGCGGCGACGGCGGGTTCATGATGAATTCGCAGGAGCTTGAGACCGCGGTCCGGCTCAAGCTAAGCATCGTTGTGTTAATAGTAAATGACAGTGCATATGGAATGATTAAGTGGAAGCAGCAGGAGATGGGCTTTAAGGACTTTGGCCTTGATTTTAAAAACCCGGACTTTATCATGTACGCCAAAAGCTATGGTGCAGGTGGTCATCGTATAGAAAAAACCGGAGAACTGAAGGCACTACTCGAACAGTGTTTTGAAGTCGGTGGCGTTCATGTCATTGATGTGTCTGTGGATTACACAAGGAACCATGAACTGTTGAACGCGTGTATGAATGTTAATACTACAGAGGGAGGTTGTGATGACGGTTTCAAATCTTAAGGTACATGCCCCGTATGACGGACACCTGGTCAGGGAAATACCGATGACTTCTATGGAAGATGCAGATAAAATGATCAATGATGCGTATGCCCTTTTTAACGACCGATCCAGAAGGCTGCCTAAGTATGAACGCATTAAGATACTCACCCGCTTCAGAGATCTTCTTTCTGAAAACATCGAAACTCTTGCTATGCAGGCTGCAGAGGAGGGTGGCAAGCCCCTTGTTGATTCCATTATCGAGGTCAACAGGGCGGTAAATGGGGTCGATATTGCAATCCGTGAAATTGGACAAATGAGTGGAGAAGAAATCCCGATGGAACTTACTGAGAGTTCAAAAAACCACATTGCGTATACGATGCTTGAACCTGGTGGGATTGTAATTGCAATCAGTGCATTTAACCATCCAGTTAATCTCATTATCCATCAGGTGATTCCGGCCATTGCAGCTGGATGCCCCGTAATTGTAAAACCTGCGGCGGCGACTCCATTGTCGTGTTTCTCTGTTGTTGATCTACTATATAAGGCAGGATTGCCTAAACAATGGTGCAGATCCCTTGTATGCGAAAGGGAGGTAACTTCGAAGCTCCTCTCTGATAGCCGTATTAATTTTGTGACTTTCATCGGGTCAGCCAGGGTGGGATGGAATTTAAGGAAAGAACTGGCACCAGGAGTAACCTGTGCCTTGGAGCACGGTGGTGCTGCACCGGTGATTGTAGAGCATGATATAGACATTGAAGAAATCCTTCCCGGGATCGTAAAAGGCGGATATTATCATGCAGGGCAGGTATGTGTTTCTGTGCAGCGAGTCTATGTAAATAGAGAGATCATGGGTGTTCTGAAGGACCGTATGACTTCAATGGTTACGGAACTGAAAGTAGGTGATCCTCTTGATAAATCTACGGAGGTTGGCCCGCTTATAAATCAGCGTGAAGTTGACCGGGTGGATGCGTGGGTTAAGGACGCGGTTGATGAGGGAGCTATCATTCTCTGCGGAGGTAATAAAATATCCGATACATGCTATGAGCCGACACTCCTTTTGAATCCTTCAGAGAAATCAAAGGTATCAACAGAGGAGGTATTCGGGCCGGTTGTCTGTCTATATGAATATGAAAATTATCAGGAAGCTATAGAAAGAGCGAACAGTCTGCCTTTTTCCTTTCAGGCCTCAATATTTACCGGCTCCCTGAATACTGCGCTAGACAGTGTGAAACGTCTGAAGGCAAAAGCTGTAATGGTTAATGACCATACCGCATTTCGCGTTGACTGGATGCCCTTTGGCGGGGCTCAGATGTCAGGTCTTGGTACAGGCGGTATCGGGTATTCCATGCGCGACATGTGCCATGAAAAACTTATGGTGATAAAATCCGGTTCTGTTTGATTTCGTGAAAGTTTTCTTTTAGTCTGGGAAAGTCTGCTGCCAACTGTTTTGGGGTAAGTTAAAAAATAATCCCGCCTTGTCGTGTAGAACGATACTTTAGTCCCTATTGTAATAGGTGGGTACCTTGAAAGTAAGATCAGGCAGTTCCTCTCGGATGCTCAACACTTACTTGTCTCTGGCTCCCTTATTAAATACGGTCGGAATAAGTTCCATTTCCTATCACGAACAAGGCAGGAACATTACCTCTCGTTTTGTTTTTGTTCCATGCCGATATAACTTTTATTTATTATTACCACAATAATCCATCAATGAACAATTAATAATTATTATTGCTCCTATTAATATTTTTGATAGTCGTTGCAATGTTGTTTCTGCTATATTGCTGACTAAATAATATCAACAACTTAGGGGTTCCTGCCAAGAAATTAGCATTATCAGTTTTCTATGATATATTTATATAAAGAAGTCGATTAATATAATTGAAATGAGTTGTGGATAAAGATCAGGGTGTACATGGAAGAGCGACGAAACCATAAAAGAATTGTCGTAGACCGAACGATTAAAATTACCTTGTCTAACGGGTCCTTTGTAATAGCTAAGCTAGTAGATATTTCTGAAAAAGGAATCTCAATACTATATGGGGCTTCGGCGAATATCGGGGCTGTCCTGGCTCTTCAGTTTACTATCCCGGTGAAAAGCGATATGCATGAAATAGTGACCAAAGGAGTTGTGAAGTACTTTCACTTTAAGGGGGTAAACTGCTGTATCGGTATAGAATTTCAGGAATTAAGTGATGCAAATGCAGGACTGATCAACTCGTTTATTAATTACAGGATCATGAGCAAAGCCTGAGAAATAAACCCTCTAGACGCATTTCATATACTGCGTCATCTCTCACCAATAGCTATAAATAATTAAAGGTTTATCCCATTTGACTCGTAAAAATAATTGTATAGAATTAAGAAATGAAAGGGCATGTAAATTAAGGATAATTGTAGAGGGTATATTTCTGTGCTCGAACTATTTTTACAGTATGGGATAATATGCTGAAGATGAAAAGTAAAACGAAAAGCGCGATCACGGACATCCTTCTATCAGAGGGACTTGTAACAGAAGAACAGATAGCTGAGATTGTTTCTAAGGAAGAGCTGTTCCGATTGAGAATTCTTAAATCAAGGGAAGCAAAGGGTAAAGCTGCGAATCCCGGCTCCCGAAGGCAATCCGATATTTCAATCGTTGATATTATTGCCTCAATGAATCTCGCAGAGGCAGGGAACGGGAAGCAATTAACTGAAGACCTGATTATGCAGGCGGTTGCAAGGCACTGCGGACTGCCCTTCCTGAAAATAGACCCTGTAACTCTTGAAGCTCATATAGTGACTAAAATCATTTCAAGGCCGTATGCGATCAAACATCACCTTGTGCCAATCAAGGTTGTAGGAAATACTCTAACTGTTGCAACATCGAATCCATTTGAACGTGAAGGAGTTGACAGGATCAGGCAGTCTAAAGGATATGACATAGATGTAGTTGTTTCGTCAAAGTCCGATATCATGAAGATCATTACCGAATTTTACGGGTTTCAATTTTCAATAACAGCAGCTCAGGATGAGATGTCGGTCTCCAATGACCTCGGTAATCTTGAGCAGTACGTTAAACTGAAATCAATATCCGAACTCGCTGCCAACGATCAGCATATTATCAATGCGGTTGAATACCTCCTGCACTATGCTTATGCCCAACGGGCATCGGACATTCATGTTGAACCTAAGCGCGAGCACTGCCTTGTTAGGTTTAGAATTGACGGTGTACTCCACAATATACATAAGATGCCTAAGGCAGTGTTCCCTGCGCTTGCTTCCAGGATAAAGACACTTGCTCGAATGGATATCTCGGAAAAGAGAAAGCCTCAGGACGGAAGGATCAAAACGGTGCAGGAAGGCCAGGAGATAGAGCTCAGGGTTTCTACTCTCCCGGTGGCATTTGGCGAGAAGATCGTGATAAGGATCTTTGACCCCGGTATCCTGATGCAGGAAATTGATGATCTCGGATTTACACCGGCTGAAATGGAAAATTTCAGGTCATTTATATCATCACCATACGGGCTGATACTTGTTACAGGCCCTACGGGGAGCGGTAAGACGACGACGCTCTACTCCGCGCTAAAATCACTTGCAAACCCCGATGTAAATCTCACTACCATAGAGGATCCTGTTGAGATGGTATGTGAGGCGTTTAATCAGATATCTGTACAGCCACAGCTCGGTGTGACATTTGCAAGCAGTCTCAGGACAATTCTCAGGCAGGACCCTGACATTATTATGGTGGGGGAGATAAGGGACTATGAGACGGCGGAAAACGCGATTCAGGCGGCCCTTACAGGTCACCTGGTCATGTCGACGCTCCATACAAACGATGCCCCCAGCACGATCACAAGGCTGCTTGATCTCGGAGTTCAGCCTTTTTTGATCAATTCCGTTATGACAGGGGTCATCGCACAGAGGCTCGTCAGGAAGGTATGCACACACTGTGCTGAGTTGTTTTATTTATCCGAAGACGAGTGTAAAATGCTCGGAATAAGCTATGACAGAGATAAGAAACATGAGATCTCCATCGGAAGTGGCTGCCCGCAGTGCAGGGGGACAGGGTATCTCGGGAGAACTGGTATCTTTGAGGTTATGGAAATATCTGAGAAGATTAGAGACGCAATCGAAGACAGGTGTTCTCCTGATAAGATAAAACAGCTTGCAATAAGCGACGGCATGAGAACACTCAGAGAAAGCGCTGTCGAGAAATTATTAATGGGTCTAACAACTGTTGATGAGATTGTAAGAGTTACCGGAGTGTTCTGAGCACCACGCTGCCTTGTCCTGCTCATAAATAGTTTTACCATTTCACTAATTATAATGCTACAATTTGACTATAAGAGATATGCTTAGGGTAATTGTAGCTGAGCGGTTTGTATAGATTGCTAGGCGCTGGAATTATTGTTGATTACTCTCAAATTTATACTGCTTTCCAGCTGATTTCCCTCTATATTATTCATTACTTATTCTTCGGTATAAGGATTTGCCAGCTTAATAAAAGCCGGAAGTGTTTTTGCGACAGGAGGTAAGTACATATAATTAAATTGAATGTAAAGGACTCATCCTTTCAAGGAGGGAGAGAAATGAAAAAGCTATTTGCATATCTAAACATAGTCTTGTGCATCAGCGCTGTCCTCAGCGTCAATCCGGCGATGATCTCAGCAGATAATGAGAAAGAGATGAGGGGGAAACCGTTTTCTGATCCACTGAAATCGTCGGAGATGCCGAAAGAGTGGCAGAAGCAGGGCATCCGGTACGTGCCGGATTTTATTAATGCTGATCTTGTAGTCGACCTGAATCAGCAACTTGATCAGATTTTGGAGCCATATGTGAAGGGATTTGCAAAGGCCAATAATTTGAAAATAATAACCACAAAAGGTACCTGCGGTAAATCTGCTGCAAAAGTTGACAGGAAGGAAGTAGACATTGGCGGATTCTGCTGTCCCCCGGGAGAGCATGACAGACTGCCGGGTCTGAAGTACCATACCTTGGGAATAACCCCTCTCGCTTTTCTTGTGCATCCGGATAATACGGTTAAAGATATTAGCCTGACGCAGCTTCGTCAGATCCTGAAGGGTGATATTACCGACTGGTCCGAAGTTGGGGGTAGGGACATGCCCATAAAAAAAATCGTGTCATTCCACTGTAAACACAGGCCGGGTCACTGGACACTTGCGCTCAAGCACGAAGATCTATTCAGTCCTGATGTCCTGACAACCGGAGAAATGGAGGATATGATCGCATTCGTTGCATCAAACCCGGGGGCGATCGGTTTTGAGACTATGCACGTTGCAGCGCGTTTCAGGCATCGCGGTGAGGTGAATGCCCTAAAGATAGATGGATATGCCCCGGAGCCGGAAAACCTCAGGACTCTTGATTATTCAATTTACCGGACATTTAATGTTACGTCCTGGGAAGGAGATAATACTCGTAATCCCCATGCACAAAAACTTGTTGAGTATTTAATGGAAAATGCAGATCAAATTGCCGGAAAAGCCGGAATACTTCCGTATTCAATTTTGAGAAAGTCAGGGTGGAATTTTCATGAAGACGAACTCATAGGAGAGCCAGAACAATAAAGTATGGAGAATAATGGTAGAAGCTTAAGTCGTTTGCCGCTTACGGTGAAAATGGTGTTACTGACTCTGGTAGTCGGGGTCACTATCTGGGCGGTTCTGGACTTTGTCGTCAACATTACGGTCACGAATATATTTGAGGCACAGCTGACAGAGCGGCTTAACAGTGAGGCAACATCATATCGCCACAGGTTAGGACGCTATGTGTACTCCCACGCGAATCTAGTCCGGCTTTTAGCTTCTCGGTCAGACATTGCTGACTACATTAATAAAGGAGGATGGCCCGAGAAAGGAGATTCAGGTGTGATTTATCACAGGAGTTCGCCTGAATGGCTTCCGGGATTATCAACTCTGCGTGCAATAGCAATACCTCGATATGCAATCCTTCTGGACCCCAACGGAAAAGCGCGCGAGGTATATCAGAGCACAAAACAGCTTCTGCCGCGAATGTTGCTGAATCCGTCTGTTAGCCTTATACGCAGGAGTAATGATGTTAGTTACCTGACGAATGTTGAAGAATCGCCATACCTGATTACATCCTATCCAGTGTTCAATTCCCGTGGGCAGATTACGGCACAGCTTATGCTGGCAAGCCCTCTTGATTCAGACTTTTTGCTCGCGTCACAGGGACAGAATACTGAGCGGATCTTAATTGCCCTGGTAACAGGAGAAGAGAATCGGATTCTTGTTAGCAGTGATATGTCACTTCTTCCTGCAGGAAAGACGCTTGAAAGCATGTACGGGCAACATATAAGCGTTAGGCAGACGCTCTTTGAGTACGGGGACTCGGAGATGAATTTTAAGTTTGCTTCCCTTGTTCCGAAAACTCAGGTCATAGCCCTAACAAAGACACTCGTTTCACAAGTGAGAAAATTTCGTGCAATTATCGCGATTGTGTTCATATTATCTTTTGCGCTTATCACATATTATATTACGAGGCGCATTGCACTGGTCTCAAAGGGCATTGCAGAATTTTCACAGCATATTACCGGAGGGAAGCAGGAGGAAGAACTTAAGGGGGATCAGCTGTTTGTGCTCGAAAAGAGGTTTAAACGATTGACTGAAGAAGTGATCGAAGCGCGTGAAATAATAAGGCAGCAGGCTGAAGAGAAGACCCACCAAATTGTAAGTCAAGTCCATGAAGCTATAATTACTGTTGGCTCGGACAGTCTAATTACAAGCTGGAACCCTGGTGCTGAGGAAGTATTCGGCTGGCCGGAAGAAGAAGTTGTTGGTAAGCAGTGCATCGATATTATCTTTCTTACAAGAGATCATGGACTAATAAATAATGCATTGGACCAGTTCATCGATACAGGCTGTGAGGCTATATTTAACAGGCAGATGGAAATGTCTGTAGTTGACCGCGAAGGACGTACTTTCCCTGCTGAACTCTCGATATCATCGGCAAGGTCAGAGGCTGAGTGTTTTATTATTGTAATGGTCCGGGACATTTCTGAGAGGAAGGACGCGGAGGAGGCACTGCGGCTTTCCGAAGAGAAATTTTCAAAGGCTTTTAGTTCGAGTCCGGTTCTGATGATTATCAGTACGGTTGAGGATGAACGCTTTATTGACGTGAACGAAACGTTTCTTAGGACATGCGGCTACAGCCGTGAGGAGGTTATAGAAAGCAGTTCTTTGGAACTCGAGTTATTGGCTGACGAGCTTGACCGCGAAATAATGATTAAGCAAATAAGGCAGTATGGAGTAATGTACAACTTTGAAACAAAAATTAGGGTCAAAGATGGTGCATTACTTAACTGCCTACTATCAGCAGAGTTGATTGAAATAGAGGGAAAGCAATGCATACTGAGTGTCCTGCTTGATTTGACGGAAAGACAAAGACTTGAAAATCAACTGCTGCATGCGCAAAAAATGGAGGCTGTGGGGCACCTGGCCGGAGGAGTGGCACACGACTTTAATAACTTTCTCACTGCCATAATCGGCTACGGGAATATACTGCTTATGAAGAAGCAGTTCAAGGAGGATCCTTCTCTGCGGTCGATCATGGACAAAATGCTCGTTACGTCGGAGAAGGCGGCCGGTCTTGTAAAGAGTCTGCTGGCGTTTGGCAGAAAACAGGTTGTGCAGCTGAAGCCCGTGGACTTGAACACCGTTATTAACAGTGTCGGTAACCTTCTCTTGAGGTTGATCAGCGAGGACATTGAACTTCGTATCAACTTTGCAGATAAGGATCTGATAGTAATGGCTGACAGCGGTCAGATAGAGCAGGTTTTGATGAATCTTGCGACTAATGCACGCGATGCGATCAGCGGCAGGGGGAGTTTGTTTGTAGAGACGGGAGAGGTTGAAATAGACTCAAATTTCATTGAAAAATATGGGTATGGAGAGTATGGGAAGTATGCATTGATCTCTGTAAGAGATACTGGATCGGGGATGGATGAAAAGACGAAGGAAAAGATCTTCGAGCCATTCTTTACTACGAAGGAGATGGGAAAGGGAACAGGTCTTGGAATGTCAATGATATTCGGAATTATAAAGCAACATAACGGCCTAATTCATGTAGAGAGCACTCCAGGTAAAGGTACTACTGTAAATATACTATTGCCGGAAATAAGGACGGAAGCAAAGATCGAGAGGCGTGAGACTTCCCGTGTCGCCAGGGGCGGCTCGGAAACCATACTCCTTGCAGAGGATGATCAGGTGGTCAGGGAGATGACAATAGATATTCTGGAGAACTACGGATACAAGGTCATTGAGGCTTATGACGGGACTGATGCAATTGCAAAATTCATAGAAAATCAGGATCGAGTCCAGCTGCTCCTGCTTGATGTTATGATGCCGGGAAAGAATGGCAATGAAGTATATGAAGAAATAGTGAAACTGAAGCCCGGTATCAAGACCCTGTTTGTAAGCGGATATACTGAAGATATACTCAGTAAAAGAGGGGTCAATGAGGAAAGGGCTGAAATTATTTTCAAGCCGGTCGCACCCTACGATCTTCTGATGAGAGTTCGGAGTGTACTGGACGAAACGCCGAGCAGTCAGAAGAAGTTTTTGAAATATTAATCGGGTCTGAATATGAAGAGCAAGGACGAACTTACACGGCTGCTCTCAAAAATTGATGGAAGGGGCTACAAGGCATATAAAGATCTGAAAGGCAGTTATGACTTTCACGATTATGTCCTTTTTGTGGATCATGTTCAGTCAGACCCGTTCGCTTCCCCTAGCAGCTTCAGGGCTAACATCCCCCACCATGCAGCCGGGTTTCCTGCTAATACTTTTGGGAATAAGAGCCGTGAGATTGCATTCAGAGATTTTCTGACACGACGGTTTTCGCAGCAGGCAAAAGAAATATCCAGAGGTAATAGAGGGACTGGCAAAAGCGGATTGATTACTGTAGATATCCCCAGGCAGGAAATCCTTGAACGGACTTCAGTCCTGGTTTATAGTGAATATATCGAAGTCCGCTTTTTTGTGGGTCTTCCTGCGCAGGGGCGCACTGTTTTAACTAAGGTTGCTGAATCGATGCTCTTGGAGGAAATCCCCCGAATTGTCACGAGTTCGATGTTTTATGAGAAGATCGACTCAAAGAAATTATATTCCCACATAGAGACTTCGGAAGATGCGGATTTTGTAAGGGACAGTCTCTCAAGTCTCGACATGATATCATTTGTTGCTGACGGCTCTGTATTGCCGAGGGCTAGTGGGGTGGACAACAAACCTCTCGCTGAGGGGCATGTTGTTGCATTTAAGTCGCCGCCTGAATTGCAGGTATCATTTAATCTGCCGAACTTCGGCAAGATAACAGGCATGGGAATTCGGAAGGGTGTGACGCTCATTGTCGGCGGAGGGTATCATGGAAAGTCTACTCTGCTTGATGCTGTTAAACTTGGTATCTACAATCATGTCCCCGGTGACGGCAGAGAGTTTGTGGTAACTGACGTGAATGCGGTCATGATACGGGCGGAGGATGGACGAAGTATTGAAGGCGTAGATATATCCCCGTTTATATCGAACCTGCCTTTCGGTCAAGAGACGGACTTCTTCAGCACTGGTAATGCGAGCGGGAGCACATCCCAGGCTGCAAATATTATGGAGGCCCTTGAGATGGGTGCTGGGGCTGTGCTGATCGATGAAGATACATCGGCCACAAACTTCATGATCAGGGACCACAGAATGCAGGAGCTTATATCAAAGGATATGGAACCGATTACTCCATTCATTGATAAGGTCCGTTATATGTATCGAGACTTTGGAGTATCGACTATATTGGTTATCGGCGGGTCGGGTGATTATTTTGATGTGGCTGATTATGTGATATCAATGAAGGAATATATTCCTGAAGAATGCACATCTGAAGCAAAGGCAATTGCAGATAAGCATCGGACAGAGAGAAGGATGGAAGGGGGGGAGTTTTTCGGTTCATTCAACGAGAGAGTTCCCCTCAGGGAAAGCTTTGATCCGAGCCGGGGGAAGAGGGACGTGAAAATATCATCTAAAGGACTGCTCTCTATCGTTTTTGGAACTCACGATATTGACCTCGGTTCAGTAGAGCAGCTAGTGCACGTTAGCCAGACAAGGGCGTTAGGAGATGCCATTCATTATGCGACCCGGTATATGAAAAACGGGAAGACGCTAAAAGAGGTAATTGATCTTGTAATGTCCGATCTAATAGAGAAGGGGCTTGATGTCTTAAACAGTGAGCGATATGGTGACTATGCCGGATTCAGAGGCTATGAACTTGCTGAGGCGATAAACAGATTGAGGACAGTAAAAGTTGCTCACAAAAAAAAGGGCGATCCAGTGGATCGCCCTTCGGAATTATAAACTAGCTATGCTTATTTTCTCTTCTTCTTCAACTGGGCCTGTGCAGCCGCGAATCTTGCGATCGGCACTCTGAAAGGTGAACAACTTACATAGTCGAGGCCGATGTTGTGGCAGAACTCAACTGATGAAGGTTCTCCTCCATGCTCTCCGCAAATTCCGAGTTTGATGTTCTTTTTGACTTTGCGGCCTTTTTCTACGGCTATCTTCATGAAAGCGCCGACACCTTCCTGGTCAATTGCTACGAAGGGATCTTCGGCGAGTATGCCCTCTTCTACATAGAAAGGGAGGAATCTTCCCGCATCGTCTCTTGAAAGACCGAATACAGTCTGCGTAAGGTCATTTGTTCCGAATGAGTAGAAGTCAGCAATCTCAGCAATCTGATCGGATGTTACGCATGCACGAGGAAGCTCAATCATTGTACCTACAGTATAAGGTACTTTGACTTTTGCCTTCTTCTGAACTTCCTTCACTACATTAATAACAACCTCTTTCATTGCGGCGAGTTCCTTCACGTGACTTACGAGAGGAATCATAATCTCGGGTATTACTTTTATTTTTTTCTTTGTAAGTTCACATGCTGCTTCCATGATCGCCTGTGCTTGCATTGCATATATCTCAGGAAATGTAATACCGAGACGGCAACCGCGATGGCCGAGCATTGGGTTAAACTCATGAAGAGACTCATTCTTCGCCTTGAGCTGTGCGAACGGCACTTTCATGCTCTTTGCAAGGTCTTGCAGGTCTTTATCATTATGAGGAAGGAACTCGTGAAGTGGTGGATCAAGGAGTCTGATTGTGACAGGCAGTCCCTTCATTTCCTTGAACACTCCTAGGAAGTCCTTCTTCTGGAACGGCAGGAGCTTTGCAAGAAACTTTTGTCTGCCTTCAAGTGTTTCAGAAAGGATCATCTGTCTCACTGCCTTGATTCTGTCTGGGCCGAAGAACATGTGCTCTGTCCTGCAGAGACCTATTCCTTGTGCACCGTACTTAAGTGCAGTTTTGCAGTCATCAGCAGATTCTGCGTTGGTCCTGACCTTAAGGAACCTGACTTTGTCTGCCCATGTCATGAGTTCGTTGTACCACTTGTTATGATCAGGGTTAGCTGGATTGAGCTTCAGCTGACCTTCATAGAAAGTTCCTTTTGTACCGTTAAGTGTAATCCAATCACCTTCTTTAACAGTCTTTCCGTTAATAGTCATTGATTTCTTTTTCATATTGATCTGAATATCAGAACATCCGACGATACAGCATTTGCCCCATCCGCGAGCAACGAGTGCTGCGTGGCTGGTCATGCCGCCCTTTGCAGTAAGGATTGCCTCTGCAGCATGCATACCATGCACGTCTTCAGGAGAAGTTTCATTCCTTACAAGGATGACCTTCTCGCCCTTTTTGGCCCAGGCTTCTGCATCATCAGCAGTTAGGACCACTCTTCCTTTAGCGCCGCCCGGTCCAGCGGGAAGTCCTTTTCCAAGTACTCCTGCTTTTTTCTCTGATGCAGCATCAACACTCGGGTGGAGGAGTTCGTCGATCTGATCTGGTCTGACGCGCATGAGCGCTGTTTCTTTTGTGATGAGTTTCTGTTTTGCCATTTCAACTGCCATGCGGATAGCTGCCTGACCGTTACGTTTTCCGATACGGGTCTGGAGCATCCAGAGCTTGCCTTCTTCAATTGTAAACTCGATGTCCTGCATGTCTGAGTAATGATTTTCGAGTCTTAATTCATAACTGTGAAGCTCTTTGTAGAGTTTAGGCATTGTTTCTTCAAGGGAGGGAAGGTGTTTCGTGTCTTTGGTCTTTCCTGCCTTGTTAACAGGGTTTGGAGTCCTGAGTCCTGCAACAACGTCTTCACCCTGTGCGTTGGGAAGCCATTCGCCGAAGAACTGGTTCTCACCCGTAGCAGGGTTACGCGTAAAGGCAACGCCTGTTGCAGAAGTATCACCAGTATTTCCGAAGACCATGGTCTGGACGTTAACAGCTGTTCCCCACCAGTCCGGAAGTCCTTCGATCTTTCTGTATGCGATAGCGCGCTTGCCCATCCAGGAGGAGAAGACCGCGCTTACACTTCCCCAGAGCTGCTCTTCGTGAGTGTCCGGGAAAGGTTTCTTTAATGTCTTTTTGATGATTGTCTTAAATGAATCACAAAGAGCTATAAGGTCATCTACAGAGAGATCCGTATCGCTTTTATATCCGTTTTTATTTTTTACTCTATCGAGTTCGGTTTCGAGTTTGTGACGGATTCCGTCGGTGTCTGTCTTTGGCTCGATGCCGCCTGCCTTCTCCATAACAACATCCGAGTACATCATCATCAGACGGCGGTAAGCGTCATATACAAAACGGGGGTTGTTAGTTTTCTTGATTAGGCCGGGGATTGTTTTCGTGGTGAGTCCCGCGTTAAGAATAGTTTCCATCATACCTGGCATGGAGGCACGTGCTCCGGAACGTATTGACATAAGAAGAGGATCTTCAGGATCGCCGAATTTCTTGCCCATAATTTTTTCGACTTTTTTCATGGCAGCATCTACTTGCCCCTTGAGCTCTTTAGGGTACTTCCGTTTGTTGTCGTAGAATAGTGTACAGACTTCAGTGGTGATTGTGAATCCAGGTGGGACAGGAAGTGTGAGCTTAGAATGCCCGGCCATTTCAGCAAGGTTGGCCCCTTTTCCTCCTAGGAGATTTTTCATGCTTGAGTTTCCGTCAGCCTTACCTGCGCCGAAAAAATATACAAGTTTTTTCGCCATTTTGATCCTCCAGTTTTGGTTAAAATTTGGTTAAAACTTTGTTTAGAATTAGTAAATTATATCAGCAAGACTGCTTATTTTACACAAAATTATAATTTAAATTCAAACACAAATATTATATTACGAATATTAACTCTTTCTTACGGGATGTCAACTTTTATGTATATAGAAGTTGTATTGGGTAATTAGTTCAGTAACGGATTGACTATGTCAGCTCGACATACAAGTGTAGTCAGGGTGTTAATCATTCGAATATGAGGGATGTTAGTACTTTTTTAATGAATACGGTGAAAGTTATATGTTTACATGAACTGTGTGAGCAAGAATATTAATTTACTGCTGACTACTGAGTGATATTCCGCACAAGCCTAGGGAAAAAGCGATATTTACTTCTGAAGGATTTCTTAACGGTATGGAAAATAAGAGTAAATCGATGGCATTGAATGTGCTAATATTATGTAAACATAGAATGTATGCCAACGAAAGGGTAAATCCCGGGTAACCGGGAGACGCAAAGCAACCTGTCCTGAAAAACCGGATAGAGGGGCTGTCGAAGTGGCGAAAGTTAAGCCTACCCTTGCGGTAGGCTTTTTTATTGTTAAGTTAAGGGAATGTAAAGGAATGACGATAAAGTATATGACAGCAACCGGGTACAAGCGGAGGTATTGTGTGCGATTGATTTTTGTAGTGCTGGTTTTGGCCTTTCTTACAGGAGTGTCTTATGCTGAGAAATTAACTATCGGACTTATCCCAGAACATAATGTCTTTAAGCAGATGAATAGGTACCAACAGGTTGGGGATTATATGCAAAAGAAGACAGGGATCGAGATCAAGTTCACGGTTTTGACGAGATATGGAAATATTATAGATAACTTTCAAGATAAGAAAATGGATGGGGCCTTCTGGGGAAGCTTTAGTGGTGCACTGGCAATAAAGAAACTCGGGATTCAGCCTATTGCAAAGCCTGTCAATCTTGATGGGTCTTCTTCTTATAAAGGGTATGTTTTTGTGCATCGGTACAGTGTGATAAAAAGTGTTGACAGGATGAGAAACTCTGTTATCGCATTTGTAGATAAGGCGACTACTACGGGATATCTATTCCCTCTTGCATATTTGCGGGATAACGGCGTGAAAGATATCGACGTCTTTTTTAAAGAGTACTATTTTACAGGTAGTCATGATGAAGCAATATATGCTGTTCTGAATAAAGAAGCGGAAGTGGGATGTGCTAAGAATACTATTTTTGATATGCTTGCCCGTAATGACCCCAAGATCAAGGATGATCTTGTAATAATTGCCGAATCTCCAGAGTTCCCCTCAAATAGTTTTGGGTTAAGAAAGGACATTCCTTTTGCAATAAAGAAACAAATAAAGCGTGTTCTTCTTGAGATGGACATTGACGATGAGGGGAAGAAAGTGCTTGAGCAATTTGGTGTGAAAAAATTTATTGAAACAACTGAGAAAGACTATGAAACGGTATTCGAGACTGCTGAAAAGGCAGGGGTTGATCTGAAAGAATACAATTATAGGAATGAATAAAACACGATGAAAAATAGAATCATATTATCACTTTTTGCGCTTTTCCTGATCTTTAGTATCGGTGCGACATTTACCGTCATATACATTACTAATACTACTGAAGAGGTTCAGCATGTAGTCGAGCTGCACCAGGTAGAGCAGCTCAGACGGTCTCTGATTATAAATATACAGAATGTTCAGTCTAACTTGTATACATTCAACACACCGTACGGTAATGATCTGGATGCCATAATAATCAGTGTGCACAAACTTGAAGGGACGGCGAAAAAGTGCACCTCATGCCACCATTCTCCGAGACTAAACGACCGGATACTGAAGGTCCAGTCACTTATCGGTGATTATGAATCGAGTTTAAGCGCCTTTATGACGACAAGCGCAAATTCTAAAAGATTAAATAAACTTAAAGTAGAGGCTATTGCTATTGGCAGGCAACTCATTACTTTGACAGAAAAGATGTCGCACAGTGCAAGTGATATTCTTTCCACTGAGACTGATAGTGTAATGGTCGATGTCTATCACGTTAAGGAAATCCTTGTTACTACGATTCTAGTAATACTGATTATTAGCATATTGGTCGCGGTGAGGCTAATAAGATCTGTTACACGTCCTGTGAGCGCTCTTGTCAGTGCAACGAGAAAAATCTCTTCAGGTGAATACGGGGCTATGATCACGTATAAAGATAAAACTGAATTCGGTGAGCTTGCTGAAAATTTTAATGTAATGAGTCGGGCGGTTAAGCAGGGATATGAAAAAATACAAGAGGAGATAGCTGAGCGGAAGCAGACGGAAGAGGCTCTTGTCAGTTCAGAGAAGTTTCTCAATACAATATTTGACAGTATACTGGATCCGTTTTGCATTATTGATAGAGACTTCAGGATTATTAAAGTGAATGAGGCATATGCACAGATAAAGAAGAGGAACGTGCAGGATATTATCGGTGAAAAGTGCTATGAAATATTTGAAAACAGAAACAGGATATGCAAGGACTGTATTGTCGCAAAGACGTTTCAGTCGTTAGACCCGTGCGCGAAAGACAAAAACCTTGAGTTTGACGATGGGACGCGTGTGTGGTTGGACATTTATACCTATCCGATCTTTAATGAAGAAGGAACTGTTTCGCATGTGATCGAGTATATAAGGGACATCACCGACCGCAAGCTGTCTGACGAAGCGGTGAAGGTTAGCGAGGAGAGATATGTACTTGCTGCGCGTGGGGCCAACGACGGACTATGGGATTGGGATATGAAATCGAATTTAATATATTATTCTCCACGCTGGAAAGCTATGATCGGATATGACGATCGTGAGATCTGCGACAACCCCGAGGAGTGGTTCAGCCGCATACATAGTGATGATCGCATGCATGTCGAGGCGGAGATATCTGCCCATATTGCAGGAGCTACGCCGAATTTCAAAAGTGAACATCGGATTAGACATAAGGACGGAGTGTATCGATGGGTGTTGAGCCGTGGTTTGGCGATTCATAATTCACTTACGAATTCATATCGAATGGCGGGATCTATGACGGACATTACCGAGCGCAAGACGGCTGAAGAGCAGCTGATGTTTGATGCGATGCATGATGCTCTGACCGAATTGCCGAACAGGGCATTGTTTATGGACCGTTTGACTCATGCTGTAAGCCGTGAAAAGAGAAATAAAGAATATCTATTTGCGGTATGTTTTCTCGATATGGACAGATTTAAGGTGTTGAATGACAGTCTCGGTCATAGTGTGGGGGACAAACTTCTTGTTACAATAAGTGAAAGATTAGCAGAAAGTCTCCGGCCTGGTGATACGGTCGCACGTCTTGGAGGTGATGAGTTTGCGATTCTCCTGGAGGACCTGAAGGACAGAGCAGAAGCCCTGCAGATTGCAGAACGAATGCAGGAAAAGCTTTCTCAGCCTTTTAATCTGCACGGTCAGGAAGTATTTACTTCCGCAAGTATCGGTATCACCTTTAGTGAAACCGGCTATGACAATCCGGAACACCTCCTTCGTGATTCTGATATTGCAATGTATCATGCTAAGGCAAGGGGAAGCTCAAGCTATCAGGTTTTTGATAATGATATGTATGACAATGCGGTTGCCCGTCTGCAGATGGAAACCGATCTGAGGCAGGCCGTAAATCAGAATGAGTTCATGCTGCACTACCAGCCCATTATCGCAGTTGAGACAGGCAGGATCACAGGAATGGAAGCCCTTATAAGGTGGCAACATCCTCACAAAGGACTTGTCCCGCCGGGTGACTTCATTCCGGCTGCTGAAGAAACAGGACTTATTGTACAGATGGGAGCATGGGTAATTGATGAAGCATGCGCACAGCTGGCTATATGGCAGAAGCAGTTTCCGTCTGACCCTCCATTGAATGTTGCTGTGAATATTTCCAGTAAGCAGTTGATGCCTGATCTAGTCAGTCATATAGAACGAGTTCTTAATCAGTCAGGTATCGCTTCCAACAGTCTCATTGTTGAAATTACAGAGTCCATGATAATGGAAAATGCGGAAGTTGTGGCCCCGATGCTGCAGCAATTAAGAAAAATGAATGTACCAATCCATATTGATGATTTCGGAACAGGCTATTCATCATTAAGCTATCTTCACAGATTTCCAGTTGATTGCCTGAAGATCGACCGCTCGTTTGTAAGCCGTATAGGCACGGACGGAGATAACCTTGAAGTAATAAAGGCAATAACAACACTTGCGCATAGTCTTGAAATGCATGTAGTTGCCGAGGGAGTGGAAACAGAAGTCCAGATTTCTCAGCTGAAAGAACTCAAGTGTGAATTCATGCAGGGATTCTACTTTTCCAAACCTCTTGATAGTAAGAACTTTGAAGAATTACTGCAAAAGAGCCATCTGGATTTAATGAAGTATTTGACCCATCCGTCAAAGAATTAGCCGGGTCAATCGAGTAATTTTGAAAAGTCGGCGAGGGAATCAAAAGCTGTTTTTACTTTTGCAAGGAGTGCGAGCCTGTTGTCCTTTATCTGTGGGTCTTTGTCCATTACTAGAACGCCTTCAAAAAAAGCATTGATCGGACCTTCGAGTTGAAACAGCGATTTGAAATTCGATGA
>PJEL010001000.1_pt1 | contig 30602 bp, 25 predicted proteins | sample 1853271 | NCBI WGS metagenome assembly PJEL01 (sample SAMN08108733, study PRJNA415343) | Invertebrate metagenome, whole genome shotgun sequencing project. | host: Globobulimina | place: Sweden: Gullmar Fjord | collected 2015-08 | reverse complement strand
GTTGCAATTGAGTTGCAGAGACAGTTGTAAGATACTGAATCACTGTGGCCTGATCATAGGTCAGGAACAAGAGGAGAAACTGTTGTGCTGCAGCATCCTGATATGTTGCATTGGAGTTTCCTATTGCCAACTCCAAAAAAGCCTGGGATGATTCTATACTCATTCCAATATCATATATTGGGAATTGAGACGGCTCTATACTGATGTTATACATGTTCTGAAACGTATCGACAATGTAATGGCAAAACTCTGGGTGGTATGGCAAGGAATTCGGCGCTGGAATGTCCTTAACAAATGGGCTTGGTAGGTTGAGAGTATCCTTGATAGATTCAACTGGACTACACGAGCTCCACTGCAATAAAGTTTGGTTTGCATCTGAAGAACCATACAGAGCACCCACGTATGCACCAATAATGTCCACACTCTGTTTCAAAGATGATGGCAACAATGCAAACATGGCAGAGCTCTCACTGTCAGTCGGCATGCCATCTGAAGAGCTTATAAATTGTAGATATGCCCGATTCACATTAATCAAAGTATCATTTAAAGAGCATTGGTCGCAACTGTTGTCTGAGTCAAACTCAGCCCATTGATGGTATGTGAATTCAACATCTTCCCATGATGAACTGTATGTCAGGTTATACCTCACCTCGTGTGTTTTGAAAGCATAAGGACCGATTTCCTCATATTTAGGTGCCTCCAATCCACTCATCCACTCATCTGAGTTGGTAATATTCCAAAAGTAATACTCTAGTGCAACAGCATCTGGGCATGTCTGGTTTGCAACCCTGTGATCAAAACATGGAGTATCTGGGGTGACAGTGCTACTCTCTGCTAGCAATAGCGTGATTAAAGGATGTACCACAAATTCCTCTCCTAATGGACCAAAAATACACATGAAAGCACCCATGATGGCAAAATATATCAACAGGTATCTTTTAAGGCTGCTTCGATCCTTGGGGAAAAAATATGACCTGCATGAGAGTAGCACAAGCGTTCATCTCTATTATCTACAAAGATACCTATCAGCACACCACATCATACCTGATAATAGGGTTCTGCTTTGACATGCCATCATAGACATTTGTTTCATCTCCATCCATGGTTTCCAGCCTGTACGATGCTCCACAAATCTTCCTCCTTGTCTTTTGTGGTCCTCCTGTCACAAGAGCAATTACACCTTTAAGAATTTGGACGTAACCATAAACATATTCATCAATGAAATATACTGATGCCTACTTCCATCGGTCCACTAATCGTGTCATAGATACTGGACCTTGGGATTGAACTTGGAGACCTTGAAAATTCAGTGCTACAGACGACAGTCATGGTTTGCCTCGACTTTTAGGCAAGCATCCACGACAAGATCAATGCCAGACATCATGATATGTTTTTCAAAGTCTTCATTCCGTATTCCAACCTGTAACCATACAACCTTTGGCCTTGGGTTCATGCCAGTAATATCTCGCACTAGTGCTTGGTCCAATGCAGCAGGTGGTCGAAACACATCCAAGATATCAACCTGCTCACGAATATCTTTCAGGTCCCTGAAAACAGGCTCACCTAGAATACTTGTAGCTTCTGGAAAGTAAACAGGGACTGGAATAATCCGTTTCCCACATTGTTGTTGAAGAAATTCTGGAACAAAGTATGCTGGCTGCCGTTCCTGTTTTTTAGTTTTAATGCCCAAGACAGCCACAATCCTAGCATTCCGTGCCACCTGGAGAGATAATGATATCACCAAGTTCATATATGGAATGTATGGAGAATACAAGCACCAGATAGGCTGCATTGCAGGGGCAACCAAACAGAAACCCACCTGTCTTGCTTCATGTGCTGTGAGGAGAGACATATTGCCGTGTCAGCATTGATGTAGAGGCAGCAACTATTAATGAAATCAATTTACAACATGCGGCATTGGTCAATGAATGACCACATATGGCTGAATCAAGGCAAACTATAGTTTGCAAATAGCTATTTGCAGATAGACTAAAAACAAATTATCGACGAATTTAAAAATTCTATATACAAACCCAACCAGGCCTGGTATATGGCCTAGGCCATATGGAAACATGCATGTTTCCCCTAGGGAAATTATTCAAATCCTCGCAGATTCTTTTACTCCACGCAGATGATAACTACATGTAGATTGTATTATGTTTCGTGAAGTACAGGGAACCGGTTGAAGAGAAGATCAGTAGGACGGAAGAAAGGACGGAGAGACAAAGGCCACAGCAATGCCACGTCGAAATCTATTCATGCTTGGCACGCCCGTGCGTCGATTTGCTACGCAGACCTCAGAAAGTGTTATAGATGATATCGTCTCATTCGTCCGACAAGCACCACAGGTAAGATTTGAGTGGGTGTTCTTCGCTGATATAGGGTTTGTACTTTTACTTGACCTGAACGTACGTGGTGTTGCAGGCTGATTATGAACAGGCGATGGACGTTTTAAAGACTGGAATGCGGTCCAAGCCTGGTCCAATTGGTATGAGTAGGCTCTATATGGTTGAAGCAGAGATGGAGTCTCTCAAGGGGAACTGGGTATGTGTTGTAGTGCATCTCTCTCTCTCTCGTCTTCTTTTACATATCTTTGCTTGATCTTTGGTCACTACCCCTCACAACATAATGCATATATCTGCAGGGCAATGTGGTAGAATTATGTCGACAGGCGATTACAATATCATCTGATATGACCCCTGGTTCACAAGAGGAGGCAAAGAGCAGGGGTGAAGTAGAGTTGGCAGCATCAACATTGGGAACAAGGGCATTGCTGATTGGTACACGAGATGCAGAGGCGTTTCAGATGGCACAGCAATGTCTTGATATAGCACGAAAGTCCTTTGCTCATGTTGGATCGGAGGATAAGCGGTGGCAGGCACTAGTACTGTCAACAAGTGTGGCGGGACTGGTTCAGCATGCATCATGTGAACTTGACAGTGCTGCAGACAGTTTCGACAATGTTTTGTCTCTTATAGAGAGTGATAGTGGTGCACGTACTGCGCTTGATTACCTTATACCAGATGCATTGAAACAGACAGCGTCATTTTCAGCTGCAAGGGGAAGGAAAGAGCAAGCAGTTAGTCTTGGCATGAGGAGTATTGCAGCCGCAGAGCGCAGGCTTGCCATGGCAACCAATGGCCTGGACCCAATGTTGTCTCCGATTGCTGCAGAAGAGATTGTTGCAGATACAAAATTACTCATGGCACAATCATGTATGTATCGCAGTGCGTGGGAAGATGCGGAAGAAAAACTAAATGATGCCCTGGAGGTTGTGGAATCTATTGTTCAGACCACCGCAGGAAGCGGAGCACAGCACCCATATATTGGCATGACTCTGCTGCCTCTCGCAGAAGTATACTCCAGAACTGGTAGAGTAACACTTGCAGAAGGATTATATCGAGAAATCGCAAAGATTCTTGGACTTTCTCCAGCAGAGGATAAAAAGGGTTGTGCAGCTGTTCATCCTACAGTGAATTCTTTGGTTGCCTGGAGATTCTCACAACTGCTGACAGTTCTCCCAAAAAGAGAAACAGAAGCATCTGCATGGAAGAATTTGTCATTTGATATATATGATGATGCTCCCCTTAAGCGTTTGACCGACCCAGATGTCATGTTTGGTTCTTTAGATAGGCTCTCTGGAAAAGGGTCCAATGGCCAAGGTGTTGTGTTGGACCTCATGACAAGAAGAGCCCTACCTTGTGCGAAAGCAAGTTGATACTACTAGTACTAGTTAGTAATTTATTAAAAAATATAAAGATTCTAAAATGGACAAACAAACGAAGCAACGTCAATCATGGGGCTGGGCACCATTGGAAACTGCTGGTTGAAACAGTCTTCCTTTCGAATGACTGACAGGACATCGTCCATCAGCTTATCTCTTCCTCCGCGCATTGGATCTTCAACAATGGGCTGTGTGTGACTCTTATTATGATACAAATGTAGCATACACGTACCTCCTGCATCTTTGACTGCCTTGCAGAACTGAATAGCATTATCTACTGGAACTGAGTTATCCGCTGTCCCATGAAACAGTGTCATTGGGGGCAGATATCCAACCATCTCTGCAGGCAATCCTTTGATAAGCAATGTCGGAGAGAAACTAGCAAAATCTGGCACACCATCAGGTCCAGACATTATCGTAGAAAATAATCTTCTGTAGAGCCCTCTGTGATGCAAATGATCTGCAAGTGTCTCCACATTGAATGCCCCACTCACACCAATATATCCTACAAGCCTTGCAGGATTCCAAGACGGCACACTACACAAAGGAAATCCACCTTCAAAGTGACGCCTTGACTGAGCAAGTAAAGCCAAAAGTGTAAGATGCACACCAGCAGACTGCCCTACAAGGTACATCGAGCCCTGGTCCCCGCCATACAAGTGGCAATTATTCATCACCCAGGAAATACCATGGTTACAGTCCTCTACCATGTCCATGATTGTTCCTTGAGGAAAGTTTCTATAATCTAAACAAAATACAAGAATACCACGCTGGCTCAGCCGTCTTGCGAAGAGAGCTCCCCATGCTTTGTATCCAATGATCCATGCACCCCCAGTCACATAAATCACAACAGGACACGATCCTTTTCTCCTCCACTTTCTCCGTGGCAAATAAATATCCAACACATTACGAGATTGCGTTCCATATGGAACACTTCGAATGACTCTTGGAGAGAAATAGTAAAACAATATCATCTGGGAAAACCCAGGCATAAGCAACGCAGCAAACATCAACAGTCTCAAAAACTGAATCCACCACGACAGACCAGTAAACAAATATCCGTATAATTTCAGTGCAAGGTTCGATACCAATAACACATCCGCGATTCTTCTTTTGATAAGCTCAGATACTCTATATATGAGAATGACAGCAGATGAGCACGTTGCTTTGTTAAAATACCATCATATTGCACCCTAGAGAGGATTTTTCCACAAGAAAGAAAACCAAGACAAACCACGCACCCTACTTCTTTCGGAAGAACAGCTTCACTGGGAATTGAAACTTCAGACGTTTCTGGATCATTTTCATCAAATGATGAGAACCGTCTACGGTATTCAGAGCTAAGACGATTCAAGCGTTGTCTAATGGGAGAATGCAAGACGTCTCGAAACCTGCCTTCTTCTCCGTTTGTGTCAGTCATGATTTCTTACATGTCAAGTCACGTCATTTTTATATATTTACTATGAAATAGTACTCATTAGAGTCCGAGTCCACGCAAAATACTCTGTGCAATCAGGGACACAAAGATTCCCATCAAGAGCACCAACAGGAACCAGGTCATCTGCAATCTATCTGCAACGGTGTGTGCTACCGCTCCTACAGCTTCTTTAGTAACACATCCAACAACTGAAACAATAGCATCCCGGCTATTGGGGTCTTGGGATACATATATCCATTCCTTACCAAGTGCTCTCAACAGACTGTCATTCTTTGGCAATGGTGCCACATGCTGGTCAGGCCTTTCTTTTCTACGTTGCCGTAGACCAAGCCGACTACGATATTCGATATCATGCGACAATCCTCTCCTCGATGTTGCTTCTTCAAAATCCGCATCATGCGCAGGTGGTGTTCCAACAGACAATGGAGGTCTCAGTGCAGAGCATGGGCTATCAGCACCATCATCATCACGTGGCGAGCATAATCCATCATGCGTTTCTTTTCTATCCTCTACAATAGTATAAATTTCTTTGATTTGAGTATGTTCTTCTTTCAATGGCACTTGCTCTGCTTCATCACATCCCATGTATGCAGCGACAGCAGCTTGGATTGAAATTGATATGCATTCCTTCACCATATCTACATGGTTGGGTTTCACCATTGTACTAAATAGCTGATCATAGTAGTTAATATCTGCTGCTTTCTCCATGTATGCCCTCATGGCACTGTTTGCACATGCTGAAATGCATCGAACAGCAAGCTCTTGGCCTCGGGGATGTGACAAGAACAAAAACAACGCATCCATTCCTCCCTGTGTTTTCCCGGTATCATCCCCTTGCGTTTCAACATACGAGCTTACGACATTCCTTGCTGCCATACCAAGAGCAACAGACACCAGATTTTGCCCCTTTTCGCTTAGCAAAGCTTCCAAAACTTTATCTAGAGCAGATTTTTCATGCCCACTAGACCCACCCACGTCTTCATCTTGTTCTTTTCCAACAAGCCCTTCAACTGCAGCCCGTATCGTACTCCTCGTTGCCGTCGTAACTTCTTTTGACTGGGCAAGTTTGGCCAACCGTTGGACGCTCAGAGGAACGTCACTTTCCTCTTGCAGCACATACTCGTACAGATCCGTCAATACCGTTTGAACAATATCTCCACCTTTATCTACAGCACTTTTATACTTGTTGAGAGATGCTCGTATCGAATCTAGGTAACGAATAGAGTTCTGATAGACGTTTCGCTGATACGCCTTATACGCGATATACCCAATGCCAATTGCTGCAGTGGAATATACGCAATATTTACGAGTATTTTTATGACCTATAATGTCCATGATTCTTCTCTGCCTGTCGGAGACTGGCATGGTGTACGAATCTACTCGTTCGTTTCTCTCCTGTTCCAACCAAGATTATCGTCTCTCACTCTCTCTCGTCCTAGGGTACCATTATGATGTATTCAATTTCATACTTGTATTGCTCTTCTAATGATTTATCTAATAATGTGTAATGGTGTTGTATCAGAGAGTCGAGAAGGTTGACCCGTTTCCATCCCACCCCCTCAGTAGAACGAGAAAAAGAGATGAAACCACTGAATCTTGTAGCTAGAAAAAAAAAGACGTCTTGCTTACTACGAAACATTTCTTAGGGAATGCAATGCATCAATAAAAATCATGTTGGAACATCTCTCAATACGATCAGTGTTGTCCTTGGATGCGGGATGTGCTCGCAGGTCGAGCATTTCTGCAAGAGGAAAACGACCAGCAACAGGCAGCAGAGTGTATGGGGCAAGGGTGGATGCTTCTGGGGACAAGAAGCCTCCCGGCACGTCTTCTAGACTAGATGCATGCACATCTGGTGTGCCTTCAAGGCGACAGGTGCTTCATGGGGTATCCATTGGATGTATGTATTCAGAGGCACTACGTCGTATGACAAGGCTGGAAGAAGCAGAAGCTGCAGAGATGGCGTCTTCGATTGGATCGACGATGGCTGAAGATATAGAAAAAAGACTGAAGGAAAGCACATATGAATTCAAATTGGATAACGGTTTGACTGTACTCGTCAGGAGGAGACGTGTAGCTCCAGTCTTTAGTGCTGTGACATATGCTGATGTTGGGTCGTTTGATGAAGGGTCGATAACTGGTTTGGCTCATCTGCTAGAACATTTGGCATTTAAAGGAACTCCAAGACAAAGTCGTGACTATCAAAAGGAAAGCATCCTTCTAACAAACATGGATGATGTATTTTTGGAGCTCAGGGACGAGCGTAATGCCCAAAAACGCATGGCCTTGGAGAGTACATTGGACACACTGCAGCAAGAAGCATCTTTATTAGCTGAGCCAAACGCATATGGTGCATTCCTGAAGAAGGAAGGTGCTGTGGGGTTGAATGCTGCAACGAGTCATGACTCGACAAAGTATTATGTGAGCCTGCCATCAAACAAACTGGAACTCTTTTTTGCGCTGGAAGCTGAGCGATTCATTGCTCCTGTATTTCGAGACGTATATTCCGAGAAGAAAGTGGTATTAGAGGAAAGGAAGATGCGAGTTGATGCGTCTCCATTGGGTGAATTCCAGGAAAGATTTGCAAAATCATCATTTGGAAATAATTATTCACGGCCTGTGATTGGGACTGAAGCTGACATATCTAGAATCTCCAGGCTGGACGTGGAGGAATTCTTTGATCAACACTATGGGCCTCAATCTCTTACACTATCTATAGTAGGGGATGTAGATCCGTCCCAGGTGAGACATTTTGCTGAAAAATACTTTGGCTCATGGAAACCATCCAAAACAAACTATGCTACACCTGATGAGACTCTTTGTGTACCAGGAAAACTACCTGGAAAGATTGTTGGAAAATCTGTTGCTGGTCCATTGCTACTGCATTCGTTTTACAGGCCTTCAATACGGGATATGTGGACTTCGATTGCACTTGAAATAGCAGATTCAAGCCTCACAGGGGGAAGAAATTCTCGATTGGAAAAAGCACTCGTGAAAACCTCCAAGGCTCTCAGTGTATCTTCCTACAGCACATTTCCTGGCGAAAAGTATCCAACACAAATGCTGCTGTATGGTGTCCCGGCCGGCTCAAACAGCCTGGAGAATCTTGATGGGGCAATGTTGCGAGAGATTGAACGTTTTGTAGAACTCGGCCCTACGGCAGTAGAGCTCGAAAAGTTTAGAAAAGACTCTCACATAGACGCTATACGAGCGTTGCAAAGTAACGCATCCATGGCATCAGTCTTGGCATCCTACCAGAATCTCACTGGTTCCTGGGAAAACATATACAAAGAGCTCTATATGACGAATAATCACACTTCAAAGACTGTTTCAGATATTTCTTTAAAATACCTTGTGCCTAGCGCATCATATACAGGATTTGTGTATCACGTGTAACTTTAGTATCTATCTAGTGGTCTGGAGCTTGCCTTCCACGTTGACGTGCTCTCTCCTGGATTCGGGTCCATATGTCTACCGGATCTTCCACATCAACGAGGCTAATGCTCTCTAAAAGAGAACTTTTAGGTTTACTAGATCCAGTATATGCATATCCAGTGGCCTTGTCTACCAGTTTGATGACATATGTCATGCTTTCAACATCTTCTACTGCAAGTGGTGCAAACTTGACAATGCTATAGTCTTCCATAATGTTGCAAAGATCAAATGTAGCTTTGGAGAATTTAGGATGCATGGTAGGCTCGACAGCTTCTGCTAGGTGTTCTAAACTTCCTGGTTGCAGAAAATACTGTGGCTGGAAATCCAGCTCTCCATACTGTTCAAGCATATCCACCTTTGATAGTACATTCACATGTGGTAATCCCAGGTGAAGCATCGTCGACAATGATACAAGAAGAGCCGACAAATATTTACCAGGTTCCGTGCAGAGGTGGGAGTCCACCAGTTGCACAGAGGCCAACTGTATCCCCCATGACGTATTCATCACCCGAATCACATTGAGCAAACTCTGGTGACATGTCCACAGCTCCACCTGACCAGGCAAGTCGAATATCAGGTACAGATCATCTTTTATCAACGTATCAATCTTTTCTTTCAACCAATCTATGTTTTCTTCCAAGTACTCCATACTAAATACAAGACCGCCATTTGGACCAAGGCCAGTTTCCTCCTGTACCTTTTCAAGAGATATCAAGTCTCTAATATCCACCGCAGCAGAATACTTGAGTTCATCATTCGCCGGGTCTAGGTTAATAATGGCATGTGGTCGAGGATCTATCTGAGAGAAAAACTGCTCTAAACCATGACAATATGTTGATTTCCCACTTCCAGGTGGGCCAACCACAATTTGACCATACACCATACCAGGACCTATCCCATCAGCCAATATCGTTGTCCCTATGATATGATTGATTGATGATATATTATAGATCGCATAGCACAGCTGCACAATATCACGTGGAAACAGAGAAGCAAGTGACTCGGTATTTTGATTTGAAATGAAGAGACTGTGATGTGCTATGCTGTGATGTGATGTGTCACATAGTTTATTTTTAATTTAAGATTGAGTTTGACATGTGTGGGACGTAGAGAAGGACATGTAACCCAATCCTTTCTAGACCTCGATACATTTTTTTTCATGTTCCTGACCTTCTTATTCTCTGGCTTCTCTGGTTGAAGCATTAATTGAAATACACTGATATTCTAATTACAACTTAGATTCATTATGAAACATCGAGGACCCTGGCCACACGGGAAAACCACTCGGGAGCTTTCATCACAAGTACGTTGCCTTGTCAGACATTTTGAAAATGTCATCGTGTCCTAGTCGACGATATCACCACTATTCTTGTTCTGTAGATTAAAGATGCAAAGGTTCTTGTTGTTGGAGCAGGAGGTATCGGGTGTGAACTTTTGAAAACGCTCGCCCTGAGTGGTTTTGAACACATTCATGTGGTATGTTGTCAACAAATACTCTATGCTCATCTCATAACAGGAGGAGATCACGATTTGGAATTTTGTGTAGATTGATCTGGATACCATAGATATAAGTAACTTGAATAGGCAGTTTTTGTTCCGGAAAAAGCACGTGGGACAGAGCAAGGCATCTGTTGCTGCAGAGGCAGTTGCAAGATTTTGTCCCAAGGTTGCTATTCAGGCAGACATGTCAAATGTGATGCTCCCAGAGTACGACTTGCAATTTTTCAAAGGTTTTGATATAGTACTGAATGGGTTGGATAATTTGGAGGCGAGACGACACGTGAATAAAATGTGTGTGGCTGCCAATGTTCCACTTGTGGAATCTGGTACAGCAGGGTATCTGGGGCAAGTGACTGTGCACGCTGGAAGGAAGATTGAATGCTTTGATTGCTTGCCAAAGCCAACTCAAAAGTCGTACGCAGTATGTACTATCCGTAGGACTCCAGATAAGCCTATTCACTGCATTGTATGGTCCAAGGAGGTTGCATTCCAAGGGCTGTTTGGAGATGGGGATTTGGCAGATATTGGAGAGGATTTGGTGTATTCAGAAGGCAGCATCACGCCAGCCACGTTTGCAAAGCATGTGTTTCAAAAACTATTCCATGACAACATACGACAACTTTTAGTAGACGTGGAGAATTCAGAAGAAGATGTGTGGAAGGGGCAGGATCCACCAAAGCCTCTAGAGATGGATGCATTCCAAGATGACATCAAGGCGGGCCTTGATGACGACTGGGTGCCGCGGGACCAACAGGAGATGTTGGATCACCATGCGAGTGCACAGATGTTTGTTCATTCTGTTAAGAAATTAGTGTCAGATAGAGCAAGTATGCTTGGGTCTTTGGAATTTGACAAGGATGACGAACTAGCAATGCAATTTGTGGCATCTGCATCGAATTTGAGAAGTTATTGCTATGGAATTGCATTACAGTCTTATTTCCAGGCAAAGGGAATGGCAGGAAATATTATACATGCCATTGCCACAACAAATGCCATCGTATCTGGATTGATTGTCGTCCAAGCAATGAAGATCCTCGCATCTGATGGTGATGTCAAAGATTGTCGATCTGCATACATTCAACAGTACCCAAGCAATCGTAAGATTATAACGCCCGTCCAATGCCTACCCCCAAATCCAGACTGTAATGTGTGCAGTAATATTCCGTTAGTTCTCCAGGTGAATACTCAGAAGGCTGTCTTTGGGGACTTTTTGAAAGAGATTGTCAAAGGAACATGGGGATTTACAGACTTTATCGTTGACAATGGCAGTGGTTTCTTGTACGAAGAGGGGGATTTTCTTGATGAGGATGAAATTGAAGCGAATTCCAGGCATTTGAAAATGACCTTTGATTCTTTACCTGGTGGAGGAATCGCCAATAATTCCATGATGACAATCACAGATGAAGGCTCAAGCTTGCGTGTCCCAGTGCTCGTGATTCAATGTGAGGGAATGGAAGGATTTCAAATTGAGGGGACATTAGATCAGGCTAAAGCTGCTGCTGCTAGATCTGAAAAGAAGAAGGAGGAAGAGGAACGCAAACAGAATGAACCCGTCAACCTCCATGATGATGATGATGATATTGAGATCACTGTTGACGAGGTGAAACAGCCTGGTGAAACTCCTCTGGGCAAGAGAAAGAGGGACGAGAGCGTTGTTATTCTGGATGATTGATCATCAGAGGAATATAGATCTATATATTTACTTTTTTTTAGATTGTAAGAATACAGAGAAGATCCTGAGAGCTCTGTGTTGACGAGAACGAGAGTGTCGACAACGCACGTTCTACTCTTCAAGGGTTTTCAGACAGGGACGATACCATGAGCATCCAGGCCTGCTTTGTCAGAATATAATACTATTTTAAATGAATACAACAAGATAATGGTTGATCTTGTCCAGATGATGAGCCCAATTTCTCCCTCGTTGGTTTGGAAGAAACCCCTCTCTCTTGGTGAACGACCTTTGAAAGCTAGACTACACATTTCTCATACCTGTCGTAAGGTTTCTTGTGGATTTGTAGAGCCATTATGTGGAAGTTCAGTACGAATTCGATTGAAGACTCGTCGATTGAATGCCAATGCCCCTGGAATCTCTCCAGACTCCTCCTCTTCACCTGGGGCAGAAGACCAGAGTGTCATATCGCAAGCATATGCCCGATTTGTACGATATATGACAAGCTACATGGCTCGGCTCGTATCTTGGCTCGCATATATGGCAGAAAGGGCTGACTTTAGGGCGTGGAATCACATGATACAATTTGCTGCATCTGTTGCATTTGTTGCCCTTTATGTCTGGGGCACATATTCACAGCCAGCAAAGGGATCCCTGAGGGCTTCCCTGGACCTCTGGCTTTGTATCATATTTGCTGGCGAATTTCTTCATAGATTGATTTTTAATCACAAGGACTTTGGGTCCAGGCTTAGAATGCTAACAAATCCCATAAATGCATTAGATTTGCTATCATTCACACCAACATTATTCGAAGTATTGATGCAACAGATTTCGCCTGGGTTTTCACTTCGACGGTTTGATCTTCGCTGGACGAAATTATTACGAGGTTTGAGGGTCATCAGAATAGGCTTGCTTGCCGCAGAGCTGCGGACACTTAATCTCAGCACAAAGAGAGGTGGTTGGCTTGCTGCTGGAACAACCTTTCGATTGGTGCAGCTTGCTGCTACTCCAGTCTTGCTTTTGTTCGGAGCATCCGCAATATTCCAGATTCTTGAACATATTCCCTTCCATAAAGCCGTGTATTTTGTGGCAACAACGTTATCCACTGTAGGATTTGGGGACGTGGTAGCAAAGACAGTGTTTGGAAAAGCATTTGTTGTGGTTATGATTGCTGTTGGGCTTGTCTTGATTCCAGTCCAGGCTGCGCTGTTTTATAATGAAATTTCGGCGAGGAGAGTCATTAAAGGAACTCTTCCTGATTGGCGAGGAAAGCCTTTTGTATTACTGTCCACACGGCTGATTGAAGTGAGAGCATTCAGTGACTTGTATGCAGAATTCCAGCAGGCATTGGGTACAACTACTTTGTTTCCAAAGGATACAAAGATTGTCGCCCTCTGCAATAGACCATCATTTGAGTTTTCTGCATTCCAAGAACTGCATGAGAGGTCGTTGACGCTTGTTGAGGGATCTGCAGTGTCTGGGTCGGATTTAGTGACAGCACGGGCAGAAAAGGCAAATGCAATTATTCTTCTGGCAGACCGATTTTCAACCGACTCATCCCACGAGGATTTGTCGATTCTCTTTCAAGTATGGGCGGCAAAAAGTTACACGAAAACAGTTCCGCTGTTTGTGCAGACAATGAAGCAATCAACAGTGGAACAGATACAACCTTTTTTGGATCCAGATCAAGATGTTGCTGTGAGCATGGAAGAAACTCGATTCAGACTCATTGCATTATCAGCAAGTTGCCCAGGGGCATCAACATTGATAGGAAACCTGATCAGAAGCTCTACAGTCCGTCCAGAAGACGCACGTGATGATACGTTGGCAGGTAGAAAGTGGTTGCGCCAATATGTGGATGGATGTGAAGCCATGCTGTGCAGGGCACCAGTCCAGAGACATTTGATTGGCATAGCATTCAATAAAGTGGCAGAGTGGTTGTATCGTACTCATGGACATGCTATTATTGGTATCATAGATACACATGGAAAGATCCATTTAAATCCGTCGGAATGGAAACTAGAAATGGGGTATACCCTCCTTGTGGTTGGTCACTCGAATGGAACAGTGGCAGTTAGAAAGGCCTTGGCGTCAGGCTTTACTCCACACGGCACGTATATTGAGATCTCCGAAGAATACCCTGATAGTGCTCCGGAAGTATTGAGTTCATTTGAAAGTTGTCAGCAAATCTATGAAGGTCTCCCTACAACAGAAAGCATTGATATTGATGATATCCCCTGTATCCCAAAGTACCTATCAGAGACCATGGCCCCCACAGATGGATCAGCATTCTATAAACGGTATCGTCAGGATGATGATGCCGTTCAGGAGCAGGTAGAAAGAGGGTATCTGTCTGAAGAAACCGCCGTTCGCCTGGCAGGCGAAGCTGGCATTGCCAGTGCGTCATCTCAAACTGACACAGCGGAGGTGAGATATCAAGGGCATTTCATTCTGTGTGGACATTCAGAAAGTTTCGTGCAATTTATGAGGTATCTTAGAGCAGCAGAACCATCCAAAACTGTTGAAATCGTCATTCTAGCTGAAGAAAAACCAGAAGACTTTACTATTGCACAGGAAAAATATGGCCCCGTGGACTTTATCATGGGATCACCCACACATGCATCATCATTGCGACAGGCAGGGGCACAGACAGCCAGAGCGCTTATCTTCCTCACCAAGGGATCTCGTGATGTACAGACTGCACAAGGAACAGGATCTGCTGTAGAAGTTGTGAGAAATACGAGAGAGGCAGTGCTTGCTGATGCATCTGCCCTTCTTGCATGTTATGGAGTTGGTGAGGAATCAGGAGCTGCACTAACACATGCTGTCGTCGAGCTGCTCTTTACGACGTCGATCGAGTTTCTGCAACCTGGTCTCTTACTTAAAGGTGTGAACTCTATCTATGACGAATCTTCAGTGAGAAAGGGCCAGCCTCGAAAATCATGGTCCATGAGAGCCCTCCAGCAAAAGGAAGCTGTATCTGAAGGTCTGGCAGAGTGGCAAGCCAATCCATACTATGCTGCAGGGAGATGCACCGTCCCGGCCCTCATGGATACCTTTGCCACCCAAGGATTCTTTACAAGAGGCCTCCTCTTTGAGGTTCTCGGAGAGCTCTGTGGAGACTTTTCAGAGCAGACTGGTGCTATGCTTGTACAACTCCCTCTTCCCCCTGGAATGGCAGGCAAAACCTTTGGAGAGTGCTTCACGTCACTTGCAATCTCCAAGCAGATGATTGTGATTGGACTCTATAGAAAGAAGCTAGAAAATCCAGCGACGAGATTAAGTTACGTCATGACGCTTCCACCTCGAAGTGAGATTCTTCAAAACACTGACAGGCTCTTTGTGATTCGGAATCAGGCCAATCTGTAAGACGCAATCTACCAGATTGTCATCATCACCGACAGACGACGACGTAGGTTTCACTGTGCTTGCCTACTACTTCCATATATACACGTATTGTAGAACTATCAGAAATTTTCTTCACCCAATTGAAACCAGGATATCCACAAAAAAAAATCTCGTGGGAGACTATGGGACTTTCGTACAACGAAAAGCGATACGCCAAAAAGGCCCTCAAGTGGGTCTGGGGACTCTTTAAAAAGGAAAAGGCAAAGCGAAAACAAGAGAAATTATTTGATCATAAGCCAAGTTCGAGTCTTGCACCTCCGATTCCGAGAAACGTGGAAGAGTTTCTCTCGTTGAGGGACCGTATCGCTCAGACCCCCGAGGGCGGAGCGACGTGCTTCGTCATGGCCCTCATCCGCTATGTCGATCCAGACCCTTCCATCCACGCTGAGGGAGTATCCATGATGATTGTATCAATGGCAGAAGAAAACGTCATCCCGAGCAACGGAGAGGATTCGTATAATGGGTATGGTTTGCACAGGAGTGATATTGACAGGCTGGCTCGTGCATCTCTACAGATTGCAAACAGTTACATCGCAGGATCCACCCCAGAAAATGACTACACAATACCCAACCCTAATTGTGCATCTGTTGGATTTAGAAGCCAGGATGAATATACAGGAAACGCGGCTGAAGGAACCAAGAAAGTATTTGTATGGAGTAGCGGTGCTGCAACTGCGAGACCCCTCACCTTGAAGAGGAATGTCAACGGTATCTGGAAGGCATTCGAGTTCTCCAGTCTTATCGTCGAAGTGCAACAGCCAGCAAGTGCATCACATTCCTCCATGTATGCTGCCCATTCCTTGTAAATACACGATTGCGATTGTTTGTTTTGTTTTGTTTCCTCCACCACTGTAAACTTCCAACTGACAGTCTTGTTCCTTGACAGACAGACATCGTAGAGAAGGACGGATATCCAATGACATACAGACATACATGTCTGGTATATGCCAATGGTGTTATTCATCCACGAGTATTCAACCAGTCCCCATCGTCGGTTGAATCCATCAACAGACAAACCAACGGCAGCAACCAACAGTCGTTACTTGCCACCCATCAACAGCCAACCAACAGACCCCATCAAAGCCATCCAACGATGGGACCCATCAGACAACCTACCCACCAACGTCCCAGGGTATATGAGAACAATCAACCTTTCACCACACGCATTAAAAATACAATATCCACAATTACTATCATTTATATAGTCATATAGTAAATATAGGAGTAGTCTAATCGAGATGAGCTGGAGGGATGTATTCACCAGCGACGTCGACGAATTCTCGGATTCTCACTCTAGAAGGACGTGCTGGACACCAGAGGTACGACTATTACATTGTAATACAGTAGATACGAATGTTATATATCTATTCCAATGTTGAGTGGAGAGTTGGATACGGGGGTAGGGTGTCAACTGTTGGGGGATACGTTGGACTCTCGTTGGCAACGACGTGGGTGGTGGCCACACTGAGGTGGAATCAACCCTGACGATATATATAGTGTGGGTTGTGATTATGGTCATGTTATATTGTATCTGGTATATGTTTATGGGGTTGACGGCGTCGGGAGTGGCGTGTATGGACGTGTGAGAAATAATCTGCTGATGCGTAACCACCTGGGATTTTGGGTGCGGCTTGATTGCTCATCTCGCCAGGAGGGTTGCAATTTCCTTGAATTATATACTTTAGGAAGATTCATGGGAGGGATCGGGTGGGGGTGGCAGGAAACGTCAGTTATGTGGGTCTGCTCCACTCTTGCCCCCGCGGGGGAAAGAGGTTGGTCGTTGGATTCTTTTACCTTTTTTTTTCCTTTTGGTTTTTCACCTTGTGGTTGTTTATTTTTTACTTGGATACCAAGTATCCTCTCATTCACTCACATACGAACGACGACGAATATCATATGTTCTGTTCTCTTGACATACGGTTGCTGACTGTGTGATGCGTGCGTGCTGCAGGAGGATGTCAAACTGATTCAGTTGGTTGAGACATATGGTCCGCAAAACTGGAGTCTTGTTGCCAAGACTCTCGGAACTGGACGCAATGGAAAAAGTTGCCGTTTGAGATGGTTCAATCAATTGGATCCAAACCTTAAGAAGGAGCCTTTTAGTGCGGAAGAAGAAGAAATGATTATTCAAAAGCACAGTGAGTTGGGCAACAGGTGGGCTGCAATTGCAAAGTTTCTTCCAGGAAGGACGGATAATGCGATTAAAAATTACTGGAACGGTCATTTGAAAAAGAGAGCATTGTCGAGAGCAAGTGAGCTTGCTGCGAGCAAGAAATTGCGTACATTGGCTGGATTGGCCCTTGAAGTTGACACCAAGGACACCCCTGAAGATGTAGACCATGGGCCAATTCCTCAGCCGGGCAGACGTGCCGCCCGAAGCCTTTCAAGCTCGCCTGCTAAAATGCAGACTATCACAAAGCATTTACCAAGTCCAAGCAACCTTTCTTCTCCACATGGACATGTCACCCGTGCAACCACCGGTTCTCTGAGACCAAAGTACTTTGACACGGAAGAGGATGGTTCAGAGGAGGATATGGCTCGTGCTGGGCGTGGAACTGGAAGCAATGAATCGTCACAACACACACGAGTGACAGTAGATCATGGAGATGCAGGCAGAATGGGATATATTGAGCGTTCTCTTTCTTCTGCAGGCTCTCAGACATATCAAATGTGTGACCCAGCAGTATTTGCTAGCTTTTCCACACTGATGACATCTCTGTTCCCATCACCAGCTGTTCAGGAAACCATGAGTGATGATCAGAAGCAGGCCTTGTGTCATTTCCATGATGTTTTCAACAAGATTTTGAGCAATCCAATCAGATTGGAGAATGGGTCTACTACCACCACGCCAATCAAAAAGGCCCCAGGGCAGGATGCTTTTAGCAAGTCACATGCTACCATGCTGGGAGAATTGATGCTAAGCATGACGAGTTTATTCCCTGGAATGGCAGCTGCTATTCAGGGAATGAGCAAGAGATGGTCCACCAAGGCTCAAAACACATTTGCTTCCCCATCAAGGAGTTCCAGCCAGTTGTTGCAAACCTCTCTTAGTGATGTACTGGCAGCCAGAATAGCAGGAACGAAACCAGCATACGGAACATCATATACCTATGCTGATATGGAAAATGCAACCCCAAGCAAGGTGGCACCACTTGACTCTGAGAGGTCAACAGCTGTAGGACTAGCAACACCTGCGTCAGTGCATGCCAAAAGGAACACAGGAGGAGATGATAGTGCGCTGGCATTCCTTGCAATGGCTGCCAGCATGGAAGGACATTAATACGCCAATGATTGATGATGACGATGACAGCTACCACACATACAATACAAGCGAGTATACCATTATAGCAGCAACACAAAAGATCTACCTACCTATTTTTTGTAACCACACTTGAATCTAGCTATGCATGTATGGATTTGAATCTATATACTAATATATAGATGATGATGAACCAGCCTGGCTGGTTGAAAGCATTCCCACTTTGAAATCTACTCGTCAGGGTGCTTGCACCATGCTTGCATTTCATAATGATAGTAAACTATTATAAGACATAGAAGAGAGAGAAGAATACTACAGTAGTATAGCATACTATCGGTGAGATGTCTGTGGCACATCAAGGGGAAGGGTTGGTTGCCATGATTGTCGACGAAGACACAGCCACTGGCATGTTACTGACAGGTATTGGGCATGTAGATATGAGAAAGACCACTAACTTTCTTATCGTGACAGAGAAAACGACGATTGTTGATATTGAAGAGTCTTTTAGGAATTTTAGCTCGAGGGATGATGTGTCTGTGATTCTCATAACGCAGTCTATTGCATCCAGTATTAGACATTTACTCGATGGATATAATAAGCCAATTCCAGCAGTTTTAGAAATACCGTCAAAGGATCAGCCGTATGATCCGTCTCAGGACTCTATTCTTTCAAGGGTTAAATTCATGTTTGGGGATGGGTGAGGGTGTGTGTTGTCGTTACATACTGAAAATAAATACTCGTCATGTATCAGTTTGAATACCAGCCTTTCAATGCATCATACCCTGCTTGTTGCTTTTTTTGAACCATGAATCCTCGTATGGCAAGTTCTTCTGGTGCTTGTTCTCTGTGTGTCTTGTCCAAAGCAACCCATTCCCATCCCTGATTATCAATGGTGTCAATTGTTGTTCCATCTTTAGTTGTAAATCTTCCTACCACTTCGATCGGTGTGTCATCTCCTTTGATTTCGAATCTTCCATGCTCTAGATTGAGTTTCTGAATGGAGACATTTGGAGCCTGGATATACATGGATGTATCCTTTCCAATGTGAACTGCTTGTCCGTGTATTCGCTCTTTCAAGTCTTGAATAGTCAAGGCGAATAGAGGGCTCCATGAGACTCTTGGCCAAAGGGTTAAATTGTCAATGTTGTTGAAAGATACTGTGCTGTCTGGTGTATCAACTGTGCACCCAATCATCTGGAGCATTTCACAATTTGTCCGGTATCGATCAAGTTCTCCACTCGTTGCACTATGTGGAGGATTTCCTGCTGCTGCTTTGACTGCAGCTTCCTCGGCATTATTCTTCACAGGAGAGTATGCAGCATAGACTTGGTTGATTGTGGTAAATCCAACCCGAGCATTGCTTGGCAATGATTTAGGAAAGTCTTGCATCATGCATTCCAAACGGGTACTTTTCTTGAATGCTGTACGACTTTCATCCGCATATTTTGGATTGACAAATTCTGCAATCACTCCCTTGTGCCGTTCCAATTCTTGACAATATGTATCAAGCTTTAGAATCAATTGGTTGATATTTCCTGGGAATGGCGAAAACCCAGTCTTTACATCATTCACATCTCCTTCAGGATGTGTAGTGGCTCGTAGCAAGGGATCAAGTTGATTGTATTCGACATTGATGGTCATGGTAGTGCCATCCTGACCTTTGAGCCGGGTGATGGCTCCGATGGCCTCTTTTGCCTTTCTTGGCACTGCCAATGAATTCACGTCATAATCATGCGTCGCAGATACACCTATAGCACTCAAAAGAGATGTGAATACTTGTCCGTTGGTATCTTGGAAGAAACACAACCACTTGAATCCATCCTGGCGCCATTTCTCTGCAATACCGAGGTGATGCAAGAGCATGTGAACATCTCCATGACCATGTGGTTTTGTCTGAATGGAAAAGTCGTCTTCCATCGCCAATGTTGCATTGGAATCGGACAAGCAAGCAACTTTTTCCTGCTTCATCAGAACAACTTGATCCTCATCCATGCCAAAATACTGATTATCATGTAAAAGTTTTTCTGTTCGATCATGGGTGTCCCCAGAGGTCATGATTGCGAGGGGTAGCTTTCTCGTGGGATTTTTCTTCCGTGCTTTTTGCTGTAGAGACAGGATGGACTCAATGTACAATTGAAGGAAGCACATGTTTGATGACAGGTCAACTGGCAAGGCAACTTTGATACCAGAGTATCCCAGCCTTTCTCCCAACCCACCGGCAACCAGTACAAATGCACATTGTTCAGCCTGTTCTATACCCTTGATTTCCATATCTTGAAATGCAGTGCCTCCGAAATCCAATGAGATGCCTTCTGGAACCTCTGGAGTAAAACCTTCCAAGGGATTGCTCCCCTTCCTGCTCTCCTCCAACAATATCTTGGCATTCTCAATATATTTTATCAGACCTCCAGCATAGTTCTTATCAAAATGCGTGAGCTGTTCCATGAGCTTTTGCTTGTCCTCCAAGCGTGTTTCAGGCAGCGACCATGGCTGAAACAAATGTCCTTGGCCTTGTTCCACCAATCGCTGCGCGAGGGAGACTTGCTGCAGGCATAGCACATGATCTCGATAATACAGAAATGTTCATCATAATTTCATCTAACAGTGTGATGCATCAGTGATCAGATCCCATTGATCACAGCACAACTGGAAAGTACCCAAGATTCTTCCATACAGTGGAACGTACCTCGGCAGTTAACCAGTCCTCGTGTTCAAACCCCATGCCATCCAACTACTATCTTCTATATTTTATATAGTTTGGGTCTAGGCGTGTAGATTGAGCGTATCACCAGAATGTAGAGAAATTAATGACCAGTCGAGCCAATATTGGCTTGCAGCTCCTTCGAATTCGAGATGAGAACAGGATAAGCCTGGGCTATTTTCACCATCTCGACAATGTAGAGGAAATCGGGCCCAGATTTCGCATTTGTTTTTAATTAAAACTCAAAATATTCTTCAATCACCATGCAGACTACCATGCTTGCTCAGAGAGCACAGACAGTGTTGGTGCAGAACCAATCTCGTCTCTCCTCCAAGACTTTCACTGCTGCTCCAGTTTCTAGGTATGGCTACACTCGCATAATATATTATCATCGTGCCATCTGAGTCCTCTGATCGTCGATCACTTGACTCTTGTGCTGTCTTGAAGGTGCTCGATAGGATAGAGCTGGAGGCGAATACAAAGCCCCGCATTGTTTTCGACACTCACCGATACCCTTTGAATTTGTCTGTAGAGTTTTCAATGGAGTCAGGAGCAACGCAGTATCCAGCAAATCTGCCGTAACTCGCCGTGCTGCTGGTCGCCAGACTGCCAGAAGAGTCTCTGCCATGGCTGGTTCAGACTACGAAATGCAGACCTTGACCACCTGGTTGTTGAAGCAGGAGGCTGAGGGAAACATTGACAATGAGTTGGCAACTGTTATCTCATCCATCGGAACTGCTTGCAAGCAGATTGGATCTTTGGTGAACAGAGCAGGAATTTCCAACCTCACCGGTCTCGCTGGTGAGCAGAATGTCCAGGGAGAGGACCAGAAGAAACTTGATGTCATCTCCAACGAGGTCTTCTGTAACTGCCTCCGTACCTCTGGACGTACAGGAGTTATTGCATCAGAAGAGGAAGATTTGCCAGTGGCTGTTGAGGAGACATTCTCCGGAGAGTATGTCGTTGTCTTTGATCCTCTCGATGGATCCTCCAACATTGATGCTGGCATCTCTGTTGGATCCATCTTTGGTGTCTACGCTCCAAGCGAGGAATGCAGCATCGAGGATATGGATGACCCAGAGACTATGATGCAGAAGTGCGTCACCAACGTGTGCAAGGCTGGAAAGGAACTCCTCGTGTCAGGATATGTCTTGTACTCTTCCTCCACAGTCCTCGTCATCACCATTGGAAACGGAGTGTGGGGATTCACGCTTGACCCATTGGTTGGAGAGTACGTTCTCTCCCACCCAGACATTAAGATCCCAGAGGTTGGTAAGATTTACTCCTTTAACGAGGGTAACTACAATGGATGGACTCCACAGCTCAAGGCATACATGGACTCCCTCAAGGATGGTGACAAGTGGGGAGGAAAGCCATACTCTGCCCGCTACATTGGATCTCTTGTAGGAGACTTCCACCGCACCCTCCTCTACGGAGGAATCTACGGATACCCAGGTGATACCAAGAATGTCAATGGTAAATTGAGACTCTTGTACGAATGCGCACCAATGAGTATGTTGGCAGAACAGGCTGGAGGAAAGGGATCCACAGGATTTGATCGTGTCTTGGATATTGTCCCAGAGCAAGTTCACCAGCGTGTTCCTCTCTTCGTGGGATCAAAGAAAGAGGTTGAGTACCTTGAGAGTATGCTTCAACAATAGATTCAAATATTAATTTTTGTTCTTGTAAGTACTAGAGAGAAAACCAGAGATTGTAATTCATGTCTATGGCATGACATGTCAAACATTCTCGTTTGACCAATCGACGCGATGGATGAGATCATTGGATTGCTACAAAGTAATGATGATAATAAAAAGTACGATTGGGGTCCAGATGGCGTGTGAACTCGTTCTTTCATACGTTCAGTCTCTTGATTTTCCATGTCAATGTTTTTGCAGATTCGCTGGATTGCTCTTGGTGACGAAATGTATTCCTCCTGATGATATTGGTGCTCGTCTAGAGGTATTTCATGCTGTTGGCTCGTCATTTCTTGTACGGTTGTTGTTGCCACTGAGGAAGGGGAGGATATATCCAAAGCCTCTTGTAGATGATGGGGAGGTTGAAAAGCAGGTGCACCTGGCAGGTTTAGGTTTGTCCGTTCTCGTAAGCTTGTGCGCCTCAAAGGATGTAGCATCTTGTGATGAGGTTGTGATTGTGTGTGAGGTTGCTCTGGGAGTGTTGAAATATGGTCCTTCACGACTGGTTGCATGGTATTTGCAATTGGAGGAATCACAGGTGATGATTCCACCAGATGTGGAAATAGCCATGCTAACCAACTGTTGTGATTGTATATCATTGATTGGTCCGGAGCATGAGGGTGTGGTTGGTGTAGAGTGCTTTGACGTATTTGCTAATAGGTTGGAGTTGTTGTATGAGAGCATGCTTGATGTTCAAGATGGAGATGGGCAACGAAAGCTCTATGAGTCTCTCTGCCGTTGCATAACCGTATGTTTGCATCCTTTGGACAGACAAGAAACGAGAACGGAGGTGTTGATTCCAATCCTGTCAAAATGGTTTGCCATAATGAGCAGCAAAGGGAATAATGGTAGAATACAGAATAGGGATGCCTGTCTGCAGTACCACCTAGAGGCTTTGCAATGTCTCGTACATATATTTGAAACACACAATAGTACACTATGGGGTGATCCATCAGGGTGGATTCGGCCGATTGTATATGGATTGGAAAGTGTCTTTGCAAGTAGGGTTCCTGATACTGTGAGATACCATGCACTCAAAATTACATTGCATCTTATCACCATTGGAGGAACGTCGTGGCTATATTCGTCCAAATCAGATGTTACATTTGAACTTCTTGTACAAACATTACGAGTGGAAATCGGTGTGCTGATACTGGATGCAATGTCTCCAAATTCTGTGATTGACCGACTGGAAACTTTGAATGTGTCCACTCATGATGCAACCGTCGTTCCGTCCGGGCAGGATCAGGCAGTTCACGTTTCACTTCCAAAATCTGCAGATATTGTTGAACGTAGTGCTGATCATGTAGTTGTTACAGATAATGATGAGGAAGGTGCCATATTAGCTGGTGATAGAGCCTTACAAAACCTTCCCTTGTGCCTGATCATTTTTGAGCACATGGTGGAAGCTCTGTCATCTATCGTGTCAAAAGATGAGTTTGTACTAGCTGATGATGTTGTGCAACGAATATTTGATGCCCTAACAGAGATTGCAGAATTAGAATTACAGTTTCTTGAACAAACAATAGGAGGCTCTAGTAGCATACAGGATGGAATGAGTCCATTATTGGGAATCATCTGGGGTACATTTTGTACCTTTGCCTCCCAGAATCCCTATCAATTTTCGGAACGAATCATTCAGATACTTCCTGATGTATTGAGACACATGTCTTTGTCAGAGACTCGACATGTTGTACCAGTGCTCTATGGGATTATTGTCTCTGAATACAGTATGAGCTCTCATATGGAGTCTCTTGTACAGCCAGATATTTTCATTCCATTAAGCCAAGTATTAAAGGCAATAGAAGTTCGACAATCAGGCATTGTATTTTGCGGGGAAGAAGGAAATATGATGGTCATCATGCTTCAGGAGATTCTACTCAAGCTGCTCCGAGTTTCCCTTTCAGCAAGCAGTATGCCTCTATCAGCATCCCAAATCTGCGAGAGCCTTCCTGAGTTGCGAGACGTAGAGCATATACTCCTTTCTACATTTCCTGTATCTCGTGATGGCGCCAGAGAAGAATTTGACACTGAACTATGTGCCACTTGTCTTGGCATGGCAGCAAGGATATATTTGCTCTCTGAGAAGCAGGAGACAATTTTGCAAGGACTTCTGGAAACGTATATACAGAGAATCATTCAGAAAACAATCCTCGCTGATGATACAAATGCTTTGGACTCTCCAGCATATCGCGAGGTTTTCCTTGTTTTGAAAGAATTGTGCTCGAAAGAAGCATCCAAATTTGGGTCACTCCCCATTGGACCATCACATACCCCACTGACAGAAATTATTTACATGTTGGACTGCTGATACCGGAACGAATACCATCTCAACTGTAACACATATTCACGAGGTCTACTTTGAGTCTTTGTCCAGCTTTTTACGCAGCAGATTCATCCCGCTTTCTACTTCCATAGCTCCATGGGTGAAATGTCCAACAACAAACGTCCTTCCCCCACTCAGAGTCAAAACAATCACGGCGTCCTCTTCTGCTACATCCCGGATGTCTTTGTCAGCAACTACAACTGGCTTACCATTTGATACATTATCAAACTCAAATACCACATAATTCTTGAGAATATGAAACATGCCACTAAACCCAATTGATTTGGGCTTTGTAAACGAGTTGTTGGAAGCCACATACTGCTGAACAAGTTTACAGCGGAAGGATTCTAAAATGTTCTCCGATTCCTCAGGTATTGAAAACCTCTCTCGTATATCTATGCTAGTCGATGGCTCATTTCCTCGACCGGTACTGGAATTTGGTGCCTCAAAAGAACTCCACAGTGCACCAAAGAAACTCTTTGCTTCATTTGATGCCTTCAGAAAGCCCTCCTGAGCGACTGCAGCTGCCTCCCTCGTCACTGTTGCAGCCAAAGTCGCCGCTTCTTCAATTTCTTTATTACCAAGGAGAGATCCAAGAGCTGGTTGCGTTCCAGTTGAGGATTGAGTCGGTTGTTCCTTTTGCTCTTCTAAAGCCCCTTCCTCACTAGGAGGCTCTGGATGTTCTGCTTCCATTATTTCTGACACTTCGTCCTCCTCCTCCTCTGCTCCTTCAATTTCTCGTGACATGTGCTCTAATTTTTCAGCCAGAGAGTCTTCGAGTGATATTTCCTGAAGGCTGTCTGAAGTATCCTTCTTCTCGACCTCCAGAGTTGCTGTTGCACTTTCCTTATCTGTGAAACCCGTCATCTCTACACCGATGCGATGGAAATAAATAAAGAACTTTATATTCTCTCATAAAGTTACATTTAGATTCTGATCCATGTGAACGGTTAACTGTCAGAACGTTAAGGCTCTACCTTTCAGGCAAATCCGGAAATTTCCGGATTTAGATCGGATTTTTCTAGGTTCGTTGAGATTTTAAAATTTGAATCTGTTATGTTTCAAAATACAATGCCGACATCGTCTTGCCCAAGCCTATAGTAAAATTAAATATGTAATCAAGATCCACCAGGGATGGGGAACCATTAAGTATGGTGCAGAGCAAAATTTCATCCTTCTTTCAAGTTTTGAACAGGCCTAAAGACTCTGAAGAGTTGCTTGCTGACAACGCAACAGAACGTTGTACCTCTGCGCAAGAAGATCCAAAAATCCCTATCGACGACGATTCACATACAAAACAAATCTCCGATGAAGTTGAAAAGGAGTCTGTGTGCGACTTTGAGAAAGATAGGCTGGCTAGGATTGAAAGAAACAGGGCAATAATGAGCAAGCTTGGTCTTGGTGATGCTTCCAACTTCCTGTCAGGTGTAGACCAGGCTGACCAAAAAGCTAGAAAACGACGGAAACAATCCCGTGCTCCTCGCCTTCAATCTTCGGTACCACAACGAAGGTCACTAAGGCATGCACGGGGAAAGCCTGAAATCACAGTGCAAGATCCTGTTGAAGAACAACAGTGCAATGAGAAGGAGAATGCTCCAAGAAACTTTGTAGAGAACTCATCTCTTATTAAATATGTGTGTGAGTATGGAGGTGAGCATGATCAATGTCGAGCAAACGTAGACAGTGCAACATGTTTCAAAGAGAGAAGGATGGCAATGTTTGATTCTAAAATGGTTCGATGCTATTCACTGGATTACTGGCCTCAAGGAGACTTGATAGCAGGCGCCGGGAAAAATGGACATGTTAGCGTATTTAGTTGCCATCAGGATGATGCGTCGCAAGATGATATAGATCCCCTGGTCTCACAAAAACTCCATAGAGGTTGGATATGCGATGTGCGTTTTGTTGGAGACAAGTGTCCAAAGTTACTTACAGCTGGAAACGACGGTGTCGTGGCACTCTGGGACCTATCATTATTCGAAGAAACTACGCAAGAAATAAAGCAGCTTGGGTCGAACGATGCCATCCATGATGGTGGCATATTCTCAATGGATTACCAACCATGTGGCAATCAAACGGTGTTGACTGGTTCTAAAGATGGAAGCGTGGCCATCACACAGGTCGACGGACTCAAGCAAGTGACATCATTTGATAATGTACACGAAGGCCACGTTGTTAAATGTGTGAAATGGAGAAGTAAGACGAATGAGGGGGACGCAAATATATTTCTCAGTTCAGGGAACGATGGCAAGACCAGGCTCCATGATATTCGTTCAGGGAGTTCCAGCAGAGTATGCTTCACGGCATCTAGTGTAGTCAATACATTACTATGGAATCCTTATGATCTGAATATATTCCTCTCTGCAGGCAACGACCACCTTCATGTCCATGATATGCGGGTGAATGAAAGAGTATTGGCCTCTCTAACAGGACACAATGATGTGGGCTCGTCAGGAATATATCAGCCAATTTTTGTCAACCAGGGCAAATCAATTCTGACTGCAGGATCTTCAAAATCCTCTCGATTTTTGACATTGTTTGACCTAGAAGGAGAGATAATATCTCGTGGTGATGTAGGATGTTCTGTTGGTGCTTCACTTTGGTGCTCTGAAAGGCAATGTGCCTTCTTCTCTGGGCCGAGGAAAATTTGCATATTTGACCCTTGTTCTTGAAATTTACGCTTACCTTTTACATACCATGTATAAATAATTTCACAATAATAGATCTGCGAACGGATCCTTTTTCTCTGGTTCTGGCTGTTTTGGCTGAGATGCCACAGGCTCTGTCCCAGTCATCAGGGTGGCAAAAGGGTCACTAGTAGTCTCTGGTCTTTTTGTAGTTTCTCCGACGAGAGAGAGGAATGGATCTTTTCCATTAGTTGTCGTGGTATTATCTACAATAATGTGTGAAGATTTCACGTCCTGAGGCTCAGCATCTACAACAGGATTATCAAGCTCTGCTAAGAGATCAGGTGGTGATGGTGTAGCATCTGCAGCTGGTTTGTTCGGTGTTGGTGCTGTAGCGGGTTTAGATGGGCTTGCTTTCGAGGGAGATGCTATCTTCAAACCAAGAGAAGCCGCAATCTTTGGATTGGCTTTCACGTCTGAGAGTTTTTTCTTCATAGGCTTCTTGTCATCAGGGTCAGCATATGTCTTGCTCCTCTCAGAAATCTTCAAACTTGCAATTCTCGCCTGCGTTGCCTGAACAGAGTTCACCTTAAAGCTATCTGGTGGCTTCTCTTGCTCAAAACTATCCAGTTTGGCAACAGCTGTTGGCCTCAAACTGCTTCCTGAAAATGTACCAGGAGGTGATGATGGCTCCCTTGCCGGCCTAGAAAATGATGAGACGTGAGACCCACTACTCACACTAGTACTCCCAAATCCCACAGCTCCTGATCTCATCTGAGATGCAGAAACACCTGTATATTTAGCCTTGTTCTCCGCAGCTTTTGCTCTCTCTTCCTTCAGTCTTGCAGGATTGTTCACCAAATCACAAATCTCAGTCGCACGATGGCGTATATTCACCCCATGATCTTTGCCATTAGCGTCCAAATATTCGAAACTCTGCAACTTATTCAGGACAGAAGAGCTACTGGCCACATCCTGCGCAACTTTTGTCGGGCCATGCTTGATCAGATACTCCAGCAAAAGCAAGGCTTTGTAGCACATTCTCCAACGTTCATCCTTCTCCTGTAATCGACGTGCTATCACCCCAAGAACTTGTTTATAGCCCTCAGGATCATAACATGCATCTGAAATATCAGACATAACGGATCCATGAGGGCCCCATGTATCCATATTTGTGGCTTCCTCCACCTGAACCTCTAGAGGACTCAGGTTCATGGCATATTGCTTCACCTTGTTCGTTGCCTGGCGCACCAACCCTCGCCAATTGACGGATTTTATTTTGTCTACGATATCGCCATCATTTTGTGATGTACTTCGATTGAAACTCATGACCAAGTCCTCCCAGTGATGTGGATCGTTCGATCGAACCTGTGCAGAGTCAACTCTATCGGTTTTTTACATGCCTTTTATAAAGCAGATAGTATTCAAAAAGTTTTTATATAAGCATGACGTGGCGTAGTCAAGATACTATGTTAATTTTCTGTTCTTAAACTCGGATGAGTTCCCAAACGAGGGAGCTCCCTGGCTCGGGCCATCAAGCACAAGTGGCTTCAATGATTGAGAGTCGTGCACCATTCGCAGCATGAATTTTCTTCAGTTCAAAGCCAGAGGAACCTAAAAGACTCTTCCACTGTGCTTCAGATCTCTCTTTACCATCAACCATAGCCATCATTTGAATATCCATGAATGCATCATGAAGACTGAGTGGCCTTCCCTCATCCAAGACAACCTCAATGATAAGCAATCTGGAGTTCTTCACCCTACTTGCTGAAGCGTGGACAGTCTTTAGAATTTGAATTGATTTCTCATCACTCCAATCATGAAGAATGTGCTTCAATATATACACGTCAGCTTCTGGGACAAGAGTGAAAAAGTCACCAGAGACGAGGGAGACTACGTGCTTGCCTTTATATTCCTTCCAAAATGACTTTGCATCTTCAATCATATGTTCTGTATCAAATACGATAGGAATGATTGTATCATTTTTCTTTTGATCAATGATTGCCTTTACCAAATGCCCTTTGCCTCCCCCAATATCAGCTACCTTTTTGTTCTCACCCAGTGATTCCCAATCAAAACCCTCTAGTATTGGTGACATCCCTCGTTTCGTCAGGTCAACCATAAGGCTATTAAAATTCTGAATGATACTTTTATCTTCCAAAGAGTCCAGCCATTCCCAGTACGGCACCCCTCCGCTGAAGATTTCAAAGGAGGATATGCTTTCCTCCGAGGTTCCGTCAAGGGCAGCCTTATCTAGGTTGATGTATCCAAGGTACGACTCGTGCAACACGTGGCGAATCAAACTGGTAGAAGATCCTGGGTGGCCCTCCACCATCATCTTTGCTTCCTCTGAATTGCTCCATTCTTGTGTCTTTCTGTTGAGCCTGAACAAATCCAAGGCTTCTGCTGCTCGTAGCAAGCGATAGGCCACATCAACATTTTTAAACCCTCCTTCTCGGGCAATGTCCTCTGTTCTCATAGATCCTCCATGTTCTTCAATGATATCTGGAACTCGTGCTTTTACAAGCACATATACCACCTTTGCTATTGGAATGCAGAAGCAGAGCTCCAGTGTCTTTGTCAGAGCCTTGGGATCGTTTGCTTTGCGTTTGGAGTGAAAGAGACCCATTCCGTGCTACGTATTACAATAATAACATCAATGACAAAAGGCATCAACGATCACAGTGCAAGGGGCAGTACTGACGAGCGTGGTCGTGCCGGATATAGCATACGTATGCTTTTGCACGGTCACGTGGTTCGAAGAGAACGCAGAATCGAAGTCGTACTTGATGATATTTACACCTTCAGTTAGTGTTCC
>PJEL010000999.1_pt1 | contig 30643 bp, 24 predicted proteins | sample 1853271 | NCBI WGS metagenome assembly PJEL01 (sample SAMN08108733, study PRJNA415343) | Invertebrate metagenome, whole genome shotgun sequencing project. | host: Globobulimina | place: Sweden: Gullmar Fjord | collected 2015-08 | reverse complement strand
TATTTCCGATAACTACCTTTGAAGTCCTAGAAACGGAAGCTTACTTCCGTTTTGTACTTTAAGATTATAAGCCGGTATCTAATGAAAGCTCGGAAGTCCAACTCGTTTCTGCCCCAAAATCATTTAGAACTATTTTGCACCACACCCTGCTAATTCGCTACTTGACCCAATTTTAGTAATAAATCAATATGCTATTAGTTTGTTAACGGTTCGATTGTTTTATCAGTATATTTGATGACAATTTTCACCATGTATTCAAGGTATTCATTATGGAATTAAAGACAAGGCTAGTGTTTATCGATACAAACGCTTTTGAAAATAAAAACTATCAATTTGGGCAACATGCTCTTGGTCGTCTTCAAGAACTAATTGAGGATAAGAAAATTCACTTACTCATTACTGATGTGACGAAGAAAGAGATCGACTCCCATCTCAAACTCAAATCTGAAGAAGCAGCTTCTATGATAAAGAAGATACAAAGAGATGCGATGTTCTTAAGAAACACCCCCGACCTTGACTGTCATGGCATCTTTACCAAGGTTAAAGGTGATGATATATATGCTGTTATCAGTGAAAAATTTGATGATTTCGTTGAAAACGGTTACGTCGAAACAATTGATGTAAGCACTGTTAACCCTCAAGTTGTATTTGATGCTTACTTCAACAACCTTCCTCCTTTTGGCAAAAAATCAAAAAAGCACGAATTTCCTGATGCATTTGCGCTAGAAGCTATTAAACAGGTGAGCTTAGCTAGAGGGTATCCAGCCTATATTGTTAGTGACGACGGCGATATGAAATCATTCTGTGATAAAGAAGATAACTTCATTAATCTTGAAAACGTAGATGACCTAATTAACTTGATTGTCCGAAGCGACAAAGCGTACGAAGAACCAGCCAAATTTGCTGATGAAATATTCGAACAACTCCTAGAACAAATCAAAGCCGATGCCTTGCAAGCTCTCGAAGATGGCGAGTTTAACTATGAAAACGCAGATCCTTTCGATGAGGTTATCAATTCTATAGAAATCAACTCGGTGAATGTTGAGAAGAAAAACTTACAGAATGTTGATGCAGAAAGTGCTGAATACGAAGTAGAATTTGAGGTGGTTGTTACGGCAGATTACCGGTTCTCAGATTATGATCGTTCACCTTGGGATCCTGAAGACAAGCAATACGTATTCGTCTTGAGTAATGAGTCAACAGTAAAACACAAAGAAACATACACTGCCCACTTTACACTTGCCTATCCAGATGGATTAAAAGCTAACGCATACATAGAAGAGTTTTACTTCCAAGATACATATTTTGAGCTGTCTGATCATAACTCCGCAGTCATTAGCTTCAAAGAACTAGATATCAACGGTGAATGACATGAAGCTATATGTAATAGGTAATGGCTTTGATGTTCATCATGGCCTTGACACTAAGTATACATCTTTTGGGCTTTATCTAAAAAATAACTACAGGGAAACTTATGAGCTATTGCTCCACTATTACGGGTTTGCTGACTTAGACCCTGATTTTCCAACAACAATGTCAGACCCTTTATGGTCTGAATTTGAAACGAGTATGTCACTGCTCGATAAAGGTTCCGTTTTGGAAGCTAACATGGATTTAATGCCAAACTATTCTTCCGATGACTTTCGAGACAGAGACCGATACACGTTTCAAATTGAGATGGAGCGTATACTTAGGCTTTTAACCACCGATCTGTATAAAGCATTCAAAGAATTCATTTTGGCTGTACAGTTTCCACAGTTTGATCATATTCGCTCAGTAAACATTGATAGAGACGCAGTTTACCTTTCATTCAACTACACAGATACTCTTTCTCAATACTACGCAATCCCCGATGAGAACGTACTATTCATTCACGGCAAATCCGATGAACTTGTTGACGAGTTAATTCTCGGTCATGGGGTTGATCCTGAAAACTTTAAAGAGAAACCTGCCGAACTACCATCAGGATTGAATAATGAAGATTTAGAGCGTTGGATAGAATATCAATCTGACCAATATGACTATTCATTCGATCGTGGTAAGGATGTTATCAATCAGTATTTCTCAGCAACTTTCAAGGGAACTGAGCAAATCATAAAAAACAGTGAAGACTTCTTCGCAAAGCTCTGCAATATTGATGAAGTATATGTTCTCGGTCACTCATTAGCTGAAGTAGATTTACCCTACTTTAAGAAGTTGGAACAATCAGTCAGACCTGATGCTAAATGGATTGTGACTTTTTATGACCCTGATGATGAAAAAGTATACGGTGACACTCTAACAAGACTTGGAATAGCCAACGTTACCGTTGTCAAAATGGAACAGATCTAAACAAAAAACTGAAATATCATTAGCGATTGCGGTGATTTCTAACATTGTTTTTCTCAAGTTTTGCTTATATGAAGAATTCAATTTTGAACATCAGCTCTAACTAGAAATTGTACACACGTGAGCTAGTTTATGTCCATCGACGAGTTATGAATATAACTCACCTATGCCCAAAATGAGTTTAGTTGAGCGTCGTAAATGTTCGATAACCGGACACTGAAAAAGTTAAACTTATTCCTGTTTTGATGCGTTGTCTCCTAATTTCTCCCGATAACATTATTAACCACCGCTTTGGGGCAAAATAACATGCTTAATTCCTAGCTGTTTTAATTATCTGTTTACAAAGGTAATTATTGGTGAAATTATCAGGGTATGTAATACATGCCGCTTTGGTGTGTTATAAACCACCAAAATGGTGTTCAATAAGCTGTTATGTATCTAGAGAAACTATCGAGTATGTCAGTAACAATCAATGAAGGTGAACTCATTGAAGAGCATGGAGATGTATTTGAAGAGCTATTCGATGCTGACATTGAGTCTTGGTTCTCTGCGGATATAGCTTGTTGTGAAAATTGTTATGACGACTTTATAAAGGCTTGGCCACTAGCGTTAAATGCGAACGATGGTGAGTTTCAATGTCAATCAATTGATTTAAGATCATTTTATAGTGGTTCAAGGCGTATAAGACAGTGTTATACAGAAGATGAATTTAATGTACTAATCAAACTGGTTAATTGCCCACGTTGTGATGAAGTCTTATCCGGAAACTTCTGGCCATATGAGTTACCTTTTAAATATGAAGTAGATCAGTTAGGTTTTGAAGAGTCGATAAATGAAATAGTTGAGTTGTCGGAAACAACCCCTTTTTTACTTCTATCTAACCACTTTGCAAATGATACTTTTGAATTATTAAAAAAAGTAGCTCACTCAACGAATTCACTTTTCATTGAACATTCATTGTTTCGAGCGAGAGTGGCAAATCAAATCGAAGAGTTGAATTTCGAGCAGTTTGCTTTTCCACCTAAAAAATTCATCCAAGAAGGTCGGTTTAATCATGCAGGCCAACAAGTGTTATACACAGCAAGCGACCTAGAAACATGCTTCAGAGAAGTTAGAGAAGTTCTTTGCTACATAGCTGAGTTTAAATTAAAGAAAGAAATTAAAATTTTGGATTTAAGTTTTCCTGATGAATCACATTCTGATTTTGAATCCGAATTGTCTGCTTTAGTTTTTTCATCATTAATGAGTCGAGAGCTGGATACAGAGGGTTATCACAAACCATGTTATGTTTTCTCAAGGTTCATTGCCGATTGTGCAAAACTAGCTGGTTTCGACGCTATAAAATATCCATCAACAAGAATTGTTGGTAATAATTTCAATTTAGTTATTATAAGTAATCTAATTATAGAAGAATCCATAGAGTTTCTTAATGTAAGTTTAAAGGACTCAAATAAAATATATTCACTTGAAATTGATACATAATAAGTCCTTAAAGTCGGATTCGTAATAGTTGGCTCGGTTCCGCTTCGCTTCACATTATAGCCAACAATTACTCACCGCTTAAGGCGGCTTTGAGGCTGTAGAATTTCACTTTTTTAAGAAAACAGCCCGTTTTATAGGTTCCCAATGCATTACCTAATGCTTTAAAAGTGCTTAGAGTTAATTACAGGAACTCGTTTTTTAATTGGATTTGGCTGTTGGAGTTATTCTAAAGCCTCGTTACGTGTCAGTGCAATAATTATCATGGAGCTATATTTATATGGAAAACGTTTTCGAAACTAAAGAAGTAAATTTGAAGAAGATTTTCTTAGATAAATTTCAAGATGAATCACCTGAGCTGCATAAAAAAATAAATGATTTTAAAACAATGATTCAGATCGATAAAATGTTAGGAAATCGATATAGCATATCGTTTTTGTTAGACATATTCTTTGGGTTTGAAAATAGTGTTATAAATCTTGATGCTGTCATGCATGAAGTGAAATTTCTTGAGGGAACTGAACCTGAAAGCCACACTAAAGCGCAATCTGAATTTAAAAGACCTCCGCTTAAAGGACTTTGGCATAAACATTACATGGACGTTAGCATTTCTGGATTAGCTCAAAATGTTAAGAATGCTCTAAATAACTACAGTATTCCTTATTTTGAGCGAAGAATAATTGATGCAAAAAAAAGTGGAGAAGAACAATATGTGACTGCAGAAGATGTTCATCATATAGTGAATGATCTGATTACAGGTAATATACAGAGGCGTAGAGAAGAACAAAAAATGACTGGTGAATGGCTCATCTATGCTATCTATGAAAACACTAAGTATTATCTTTGCTTAGCAAAACATAGCGATAGCGATGATGATATTCGTAATAAAATCAACTCTTCTTGTGTTCTAGAATTTCCATTTTTAAGAGATATCCTACCAATATAAGTTGCTTAAACGGAACTAAAAGAGTGGGTTACGTTTCGCTCCACATTTTAACCTGCAATTTTGGTCCGCTTAGTAAGGCGATGCCACCGTCTGCTCATGGCACAGAACCGCCTGTCGGCACTAACTTATAATTGTCCATCGACGAGTTATGTATATAACTTGCCTTTTCAGCCTAGCCATTGCCGCGATGCCCTCCATTCTTTATGCTTCTTCGAACGCATCCTCTATAAAGATACAATTGAGCACACGGCTAACCTCGACTGGCAAATTGTACAGTTTAAAGTCTCCATTAAAATCTAGAGCCATGTAATCTTGTATAGCGTCGATGATGATTTCTTCTGCTGCACTACGAAAATCAAGGTCATCAGCCAAAATATCCACCATATCAAGGTCGTCACTTGCTTTCTTGACAACGTTACCTCGAAAAAAGAATCCAGCATGTTTTAGGGAATTGTATACTTTTCTATCTTCCTCTCTGACAGACTTTCGAATTTCTATCTTCTCAATATCATTAAGTGGTTTTGCATTCCACTCTATTTCCAACTTCATATTAACAATCTTAGACTTGGCTTCACGAAGTCTAATTACTCTCTCTGCATTAACTTTGCTTGTGACTTCTTCCTTTGTTATTTCAACAAAGGTTCACAAATATACATAGCAGATCCAGCAAGTAAAATTGCTTGGATGTAGTCAAAATCGTCTTCTGCTTGAACTTATGACTTTGCAGCACGGTAAAGCATGTGAGGTGCAATTTCGAGTTTATTAATTTTGTCTCCTTTCATTCATAGAAAATTCTTTAGGGGCATACCTTCGAGAGTGAATATCAAGTTTTCTCAAATCAAAAGATCTTAATCTACTATCTTCAAAAAGCTCAATTTTAGCAAACTCAGTCACACACTTCTGCCCACCTTCGTTTCAAGCTGTTGGGCTGAAACATTTCCGCCCATAATTGTCTTAGAGCGAGAGTTTCCCCTTCCGCCAAACGTAAACGGCAATAATTTGCATTTACATTATTTCTGTGTCATAATATAAAAATGGGCTAATCCTAGCTTATGTTTTTATATTCAAACTACCCTCATCACTACCCTTAAATCTTCTAAAAAATTATTCTTTTTCAATAAGGAGGTATTTTAATGCCTAAATAAAATATGCAATCAATTAAAAACTGTTTTAACCAAATTAAATGACTATCAATAATTATAAGGAAAAGTATGTTAAGTAAGCAAAGTCAGAACTATTTAAATGATGTTAAGAATCGAATTAAGAAGCGTCATGGTAAGATCAACATCATTACAACTCATCCAATACCAGAAACGTACAAGCTTGTTTTTTTAAGTGGATCGCCTAGCTGCATTATTAATGCTAAAGAACTACAAGGGGAAAACACAGAAGGAAGTATTGTTCAGTTAAATAGTTCTAGCTACAAGGTAATAAAACGGATATTAATATCTAGTAAAGTTCTAGAGCTACATCTAGATAGTGTATTACCTTAAAGATGCGGATGTAAGAGCTTGATTAGCCACTTTTGACTGGTCTTGCTCTAACAACAGCAGAACTAATCCGAAAACCTAGAATTATTTATGGAGCATAACTTGGAAATGTTCGAATGTGTTTCAGTCGGTTGTTAATACCGCTTGTTTTAAACTATATTCCTCTCCTGTAAATGCGTAAATGCGTAAATGCGTAAATGATAGATATTTCTCTCAGTCTGACCGTGTTATCGTCAATTGCTAATGCAGAGACTCGGTAGTGTTAATCTTTTGGTTTACCTTTAGCCACTTCGATGTGGACTCTTCACCTGGAGAGGCGAAAGCCTAATAACTACTTAAAGAGTCGAACGGAGGCTCGCTGGGACAATAACATCAGGGCGTTACAAACGGCAGCAGGCACTTTGACGAAGAGCTAGGTGCGCACTAACGGCTTCCAGTCTATTGTGCAGAGCCAACAATTATTTTATTGTATGTTTTACTACAATTTCCAGAGTCTTACTAATATGACTCTACATGTGGAACTCCAAACTTACTATGTCTCGCTAAGTAAGCTTTAGCTTCCTATATATGAGATGAATTTATGGATGATTATACTTCAAGAGACACTACTGAATGTAAAGAAATTAAATTAGATTCACCTTCAGTAAACAGGACTATAAAACCATTGCCTTCGCGGCAGCCTGGCGTCGATAAGGCTCTTGCAGCTATGGCAAAACCAACAGCTTTAGAAAGTGCAATGCAGGCCTTTTCTTCTCAGCAGGCTGTTATTGATAACGCAATGGCAGCTATAGCGAGACCATCTTTTATAGATATTGCATCACAGGTTTTTGCTAAGCAATCTGTTATTGATAATTCTTTGGCAGCTATGGCAAAACCAATAGCTTTAGAAAGTGCAATGCAGGCTTTTTCTTCTCAGCAGGCTGTTATTGATAACGCAATGGCAGCTATAGCGAGACCATCTTTTATAGATATTACATCACAGGTTTTTGCTAATTCTTTGGGAGCTATTGCAAAACCAATAGCTTTAGAAAGTGCAATGCAAGCTTTTTCATCACAGCAGGCTGTTATTGATAACGCAATGGCAGCTATAGCAGATTCCTCTGGTCTTGCGCACGCTATTAAAAGTTTTGCTACAGCTAGTTCAGCTTTTCTATCTGATTCAAGTTATTTATCTGAAATGGCGCAAGTAATATCTGCCGTTAATATGGAGTCAGTAAATGCATCTAACATAGAAAGGGAGCTAGAGAGTACAGAGTCTAAATTTAACTTGGTGGAAAATGGTAAAAACTTTCTCAGCACTTTCAAAAGTTTGCCACCTTTAATTCAATTTATACTTTTCGCTTTTTTAATGAATGTCATTTTACCGCAAGTAAATAGCATTTCAGCAAATCTGCTGACTCCTTTAGTAGAAAATTATTTAGAATCTAACAAAAAAACAGATAGGCAAAAAATCAAAGATATCAAAAAAATTCCACTTACATTGAATGATATTGATACAACAGATTTGCGCTTTATAACAGGCAATAACGTGCGTCTTCGAGCTAGCCCTTCTACCAACGCTGAAATTTATGATGAATTAGTCCTAGGCCAAATCGTAACGGTTTTAGCAAAGAAAAGGAATTGGGTAGAAGTTATGTATGAATATGAAGGCGGTGAGTCTATGTCTGGTTGGGTATTTACTAGGCATACTGCAAAATTCATAAAATGAAACTAACAAGGAGCTTTTATATACCAAATTTGTGTCATAATACTGACACAAAGCTGTACTTAAGTCGTAACTCATTATTGTCCAAAAACGAGTTTATCGACCATCAGCTTCTCGCTCTAAACCGACTAACGGCTATGTGCCATGAGCGGAATGGTAGTACGCTGGCAACCGTCCAAGCCACAAGGATTAACTGCCTGCCCTTTTTATGCAGGCTATAGCGCATTGATCTGTTTTTGCAGTGAGGACGTGAACTCTTTTATATCCTCTATTGCCTGATAAAAGTCTTGGGCATTTAAATTAATCGGTGCGTTATCTAAACAGTATTTATACAACTAACTTAGCTAGCCTAAAGTGTGCATTTTATTTTATCAAGCTTAAGTAATCATTATGTAAAAAGACATTTCGTAGACAACTAAATAGGCAAACTAGCTAAATCAGCAATGTTGACTCGAGTTGGCATTAGAATTTTTTGCTAATATAATTTATAAGGTTGTTAAGTATGAAACTATCTAAGTTAGCTTTAGTCACATTAGGGTGCACTGCACTAATTAGCTGTGGAAACCCTGAAAATTTTGATGAGCTTGGCGATGATACCCAAATTCGAAATTACTCAAGTCTCTTTACACCCTTACCAACAAACTCAATTTATCCAGAAGATAATCCTTATAACGAAACTAAGGAACGCTTGGGTGAGCTGCTTTATTGGGACCCTATTTTATCTGGCGATCAAAACGTTTCCTGTGCGTCATGTCACCATCCAGACTTTGGCTGGGCTGATGGGCGCTCTTTTTCCATCGGTTCAGATGGTATCGGCCTTGGCCCCAATAGGTTTGGCTCAGAAGTTACACCGCTTCACACCCCGACTATTATGAATGTTGCTTTTTCTGGTATCAGTAATAACGCAATTATCGAGAACTTCGTTTCTGGTGGGTACTTTTGGGACCTAAGAGCTGATACTTTAGAAGAGCAAGCTTTAGGCCCGATTACAAACCCTGTTGAAATGCTTGGATACAGTGTCAGTCAACAAGAAATAATGCCTGAAATTACTATGAGATTACAATCAATACCCGAATATATTGAGTTATTTCAGCTTGCTTTTCCTGAAGACGGTGTCATAAATGGTATAAACATCGCCAAAGCAATTGCCACTTTTGAACGTAAAATAATTAGCCCTAATACACGCTTTGATAATTTCCTACTTGGAGAACAAGCCGCTTTATCACAGCAAGAAATTATCGGCCTTAATAAATTTATAGATGGCGGCTGCGCTAGATGCCACAGTGGTTCAATGCTATCTGACAACGAAATTCATGAAGGTGAGGCTATTATTGGTAACACAGTAGTTCGTACACCAAGTTTGAGGAATATATCTTTGACAGCTCCATATATGCATGATGGTTCGCGCGAAAGCTTAATCGATGCAATCGCAGCCTATGAAAATAGAGGCGATATAGAAGTAAATATAGATGATGACGATTTCAATGATATTGAAGCCTTTCTGAAAACCCTCAATACAGATAAGTTTTATTCAGGAAAGCCCGACTCTGTGCCTAGTGGTCTTCCTGTTGGTGGGAATATAAATTAATATATTTTAAGTTATTGTTTGCCTCAATTCATAAATACAGAATGCGTTTTAGCTCTTAATATCTAGCTGTTTTTTCTTCGTAACAGCTAGATATCACTAGTATAGTTGGAAGCATTAGTGTCGATAAAACTATTATATCTACACAAGAGCTTGACGCACTAGTGACATTAATCGAATACTATAAGAGCAGACTAGAAAGCAATGTAAAGTCATATTTTGGTGTGTAAATCAACATTGAGTATCGAATATTATAGGTTAAATTGACTGAAGTCTTTTTGTAACTGATAGGCTGTGATAACGCCGCATGAAATATTGAGCAACGCTATCACAACTTAAATAGAGTAGTTAAAAATCTAAACTAAGCCCCAGAGTAAACCTTCGCCCATCTAGTACTACACCATAAGTTTCATTTGTTACAATACGATTTGTAGCGTTTTGCAGGCTTGCTGTTATTTTAAGACTATCAGTAGCCCAATAACTAGTACCTATATCCATCATAGTGTAACCTGGGGTCCCGTCACTTAAACTCGTTCTACTTAAGTAGTCAGTGGTCTCCCCTCGATAATTAACTCTGCTCCAAGCATTTAATGTATCAGATATATCCCAGCTTAAACTGACATTAGACATACTTTTGGGTATTTTATTAAGTGGCTTACCAACAAAAGCTCCTGTTTTTTGTTCGGAACTTGTGTAGGAATAATCGGCTTTAAAGCGAAGGTTATCAGCTAAACGATAATTAATTGTTGCTTCAAGCCCATTCATTTCTGCTTTAGAGATATTTTTTCTAGTACCCAGAAAGTAATAGGTATTGCCACTAAATTCACATTGATAATTTTCAAAGTCATTCCGCTCTATACCTTCACTGATACAGTATCGATCTTCTGCTATTTTATCGTTAAAATAGGTGTGAAATAGCGTTAAGTTAGTAGATAGACCTACTTTAGGGTTTTCATAAATAAAAGCTACTTCATAGTTAACACTCGTCTCTGGGTTTAAATTCGGGTTACCTATAATAAGTGCACGGGAAATAGGGGTACCATCTGAAGATAAGTTTGGAGATCCTCTCCCTCCGGTCCCTCTTCCAAAGCCTGCGGTAGCCTCGGATAGTGAAGGTTGAGTATAACCAGTAGAAACACCTCCTTTAATAGTTATATTATTATTAAAACCCCAATTAGCATAAAGGCGAGGAGACCAATGCGAACCAAATTGCTCATCGTTATCGTATCTTAAACCTGTTGTTATCGCTAAATCCTTTTCAACATTCCACTCTACCTCAGTAAATAAAGCACCTATCCAGCGGCTAACAGTATCTTTTGCTGAAGCAACATTTGCACTCAATAAGCCATTAGTTTCATCAACTAGCTCTTCTGTTTTATAACGTGCTCCAAAAGTATAAGTGTTATTTTCACCTACATATGTCGCTGAGGTATTAAAAGTAATGATCTCTTCTTTTTTGTCTTTTATTTGAACTCGCTCTGATAAATCTTGCTGGAGATATGTATTAGTTGTTAAATTACCGTAGCTCCCTAAATGAGAAAATGAGTAAACTTCTTTCTCAAATTCATACTCAGAGCCGGTCGCATCAACTTCGATAGACTTTCCAGGGGTATGTATAAAGTCTATTTTTGATTTGTCATAGCTTAAACTCAATCGGTTTTGTTCATTAACGGACCAATTAAGTTTACTTCCGAAGCGCGTCGTGTCTGAATTCGGCCGACTCGCAGCGGAATCACCTCCTCCCGAAAACTTGCTTTCGTCGGTGTGTAATAGTGAACCAGTTAGCTCCAATCCAAGTACGTCTTTAATCAGTGCCCCCCCCAGATAGAAGTCTGTACTATACGCGTTATTACTAACTTCATTCATAGATAATGTATGGTTTGCGGCAAGGCTACCAGACCACTCCTGCGGGGCTGCACGGGTGATAATATTAATAACTCCTCCCATTGCCTCAGAGCCATAAAGTGATGACATGGGGCCACGAATAACCTCTATTCGTTCAATCATAGCTAACGGTGGCATACCGATTTGCTTTCCCCCATCGGCTCCATTGGTGTTTACTGAACGTCCTGCCGATAAAGGGCGGCCATCAACCAAATATAAAGTGTACTGGTCATCCATACCGCGGATACTAATGTCTTGCATGTTACCGCCACCACTAATATACACACCTGGGATATCACGTACCGCATCAACAACTGTAGAATAAGACTTTTTACGTAACTCATCCTGAAATATAACCGAGATGGATGCTGGCGCATCTATAAGTCTTTGCTCATAACCTGTTGCTGTAACAACTATTCTTTCCATTTCACTAACTCTTGAGGTGGGGTGTTCACCTATTTTCGAGTCTCTTATTTCTGTTTGAACACTCTCAGTACTGCCTTGCTTGTCTTTTACTGACCCTGCAAGTGCTGCTTGGCTCCCTATCGCTAAGCATACTAAAATTGATAATTTTGATTTGTTGAACATAGAAATTAACTTTCCACCGTGTTATTAATGAGAATGAATATCATTATAGTTATTGCGATGTGATAGAATTGTGACATGGAAATGTACTGGCGCTGGTATTTTTTAATATATTGATGTGAAGTTCAGAAATCTCTATTAATGGCATTTGATTGAAATAACTCACTTGGTACAATTCAGGGCAAGGTAAGAAAGGGGGGAGTTATACATTTGAATAAAAAGGACTGAAAGATATTGAAAAGCTTGTACCAATTTAGGCTTTAATACCCCTTTCAATCCTCATTAAAGTTTTATTTATTCTGTAATTTCAAACGTCAAAAACCTCTCAATTGATCTATAGTCTGCTTTTTTATTGTTTTGCAGCTCTACCCCGTATTCAACACCTAATAAATAACGTCCAGGTATTTTAGGCTCAAATATTACAAGGCCATTATTTTTATCTTCCAGTTCAACTTTGACACTCTCATCATCTTGGTAATAAAAGTTATTTAAACCTTTTAAAGTAACTTCTGCATCAGGTACAGGCTTACCATTATATGTTACTTTAAATCTAAGCTCTTCACCTACTCTAAGCTTGTTAGGGTGCTGTTTTAAGATAATTTGTAGGCCCTGAGTTGATGGCTGCATTATGGTGCTAAAACCATTGTAGCTAACATAGGTTTCTGTCACTAAAAGCTTTTCAACAGTCTTTTCTGGTTTTGAACCTTTGGGCAGTTTGTGGTATTGGGTTTTAGGCATTCTTATTTTATGCTTCTTTCCATCCTCGTCATGGTAGAAGGATAAAAAAACTTGAGTCTCTGGGCTTTCAAAATGGTAAGTACCTGAACTATCAAATTCAACTTCAAATACTTCCTTTACTTTTCCAGAAAAGTCAGCTGTTATTTTTTTAATTTCCCCCTGTGGAGTTGTCATTAGGAGATTTTTAATTTGATGGTTTGACTCAGCAATATAAGCCTGAGCTGAGCGAGATACATCTAATGCGAAAATTTTTTGTTCTTCATTATTAATTTCATGCGTATCAGCTTTTATCCATATATCGTGCGCGTGAGCAGATAGTGAAGCTGTGCAAATAATGCTTGCTAGTATTACATTTTTCATTTTGTAAGTTCCATAAGAAATAATCACTTTCATTATGGCTTGGGTTTGATCACTCAATAATCACTTATAGGCAAAAGTTAGACTAAAAATGAGATAATAAGGAAATTGAAGAAATAACAAGATCAGAGGGTTTATACTTTTATTGAAAAGATATTGATAGAAAACTTAAAGCGTAGTCTTCTAAGAACTATTCTAACTTCCCTATTAATGATGGTTGATATTAATAATTATACTTTAATTACGAAGGTTGTAAGTGGTAAATCCATTAGCAATGCCATGCTTAATCATGCGGTTGATGATCTTTCAATCATTATAGTCTATCACTGTGTTGATAACGATTTTTATAAACGCTATGGCGTATTACTTAGTAAAGGTTTTTTAACCAAGTAATACGTTAATGTTGCAAACATAATTTAGCAGAAATATAGAACTATCACATATATCTAAGAAAACCCCACATAAGTAAAGTAACTCCAAACAAATACAAATTCATTAATTATCAATAACTTGAATGCAAACCCTCTCTATTTCAAAATTACCTAACACACATTTCCCTTCAAATACAAGAGGCATCTTAATTAACTCTTTTTTACCATTTTCTCTCGCGACTTCAAAAAAAATATAATCCCACGATTTGTTTATTTTAAATTCATAGCTAAGCTTTTTATTCCGATTAGTTGCACTAGTAACGGCATCACTTTCATTTCGATTTTCACGAGCTATGTTACGCCAAAACGCCTTTAAACTGCTTAGCCATTTTACATTACCTCTTTTAACTGCAAGTACTTTATATTTATTATCATCATTACTTAGCCAAAGAGCGATATATGGGTTTTGATGATTTCTATCAAAAACAGGCAATGATAAAGTTACAAGAATAGATCGTGAAGTATCAATTTTCTCAGAACCAAATAGCTCAAAGTTGAAAATGCTACTGATAAATAGCAAAGTAATTAGTTTGATTAATGTATGCATTTTCACTCCATGAATAGTACAAAACTTATCAGGCTAAATGATATAAAATATAAATATTGTCGACGGTGCTTATTATCTCTAAAACTAAGCCATATTCCGGTCACTGAAATAAAAATGAGTACAATGGCTGTTATATCCGAAATAACAGTCCAAACAAGGCTAGTATGTCTTCCTTGGTGAAGCTCATTTAATCGACTTATAAAACCGAAGTCACTTACCTCAATGAATAAAGTGCTATCCTTTAAATATAGCTCCAATCTTTTTCCTGGGCTTGGGATGGATAATTCACGCATTTCCACTAGACGATTTATTTCATCATCACTGAGTGATATTTGATGTCGTGATAGTAGAATGTCAATGTCCTCACTACTAACTGGATTAAGCTTGTATTCACTCACAATGTACTTAGGTACCCCTTCAAATGCTGAACGGTGGTTCAGAGTAATGCCTGTTAATGAAAAAGCTAATAGCAAAGTACAACAACACAAAGAGCTATAAACATGTAACTTGCGGAGGTGCTTGTTTTTTTATTTTTTTCATAACATAAGGTATTAGTAACAAAGGCTGAAGTTTAGCATCGATAAAGTCACACAATTATCAACTTTAAAACTAACCCAAATTCAGTCACTAATATCGTTTTAGATTGTTAAGGATAATGCTATTAATAACTAGTTATATGTGTGAGCTTGAGTAGACATTAATTAGACATAACATTAGATAAAGTAACCTTTATTAAATTGATAACTATTAGCATTACAGCATGATTTTACTTATTGAAAACGATTCTAAATACGCTGAATTAATAGGCCATTATTTAACTGAACATGAGATGGAGGTCGACTATGCTCTTAATGGTATTGCAGGGTTTGAGTTAGTATCAAAATATAGATATTCTGTTATTGTTATTAATAATACCATTCCTAAGCTATTAAGCACAAAACTATGCCATAAAATAAGAAATGAGCTATTTGTAAATACACCAATACTGTTTATGAGTTGCAGCGATATTTTACAAGACAAAATTAGCGCTTTTAGAGCTGGTGCAGATGACTTTATTGTTAAGCCTGTATCTAATGAAGAGCTTTATTACCGAATTAAAGCCTTATCTTCGAGAGGACCTCGCAGAGATATTGGTAAACAATATATTGCTAATATTGAGGTAGATTATCATTTAAGAACCGTAACATGTAAGTCAATCACTGTGAAATTGCATTTTTTACAAATGAATATTTTGAAAGTTTTAATACAGCATTATCCTAATACAGTATCTAGGCAAACTCTAGAACAGGAAATCTGGGGAGACGAACCGCCTGCAAGCTCTCCACTTCGGACCCATATTTATCGTCTTCGTATTGCGATGGAAAAACCATTTAATCAACCAGTGATTGATACTGTTTATGGGCAAGGATACCACTTAATACATTCAGACCCACTTACAAAAGCACATAAAAGCATTTAAATCAGCTCACATCTATTCTTAATTAATATAAACACGAGCTGTATATTAATAAAATGTAGATGTGTCTTTAGATATTAATTAATCTTATTAATATCTCTATACCCCCTTAATAAAACAATAAATACCGTCATCAATTATGACCTATAACGAAGTTATAACCAATTCATTAAATAGTTAGAGCTGCTACATATCTAGGTTAGACTGATAGCCAGGAATCAAATAAGAAAGTCTGTTTACTTATCTATAATATAAAGCAGGCCCAATAAGTATAAGATAATGGTGGTTAAATGAAGTTGGTTGTAGTTTTTATTTAATTATTTGCATCTATGATGAAGAAATTAATCGCTCTTAAAGACTCATGCCCTTTGCTAAAATCATATTAATAAACACTTGCTAAAAATTATGTATGAATGTGATAGGCAATACTACCCACCATGTTCATACATAAATATAGTTATTTACAGAAGTAACGATTAACTACCTAGTCACATTTAAAGAGGCGTCATCCCCTCGTGATAATATGAACATAGCGGGACATAGTAATAATATCGTGGCAATCGAAAAAACTGTACCAAAGCTTAAACTAATTACCATAGGTATCAAATACAAAGCCTGCGTTGAAGTCTCAAATAACATTGGTACCAAACCAGCAGCAGTTGTAATTGCGGTCAAAACGACAGGGCGAAATCGATTCAAAGCCGCCTCTATTACAGCTTCCTTTTTATTTACCCCTTCTTTGCATAAAGTTTTAATCTTCAGAAGCATAACAAAAGAGCCGTTTATAACGATACCGGATACTGCAATCATGCCAAATAAGCTCATTATGCTAAAGGGTGATCCCATAACAATATGCCCTAGCATTGCTGCTGCTATGGAAAATGGTATAACAAATAGCACGAGTACTGCATCAGAATAGCTTCTAAAAACGACAGCTAGCATAGCGAACACTAGAGCAAACGCGAGAGCTATGCCTTTAAATATCTCAGTATTAGCTTTTGACTCTATTCTGGCTTCTCCGCCTAATTCTATACTTAAATTTGGGTACTTTTGCTCGAGGTCACTTATTAGTTCCTCTTCGATAACATTAATAGCTAGAGAAGCTGTTGTAAGTTTTCTCAGTATACTCGCTGTAACTTCAACGTATTGAGAACCATCAATACGATTAATGAGCGTGACGGCCTTAGTCTTTGATATATTCGCCACTTGACCTAGCTCAACCGTTTCTCCACTCGGTGAAAAAATTATTAACCTCTCAAGTTGGTTTGCATAGTAGTGCTCGTCTTTATCCATTATTACTCTAACTTTTACCTCATCACCATTTATTATTTGGCGCTTAGCTTCGCCCCCAAAAAAGTGAAAACGAACTTGCTTACCTAAACTATCACTTGTAAACCCAAGGCTTTTCCCCAAAGGGGTGGGCGATAAATTATACTGAAGCTTTCCGTCTACTAATGCACTATCTATGTCAGTAATACCTGCTATTCTTGCTAGGCCAGTCATTAGCTCTGTAGCTGCGATTTTTAAAGTGCCTTCATCATTATGACCTAACTCAATTACCAACTCCTTCCCCCCACCAGGGCCCACTTGATAATCAAAAAATATAGACTTAATACTGGCTAAATCGCCTATTTGATCGCGCCATTTATCAACAAAGTCACGAGCACTGAATAACCGCTGTTCCTCAGGTACTATCATAAAAGTAGAAGAACCACTATTACTGCCGATATCTTGCATACGAAATTTATAAGCATCTGTACCATTTAGTTTTTCCATTGCAGAAATACCAGAACGTTCAATATAAGCAATGATGTTTTCTTTATCTTCAAGCGCCATACCTGTGGGAAATTCAACTTCAGCATCTATTCTAGTAGACTCTATTTTAGGCACGAAGCTAGCATCAACTCTTCCACTATAAACCCAAGCAAAAACTAAAATAAGTAATGAGCTGAAAATAGTAATTACTATTGTTGGATGGTTACAACTGTATATAAGCCAGCGAGAATAAATTTTATCTTTAAAGTCGTTAAAATAATTGAAGCATCGTTGCTGAATACGTGAAATGGTTTTTATTTTAATCGGCTTACCAATATTTCTCAGATGCAGAGGTAAGATAAATAAAGCCTCAATTAGTGAGACTAAGAAAATAGCAAAAATAAGCAGTGTCATGGGCTTATACATCACCCCAAGCTCCCCAGGAACAAATAAAAGAGGTATAAACGCAATAATATTTGTTAATACTGAAAAGACGACAGGTAATGTCATTTCTTTCACCCCATCCTTTAGGGCTTTATCTGTATTGACACCTTGTTGAAGTTTTGAATATATATTTTCTGCGACCACGACCGCGTCATCAACTAATATCCCTATTGTTACAACAAATGCAAATAAAGTTATCATGTTTAATGGAATATCTAGAAATGGCATAATACCGAGAGCTCCAAGAATTGATACCGGTATTCCCATACTGACCCAAAAAGCCAACCTCATATCAAGAAATAATGATAATACAAAAACAACTAATACCATCCCAACTAACCCATTACTTGTTAGTAGGTTAACCCTTTGACTGAAAGGCTCAGATTGATCCTGCAATTTTGTTATATTTAAGTTTGGAGGAACGTTTTGTTTGTACTCTTCAATGAACTCCTTAATTGCACTGCTTAATTCAATAGGCTTACTTGTTTTTTGTTGGTACAGCTTTAATTCTAAACCCGGCTCGTTATTAATTAAGAATGGTTTTTTATCACCTTGAAAACTGTTCCTAACTGTTGCAATATCCCCCAATAATAAACGATGCCCATTCTTGTCATTCGCTATTTCTATTTTAGAAAACTGGCTTGTAAGCTTTTTTCTCCCTAAGGTACGTATTAAAATTTCACCACTTTGTGTACTTACACTACCTGTTGAGATATCAGTAACAGACGCTTTTACTCGACTAAGAATTTGTTCAAGTGTTAATTGATATTTTAATAAATTGGCATTACTTACCTCTATGACAATTTCGGGACTTCTAGCACCTTGAATATCTATTTTCGCTAAATCTAAATTGTTTAGAAGCTCCCGCTTTAATCTGCTTGCCTCCTGGTATAATTGCAATTCTGTCAACTTTCCGTGAAGGCCTAGTTCTACAATACTATCGTATTCCTCAGCAAGAGTTACACTTACTTTTTCCATTTCATCAGGAAAACTATTTATGCTATCAATACTATTTTTTATCTTGGTTAGGGCTATGTTCTCATCAATACCCTCTACCAATTCAAGTGTTATTAAAGCGATACCCTCTGAAGATTCTGCACTTAGGCGCTCAATATCAGCGTTATCAATTAACTTATATTCAATAGGTAGAACGATGCTTTGCTCAATATCCTTAGGTGTAGCCCCCAGATACTCAGCTTCAATTATAATTTTATTAATTTGAAAAGACGGGCTTGTTTCTTGTTTAATAACACTAAAAGATAACAGGCCAGATATTATAAGAGTCAACATCAGTAACGTTGAAGCGATTGGATTATTAATCATCCAGACTGAAAGGGGAGTAGCTTTACTATTTTTCATTACAGCTCTCCGTTGCTAATATCAGCTTTCAATCCATTTTTAGCACCAGGCACTTTGTTTTTTACTATAGACATCCCTTCCTCTAGAATATTTTTGATTATGATACTCTCTTTATTTTTCCAAATTACGTTAACCCTTTTCGAAAACAATTGATTGTTCTTATCGACGAGCCAAATCTTGTCGCCATCAATAGAAGATAAAGGAACTTTAAGTACATTTTTAAAAGTAGGTAGAGTTAGCTCTGCGGCCACAAATTCATTTATGATCAGCGTTCCACTGTCATTATCTACAGTTAGATAAACACTTTGTAGTTGGCTAGTTAGCGCTTGTGTTGGAGGTATTTGAGATATATGGGCATTAAAAAATGTATTATCGTCCCGATAAACCTTAACCCGCTGACCAATAGACAATACTGAAGCAACATCGTGAGGTATTGATAAGCTTACCCTAAACTCAGAGAGTTGAGCAAAAGTACCAATCTTATCTCCCTTTTTAACAAAGTCGCCTTGGTAAGCGCTCTTTTCTAAAACGACGTAGTTTTCTTTAGATTGAAATTTACAACGTTCTAAATTTTTTTTTGCGAGTTCTAGGTTGCTTGTTGCAATTAAAATATTAGCCTTAGCTATTTCTAATTGAGGCTTTCGCAACATTAATGACTCTTGTAGTTTTAAATTAGGGCTGTCTTTTTTAGGCCTAACCCTTTTGTATTCACTTTTCGAAAAGCGTTGCTCACCGAGCTCAAGCTTTAAGTTAGCTTCTGCTACTTTAAGCTCTCCTAATCGAGCTTGTAGCTGGTTTTTATAGTCCTCATCATCAATATGATAAATAGTTTCACTCCTATTTACTCGACTACCAACTTCAAAATTATTATTAAGGAATAAAATTTCACCTTCGACTTGTGCAAATAAAGTTAGAATATTTGGTGTTTCTATTCGGCCATAAGCTTGATAACTGGGTGTAAATTCTTGAGGTTTAGCCTTTAATATATTGACTACTAAAGCTTTGTTATTACTGGGTGATAAAGGCAGTTTTGGAGGTGTTGCCAAAATAATTAATGCACAAATTGCTACGCTAAAAGTAATAAGAACAGTGATTATTTTCACTTTATTGACTTGCATTTCTAGTCCCTAATTTTATTGAGAAGGAAGTTGTTTTTTCTTTCGTTAGAATTTTTAGTAAATACAAACCTATTAGCTAAAAGGTAGTTACTTACCAAACCGGCCATAATTCCTAAGCAAAAAGCGAAATGAATTAAGATAAGCTCTTTGGCTATCCAAAAAACTATTAAATTGATTACGCCAGATAAATGAGCTGCGAACATGTGCTTACTCCATTGTTTTACAGCGCTTCCATAAGCTTGGTTATTGAAGGTGTAAACTCTATTACCTAACCATGTTGTACTAGCTGCTAGCCAAAATGCTATTGCGCGTGCGGTTATAATTGAATCGATATGATTTACTAAAATAAAAAAAATAAAACTATCAACAATGAACCCAGCGCCGCCTACAAAACAAAATTTTTTTAGTTGCTGCATCATTAAGCATTAAATAATTAATCGTAGAGTCATTATTATTTAGAAGATGTCTATGAATTGTCTTGGTGCATTGACTTTTTATAGACTCAGGTTGTTTTAAGCTTGCTTTGTAAAATTATTGGAGAGCTTAATGAAATTGGTCGAACACCCTAAGTCTGTTAATGAAGATATAACGCTGAGCATCATAGTGCCTGTTTATAACGAGCAGGAAATGCTGCCTATCTTTAATCACCACCTATCGAAAACTCTAAGCTTGTTATTAAACGAGTATGTGGAAGTCATTTATATTAATGATGGAAGTACTGACGATAGCTGGAATGCAATGTCAAATTTAACCAATCATTATGCCGATATTGAATGCATTAACTTAAGTCGTAACTTTGGTAAAGAAGCCGCGATGACCGCTGGTATTGATAATGCTAGAGGTGAAGCTATTATTTTATTGGATGCTGATTTACAAGATCCACCTGAACTTATTCCTAAAATGCTAAATGCATGGAAACAAGGTTTTGATGTTGTAAATATGAAACGGTCATCCCGCTTAGGTGAGTCACGCTTAAAACGTTGGAGCGCTCACATTTATTACAGGTTACTTGACCATTTATCTGAGGTTCCATTACAAAAGGACGTAGGTGATTTTAGGCTATTAAGTAGAAGAGTTGTTGATGATATAAAGAAATTATCAGAAAGAAGCCGCTATATGAAAGGAATTCTTTCATGGCCAGGATACAAGCAAACAACAATTAGTTTTGAGCGTCCAGAACGCGTTGCAGGAGAGACAAAGTGGTCTTTCTTTCAGCTGGTAAAGTTAGGCCTATCTGGCATTACAGCTTTTAGTGTAAAGCCTTTACAAATATCTACCTGGGTCGGCACTTTAATATCTACATCCGCATTTTTTTATGGCTTATGGGTTGTTGCCAAGACTCTATTCTTTGGAGAAACCGTTGCGGGTTACCCTTCAATAATGTTGACCCAGTTATTCTTAGGGGGAGTTCAACTGATAGCTATAGGTGTCTTAGGTGAGTATATTGGTCGTATTTATGCTGAGACCAAAGGGCGTCCTATATATTTAATAATGGATAAACAAAGCCAAAAGAGTCAAAACGGCATGGTGAAAAAACATGGCTGATAAAATAAATTCTACAGTATATTGGGCTTTAGCAATTATTATTTCCTTGACCGCTATAAGGCTTGTTTCACTAGGACTTTTCCCTCTCTACGATACAACTGAGGCTAGGTATGGGGAAATGGCTCGTATCATGGTAGAAACTCGTAACTGGGTTACCCCTCAGTTTGATTACGACGTACCATTTTGGGGGAAACCTCCAATTCAAACCTGGCTGAGTGCCATTAGTTTTAATTTTTTAGGTATAAATGAGTTTACTGCTCGTTTACCTCACTTATTGTGTGGTTTATTAACCTGTTACTTGGTCTTTCGATTCACATTATCCCTGACGAATTTAAGTAAAAGTGTTTTATCTATATTGGTGCTAGTTTCTAGCTTAGGGTTTATCGTTGCTATTGGCATGGTTATGACGGATAGTGCTTTGCTTCTTGCTTATACCCTTGCAATGTTTAGCTATTGGCAATGCTATGCTCAAAAAAACCAACTTTATGGCTATTTGTTTTTTGTCTCTTTAGCGCTCGGTATGCTAATTAAAGGGCCTGTTGCTGTCGTGCTTATAGGGATTTCACTCGTTGTTTGGAGCGCTTGGCAAGGCTGCTTTAAAGTAGCTATAAGACGCTTGCCTTGGGTAAGTGGGATGTTCGTTTTTTTAGGTCTAACTTTACCTTGGTACATTCTAGCCGAAATACGTACTCCGGGCTTTTTAGAATATTTTATAGTTGGTGAACATATTCAGCGATTCCTTGTATCTGGATGGGAAGGCGATCTTTATGGCACAGCGCACGTTAAACCTAGAGGTACAATTTGGTTTTATTGGTTACTGTGCGCAAGCCCTTGGTCATTTTTAGCTTTAGGTCTACTATTCAAAAAAGAAAATATTAAAAAAGCACTTAGAAAAGAACCCGACCAGCCAAATATAAATAAGTACCTTATTTGTTGGGTGATTTCGCCACTATTACTATTTACTTTAGCTGGTAATGTGTTGCCAATCTATGTGCTACCTGGTTTTAGCGCATTAGCTATACTGATAGCCTTAAACATAAAATTTACTAAGCTATGCAATTACATGGCTCTATTTACGGTTTTAACCTTAATAGCTATGTTAAGTGCACTGCTAACGGGTGCATGGGAGCACAAAAGCGAACATAAGCTACTCGAATTACATCAAAAATCGTTTAAAGAAGCCCCTTTGTATTATTGGAATAAACGCCCATTTAGTGGACAGTTTTATTCAAATGGTAGAGCTAAACAAATAAATGAAAAAGCATATTTACGAGACTTAGTTAACAGTAGTGGAAAAATATATATTGCTATAAAGCAGGACGAGTTTATTATTTTTAAAGATTTATTTGATGCTCATTGTACTGTTGAAAAGAAATCCACTGTACGTTACCTATTAGTATGCAACGATAAATTTGAAAATAAGGTGTCTATTGAAAATTTTACTGATTGAAGATTGTCATACTGTTGCCGAAGTCATATTTGATTATTTTGAGGGTTCAGAATTTGAATTAGATTTTGCAGCGACAGGCACGTTAGGTCTTGCATTAGCTCAGTCAAACAACTTTGACTGTATTATTTTAGATATAATGCTTCCCGGTATTGATGGTATAACAGTATGTCATCGGCTTAGAGCCGAAGGATATGATACTCCTATCATAATGCTTACGGCGAGAGATACCGATAGTGACATGTTACAAGGGCTAAAAATAGGAGCTGATGACTATATAGTAAAACCTTTTAATTTAGAACTATTGGAAGCTAGAATAATAAATGCTGTCCGAAGGAGTTCAGGGAATGGCTTTGCAAAAACAGTTGTTTTCGGGCCTGTTACACTTAATCCTAAAACTTGTCAGGTCTGGAGAGAAGGGAGTGAAATCAAACTGACCCCAACTTGTTTCAAAATTATGAAGCTTTTAATACTTAAAGCACCCAGTGTAGTTTCTAGGCAAGAAATTGAAGATAGTATCTGGGGAGATGAGCTACCTGATAAAGACATACTTAGAAAACACATATACCAATTGAGACTCAAAATCGACAAGCCCTATGACAAAGATGTTATAGAAACTATACCTAAAACAGGATACAGATTGAGTGAGTGTAATGTTTAAAAGTAAACCAATAAGTCAAATAATTATAAAAGTATATCTATTGGGCGCTTTGATATTATTAGCCTTTTACGGATGCTTATTTTATTACACGGTGTTGTACACTGAAAATCAAGCCAGTGAACAGCGTTTAGCTCTAAAAGCTCCCTATCACCTAAAGCTTTTTCAAAAAAGCGAAAATACAAAAATAAAAATAGATCCGATATTAACAATCTATAATACGTATGAAATTTTACCAAAAAAAATTAAAGATAAAATTAACGCCGACTGGCTAGGTATCCAAAGTATTCATTTTGATGACGACAGTGAATTCACTGTATTTGCGAAAAAAATAAAAATTAATAATGATGAAATTACTGCTTATGCCATTGAGGATGTCGATCCAATAGAATGGGACGATACATACTTTGCAATTTTCCAAATTATGATACTTTCTTCAGGTGTGATTTTATTCATTGGCTCTGCATTTTTTATTATTAAAATGGCAAAGCGGATAAGCTCTCCGTTCTCAGAGTTAGCTGATATGCTTGAATATGATTCACATGAAGTTAGTAAACCTTTATCTGTTAATGGAAAATTATCTTTTGAGTTAGAAATGATGCTTGCTAGCATTAATAGCTATCGCAAGCGAATATATGCTGCATTTATTAGGGAGCAAACTTTTACTAGGTATATTAGTCATGAACTACGTACTCCTATGACGGTGATCCGAGGCGGTGTAAGTGTTTTAAGACGAGCAAATAATGATAAGACTACAAAGCAATTAACTAGAATAGATGATGCTGTCATAGAAATGGAGCAGTTAACTCATATTTTCCTATTACTTGCTAAAGACGAAGTTTCAAATACTAGTAACGTTTCAATATCAGACACGTCAATCGACAAAATAGTTAAGAACTTTTCCCCTACTATCAAAGCAAATCAAGTAAATTTCCATTATGACATACAGAATGAATTTTCATTACATGCGCACCCATTACTATTTTCAGCAGTAGTATGTAACTTATTAAAAAATGCTATTAATTGCAGTATTGAAGGTAGTGTAAATTTATTTATTTCTGAACAAAGAATAGATGTTATTGATGATGGATTAGGCCTAAATGAACAACCTCGCGGCTATGAAGGGTTTGGTATAGGCCTCAAAATTGTTCAAGATATATGTGAAAAATACCAGTGGACATTTAACATATCAAATAATATGGAAAAGGGTTGCACCGCTTCAGTGATTTTTAAAACTTAGGGGATTAAATTTATGCTAATTCACCCTAGTAAAGCAAAAACAAGGGCTAAAACCATATTTTTTACCATCAACTTACGAAAGTATCGTGTTATTTTTTAATAACTTAATCCTATAGTAGATAATAAAATTGCGTTTAAAATGACTTTCACTTTAATTAAAATCTAATGCAAAAACCTCAAAGATAAATTTTATAGGTTTAGATTAAGAAGTTTATACCCTTCTCCATAAATATTTTTGATAAACAGCGTTCCAAATGATTTTTTTAATGTAGCGCTTAAGTTATAGATATGGGGAGAAAGCTGATAACTTTCAATGTAAAGGCTTTCTTTGATCTGTTTGATTATTTCACTTCTAGATACAGCATTTGGATGTCGTTGTACTAATGCGTTGAATATACTCATTTGTAACTTACTTAACACAAGTGCTTTATTGTTAAAAACAACGTTACAAGATCCATCATCAATTTCGAGAGCCGATAAACAGTTTAGTGGTTTAATATTTAAAGAAGCTAACTTTTGTAGCAACTTCTTATGAGAGTATGGCTCAAGTAAAACCTCTACATCTCCGGCTTGATATATACTAAGCTCACATTCCGTATCTAACTTTTCACATAAGAAGATAATCGAAGCATTTTTTTTTCTCATTTTTTTACATAGCTGGATGATCCCAGTATTTAGTATTTCATAGTTTATGATAAGCGCTTGATATTTATTACAGTGTATTAACTCAAAAGCACTAGCTAAGCTAAATGCAAAATCTACTTTGTGATTATTTTTAGTTAGGTATGAGTAAATGAGTTCAGATTTTTTACTAAAGTTGTCGATGAGTAATATCATATAAGTATCATTTAGTACTAAATACATTCAGTATAAATATATATATGTAAAAGAAATGTCTAAGCCTCCAACTCAAATTCGTGAGCATACCGTTTCTCTTAACTCATAAAGAATCTCTTATTAGAAGTTTCAGGGAAGTCCAGCAATATTGTGCGCTTATTATTGAAATAATAATTTTACCCTTCCTGACAAATTGACACTTCAGAATTGAGAGAATTCATTGCCTAAAACATCAGGTAACGTATTAATATCTCAAATAAGCAGCACTTCTTCTTACGCACGAGTGATCGCTTTGTAAAACATTGTGAGATCAAAATTTTGAGCACGCTCTAAGGGAGTAACTACCCACACTCAAATTGGGAGCCCTGGCTTTTATGGATAGTTATTGCATAGGCCAACTTGAGGGCTTCAATCATTTCAATTGAAATCTTACATTAGACGCCGTCATCCCACATTATTTGCCCAAAACTTGGGAATTCACTGGTTTCTTCAGCGCTATTTAAAGTGGCAAGCATCATTACCTTGTCGCCCAAACTAAAGTCAGTTTCAATATGGACTTCCCAGTTTCTCATCCATATCAGATAGTGAGGCATAAGTAGAGGACGACATGACACACGGGAACAAATAAATCTAGTACATAAGTCAAGTCGTTTCATTTGGTTATAAGAATGAGTAGGACATTAAGAATTGAATATTTAAGGGCCTCTACGGCAATTGAGGACTGGATTAGCTTATCTAATGAGTAAGATGCCAACTCTCTTTTTCAGATATCTCATTTCTGTTTTTTATCCATCGACGAGTTATAAATATAACTCGCTTTTGCCCCAAAATGAGTTTAAGAACACTGTCTAGTACTAATCGTCAAACAGAAAATGATAGAGGCTAACTATATAAATTTATTTTTATCCTACACTTTATTATTTCAACGATTATGAGTGTTGTTTGTAGATCACACTTTAAGTTCTCTATTTTAATTTGTTTATATAAATGAAACAACAAACGATTAATATCCAATATTATCTAATTCACTATACTATTGGATAAATGATTCTGTTAATATCAAGTCAAGCTACTGATACGTGACATTTAGGAGGATATAGTTATGCCAACAGTAGAGCATATACTTGATATTTTTGACGCTGTGTCTCGTAAAGATTGGAATGACATAAAAAGTATTGCCGAATCTGTTTCAGAGTATGAGAGAAAAAAGAAACATTTCAATGCAGCGGCAAAAATTAAAGAAGCCGCAGAATTAGTAATAGCTAATAATACAGCCACTGATTTATTTACTATGTCAGGAAGTACGCCCACCGCTCCACCAATGGAGTTGCTAGAGCGAAGTGAAAAAACGTCCAAAGCTCCGATTCTCCCACAGTGGTTGAGTCAAGAGGTTAAGTATCTAACTAGGGAATGGAGGAGTCTTGAATTACTCAAGTACGAAAATATTTTGCCTAGAAATACTATATTACTACATGGTCCTCCAGGCTGTGGCAAAACTATGCTCGCCAATTATCTAGCGCATCATCTCGAGAGAGAAATCTATATAGTAAAATTTGATGCATTAGTTTCTTCTTATTTAGGAGAAACTGGAGATAATATCCGAAAAATATTTAGTTTTGCCAAAACTAATAAATGTATTCTTTTTTTGGATGAAATAGATGCTATTGCAAAGCTAAGAGATGATAAATCTGAACTTGGAGAATTAAAAAGGGTTGTTATTTCTCTACTCCAGAATATTGATAACTTGCATCCAGAAACAATATTGATAGCAGCAACAAATCATGCACATATGCTGGATTCAGCAATATGGAGAAGATTTGAGGTTGTTTGGGAATTACAACCACCTAAAGAAGATGTAAGAATAGAATTCTTAAAAGATGAATTAGGCAAAGAGTTTGAAGTGCCTTTAATTAGGAAGCTAATTTTACAATTAACGAATGGAATGAGCGGAGCGGATATATCTCGTGCTCTTAACGAATCTAAGCGCAGAAGGTTATTGGAAGATAAAGGAACTTTAGAGTCTTTAGAAGCTTTTTTGTTAGCATTACTTGAATTTGTGAAAAGAGGCGAAGTAAATGATTCAACTTATTTACTTGATGAAAGATTAATATATATTGTTTCTGGCTTAAAAAAATTCTATAAGAAAAAATATACATACTCTAAATTAGAGACTTTAACGGGTGTACCTCACTCCACCCTACACCATAAACTGAAGAAGATTTGATATGGATGACAACACTCTCAGACCACATATTTTTATTAGGAACGAACCAGCAGCCCCTGTAAAAAGAGAATATGAAGGTGGTGGTGGAGGAACATACCCTCGCCAAAGCTACAAGCAACATGCAGTAAAAGTTCAAACTGAAGCTCATAAGCTAAGGGCTATTTTCGCAAATTCGAAGGACACAGGCATAGCCAAAAGATATTTCAAAGTAGAAATGCCTATGGATCAAAAAGTTGCTACTTCAACAGGAAAAAGTATTGAGAGGAATTTACATTCGGCAATCATAGGTTCGCCTGCAAGCAATATAGCTCATGTTAGCTCTAGTTCTGATTCATTTGAGGATCTTGTTTCACAACTAGATGTTTATCAGCAATCAGATAAAAGTACTGGAAAATCAAAATTTGCAGCTATAGAAAGCATTTCTGAAATCCCTTTTCATGAAAAAGTATCCGAGCGATTTTTATCAGATTTTGGAAACGACTTAGTTGAAGGAGATGCTTTAATAACACTCTTTCCAGATTTAGAGCCGAAAGATGTAGATTCAATCCTTAATAGTGTATCGAAATTTCTCAAAGAAAATAATGGTGAAATATTATCATTCCTTCCTAGAGAAGAGGGAGCTTTACTACGAGTTCGGTCAAAAAAGTCTATTTTAAAAGATTTGGCAAGCATGTTTATTTCGATTCAATCGTTAGACTCTGCTGATGAAGTTGTTACCGAAATGGCTAGTGTTGGAGAACCAATTGAGAATACTATCACTGTAATCCCAAATAACTCCAAGGCTTACGCATGTATGTTTGATACAGGTATAAGCGCGGCAAGTCGATTTCTCAGTGATAGTATTATTGAAGATGACTGTCCTTTTGGTAGCAATCGAGGAACAGGTACTGCTCACGGTACTTTTGTAGGAAGTCGGATTGTTTATGGTGATACTTTAAAAGACCAAATTACTACGGGAAATTTAACGCCTGATGTAAAGCTATTAAGTGTGTGTATTAATAGGTTTGATGACTTAGGCAATAAATTGAGGGTAACTGTTGATGAACTTATAGCTATAATCCGAACTACGGTAGAGAAGTGGCATAAGGAAATAAAGGTTTATAACTTATCACTATCATGTACACCTCAAAACCGAAACACCTCTGCATCGATCAAAGATGACATTATTCATCAGTTAGCCAGTGAAATTGACTCGTTGTCTAGAAAATATGATACTTTATTTGTTATTTGTACTGGCAATATACCGTGGGGATCTCTTGATCCTTATCCTACAACACCTTACCCGAGCTACTTTGACGATGATTCAACGAGAATAATGTCACCGGGAGAGTCTATGCTTGGATTAACTGTAGGCTCAATTGCTTTGGAGCATAATGCTGGGAGTATGGCTAAATTTACTGAACCTTCACCTTTCACAAGACGAGGGCCAGGATTTTGCGGGCACTATAAGCCTGACCTAGTAGCACATGGTGGAAATTGCGGTAACAATTGGTCGCAACATGATTTTCTCAATGTTGTAGGATTATCTGATAAAGGAGATTTCTTGTCATATGCTCGAGGAACAAGTTATTCCGCACCTTTAGTAACGAGATTAGCAGCCAAACTCTTTGAAAATATCCCAAATGCATCCGCATGCTTGATTAAAGCTATGCTTATTCATTTCACTCAAGACTTAGAGAGTGAAAACTTTCTTGGAGAACAACTAAAAACTTTATACGGGCATGGGCAGCCATCTGCTCCTATGCTCACTAACTCAACTAAGAACGCTCAATCATATTTATATCAAGGAATAATGGACTTTAGAGACATGGTTGAGATTCCTTTTTTTGTTCCATCCGTTTTAACTAACCGCAAAGGTAACAATAAGGTTAATGTAAGAATCACGATTACATTTTACCCAGAGACAAGTGCCGTGCTAAAAAGCGGATATTGTAAATCTCATATACGAACAAAAATCATAAAACTGAATAAAAATGGTAAGCCAACTGACGTGCCATTTTCTAGCTCCGCAGTTCTTGAAAGCGACCGTTACTCTACAGTTATTAAAATGGAAAAGGTTTTCTCACAAGGGATTAGTGCTGGGGACTGGAAAGTTCTAATTGCTCATGAGTCAAGATGGACACTAAAAAACCCAAATACAAAGTACGCAGTTGTTATAACAATCGAAGATCCAAAAAATGATCCCAGCATCGATATTCATGCAGCTATACGTAGTGAGTCTCCAAATAGATACCAATCTGAATTAGGTGTACGAGAACGCATTAAAATTTAACGATGATATACAAATATATAAAATCTAGATTCCCACAACTAGTATAACTTGTTTCTATCCATCTTCGTTTCAGCCTAATCTGGCTGAAACATTTCTGTCCAAATCCTAATCAGTAATACATCCACTATCCTCATAGTGACTTTTAAATAGGAGGTCACTATGAAACCAGAACTAAACCACAATGCTACTGGTGTGAAACGTCCTTTCAAGCTTG
>PJEL010000998.1_pt1 | contig 30651 bp, 28 predicted proteins | sample 1853271 | NCBI WGS metagenome assembly PJEL01 (sample SAMN08108733, study PRJNA415343) | Invertebrate metagenome, whole genome shotgun sequencing project. | host: Globobulimina | place: Sweden: Gullmar Fjord | collected 2015-08 | reverse complement strand
TCATCGTCATCGTGGTCCTCGTCGTCGTGATCTTCATCGTCATCGTGATCGTGATCGTCATCGTGGTCGTCGTCGTCATCGTCATCGCTGTACTCGGCCGAGTCGTCCGAGTTGTCTGTCACGGAGATGACCCGAACGATGGACTCAGGCACCGGAGGCCCCGCGATCGGCATCCCGTGCTCCTCACAGATCTGTCGCAGAGCATCCAATGCTGCAATCTCGATCTCGTCAATCGACTCGTCGAGTTCACGCTCGAGAAGTTCCTGCGCGCTCTCGGTGCATGCTTCTTCAAGAGCGTCCTCGTCCGAGAGCCCTTCAACATCAACGAGCGTGGTTGTCGTTTCCTCAGTGTCCCGCTGTGTCGTCGACGTGGTTTCCTCCAGCGCCTCTGCGGAGGGTGGGCGGGCTGTTGCCCCGACGATTGCGACTGCGGCTATGGCAGTGGCAGGCACGAGAAGGAGTCCGGCAATCACCGAACCCGAAACGCGTTTTCCTCCCCCTCGGGATGGTCGTCGTTGCGTCATATTTCCTCCTTGATTGAGAATCCGATGACACAACCATGCGTGATTCCTAGATAACGGGGCGCTAAACGAAGAACAACGGTGGCGAAAAGGCCGAGTTGCTACCGATCTGACACAAGCGGGAGCCGGATCACGATCCCTGCTCCCCCGTGGATGCGGGACTCGCCGATCACAAGCTTGCCACCGGCACCCTCCACGGTTCTTCGTACAATGTCCAGGCCGAGACCGGTCGAGTCACCGCTGGACGTTCCGCGATCGACGAGGGATCCATCGTCGATTCCAGAACCTGCGTCCTCGACGGAAAGTTCGACAGTGTTGTCTTGCACGTCTATCTGCACGACGAATCGGGTTCCATCGGGAGTATGGGCAATCACGTTCTCGATCAGGGCATCCACCAGCGCCTCCGCGTCACCATCAGGGATCGCGACTGGAGCTGCAATGCCGCCGACGTCTACTTCCACACCTCTTCCTTGCTCGAGTGCAAGCGGATGCCAGAACTCGATCCTTCTGACTACGACCGCGGCAAGGTTGCACCATTCCTCCGACTCCCTCCGAACCGGACGTCTGGCTTCACGAATGATGAAATCGGTCGTTCGTTGCAGCTCGTCCAGATCCGCGTTCAGCCGGTCCCTGTCTGGACCTTCCTGGAGTCCATCAACACTGAGTCGAGCTGCGGTCAGAGGCGTCCGCAATCTGTGGGCCAGATCAGCCGCAGACTCGCGCTCCGCTTGGAGTAGACGACCGATCCGGTCCGCGAGACGATTCAGCTCAAGGCCGACCTCTTCAATCTCATGTGGGCCAGAAGGATCCACTCGGACCGAAAGATCTCCGTGGCCAAGCTTTCGAGCCGTCGCTGACAACTCCTTGACGGGTACAACCATCGACCGACCGAGTCGATCCGCGACCCACATCGCCATCAGCACCAACGCGCCACCCAGAAGACCAAGAACGATTCTGCTGCGTCGCACACCCGCCGTGAGCTCATCGTCGGATGCAAACACGCGCACAACCGCTGTTGCACCGTCTGGCTGGATCATCGGGATGTAGACAGCCTGCCCACCATCTACGTTGGCAACGAAGGAACTACCCGAGAGAGCGAGTGTGAGATCCTCCTCGGACGGCACGTCGCGCCCAACGACCGTTCCGTCAGGAAAGATCACCGATCCATTCACCATCTCAATTCGATCATCGCCCACGATGGCCACCGCAGTTTCGAGATCGCTTTCGACGGTGAGCACCGCGAGTACACGAGCAAGGCTCTCGGCGTCACGCTCGGCTGCCGAGATAGCGCGATCGTGAGCCAGGTCGCTGACGAGAATGAACAACGGCACAAGGAACGCGAGAACGACCATCGCCGTCACCGCACCCGTCAGGAGTATGAGCCGGCGTCTCACGCGCTTGGATCTACCAACCGGACGCCTACGCCGCGCCTCGTATGGAGGTACATAGGCTCGGCCGCGCTCTCGCCAAGCTCTTTTCGCAGCCAGGAGATGTGCACATCGACCGTCTTGTCTGCGCCCCCGTACGGTTGACGCCACACCTCAGCAAGAAGCTCGCGTTTGCTCACGAGCTTTCCCGGCTGGCTGGCGAGGTATGCCAAGAGATCGAAGGCTCTCGCTGTCAGGTCAAGGCGTCGACCATCAAGCGTTGCCTCGTGTGCGTCCAGATCCAACCGCAGTCCGGCGATCGAGATCGCGTCATCCTCTGACGCATCACCCACTCGGCGTAGCACGGCCCGAATGCGTGCGGCGAGATGATCTGCGGAATATGGCTTGATGACGTAGTCGTCGGCGCCCGCATCCAGAACACTGATGATGTCCAACTCATCGTCACGCGCTGTCGCGACCACCACGGGTACCTGGCTGACAGCACGGATCATCCTCAGCGCCTCGGCGCCGTCGAGATCGGGTAGGCCGAGATCAAGCACCACCACGTCGAAACTCCCAGATACTGCCCGCTCAACACCATCAATGGCTCTTGCCACCGATTCGACGTCATGACCGCGTTCGGACAGCCGGGTCGCGAGCGACTCGCGAATCCTCTGTTCATCCTCGACAATCAGAATGGCTGCCATAAGCAGTCACGTTACCAACCGTTCGATGAGCGCCGCGATGCTTAGCCAAGCCATGACCACCGTTTAACCCTCAGTTAGCCCAGTACGCAGAAATCTGTTCCAAACTGTTCGCATGAGAAGATTCGTCGGTATCGGTGCTGCCTGGCTGGCAGCCACACTCGTTGCTGTGGCTGTTGCCGCCGCCGCGGTAGGGAGCGTTCGCAGCGAAGTCGCCGACACCCCGACCGTTCTCGCAGCCCCGCTCGTTGCCACCAGCGCGACCGTCTCAGCGTCAGATCTAGGATCGTCGACCACAACGGACTCCGATATTCCCCAAGTGCCCATAACGACAGCGCGGAACACCGAGACAACAACAACGCTCGATGAAGCTGACACCTCAGGTTCCTCAGAAGCCACAACGACAACTCCCCCTGTCGCTTCGAGCAGCACGACGACAACCACCGGCGCCTCGAGCTACACGAAGACGTACGACACCGAAGCGGGAACCGTCCGTATCACTGTCTCAGGAGAATCTGTCACCTTCTCTGGAGCGACACCACTCCCCGGATGGAAGGTCGAGCTCAAGAACAGCGGTCCCGAAGAGGTGAACGTCCACTTTGAACGCAACGAGGACGAGCACGAAGACAAAGAGATCAAATTCAAGGCCACAATCGAGGACGGAGAACTCCGCGTCTCGATCTCCGAAGAGAGTTGAACCCCCAATCACGGGCAAAGCGGTTCGCCGCATCTATCTCCCGTGAAGCTGAGGGGACTTGAACCCCAGGCCCTTGCCCGCCACACAGGATGCAGGACAGGCCGTTGCCCGGCCAAGCCGAGCGGACTCCTGAGCTGCTCTGGCTTCAGGCCGTCAAGAATTCGCGACCGAGACGGGAATAGACGCGTCATTTCAAAGGTTCCCGACACTATCGCGATATATCGCGATATACTAGAACCAAGTCTCGGAAAGGAGACAACTGAAATGACGTATGTCATCACCCCAACGCCTCGCATGAGGCGACGCATGATCATGATGGGCCGCAAGCACGGCCACGGTCCCGGCCACCGCAGCAATCGCGGTCGGCGCGGCTTCATGATGGCCGGCGGCCCATTCTCCGACGGACGCCCCAAGGTCGGCCGTGGAGAGGTCCGCATTGCGATACTCCATCTTCTCGACGAAGAGCCCATGCACGGATACCAGATCATCCAGGAGATCGCAGATCGCACCGACGGTGTCTGGAATCCCAGCCCCGGATCGGTCTACCCCACCCTGCAGCAGCTTGAGGACGAAGGACTCGTCCTGTCCGAGCGAATGGAGGGAAAGAACGTGTTCTCGCTCACCGACGAAGGCGCTGCCTTCGTGACGGACGAGGCAGGGCCCGCTCCCTGGGAACGTATGGGATCCGAGTTCGACGATGAACTCATCTCTGTCAGGGACACGGCCTTCGAAGTCGGGGCCGCACTCATGCAGGTCGCCCGCACCGGCTCCAAGGAGCAGGTCGCTCAGGCAAAGGCGATACTCGCCGACACGAAGAAGCAGATCTACCAACTGCTCGCCGAGGACGACACGGGCTCAGCCAACGAGTCCTAACACACGCAATCCGAGGGTGGACGGCCACACCGGTCGTCCACCCTTGCGCGTCGAGCGCCAAGATACGAGCCCTGAACGCGCTGGAACCCCAGCTATTGCTGAGGTTCCTACGCTTCTCTCTCCGTGGAGCTGACGAGATTCGAACTCGTGACCCCCTGTCTGCCAGACATCCCAGCGTCGCTCGGAGGCCAAGGGGCATAAGGCTTTCGTGACCCGTTATGCGTTACATGCAAGGGGCTTAGCGTGTTACAACCCTGCAGGCCATGAGCGAAACGACCCATGACGGGCTTGAAATCGACACCCGACCAAGAACGCTACCAAGAACACGAGTGCCGTCGGGGCCACAGGCACCGCGAGTTTCGTCGGTGCGAGGAGGCGAGACCTCGGGCGGGAGGTTCAGCCCCCGCCGCCGACTGCTCTGTTGCAGACTGCGCGCGATTGTCAGAGGTCGGTCCGGAACGTGCTTCCTATATGGGAAGCCTGCGAGGTTTCGATGTTGTTGTCCACAGCGTATCGTTTCCATTCCTCGGCAACGCTGATAACTCCTTCGATGGTGTCGTTCGCCTTTGCGATCCCAAATTGGTCGGCAACTGCCAACAGATCGGAACGTACGAAGTCGCTGGTCTTGCCATTGACCGACATCTGGTGGCGATCGGTCCAATCGCCTTTCGGGTTGTACGCCCAGATGATGTCGTACGCCGGAGACAGACGCCAAACGCCCGTGCGGTCCATTGTGAAGGACAGATTCTTGACATGGTCGTCTTGATTGCGAGTAACGATGTTAAAGACCATCCGCAGAAAGACCTGTTCAAGTTCGGTGTGGGCTAGGTCGAGCCGGATTGCCGTCCGCAGCGCTATCTCGTACGAGTGTCCAGGTTGGTTGTAGTCATAGTGTCCGATACCGCCAAGCGTGTGCGTGTGTAGCCGTTGATCTCGACCGATACGGTCAAAGCGCTTCGTCATGAAATGTGATCGGCCATTGCTGTCGTTGTAGATGGTCGACTCCGTCATATTGATGCCGACTGCAGTCGCCATTTGGTAGTAGGCGTGCTCGATGAGGCCGTAACCTTTTGGATCACCGAGTCTGCCTCCTTCTTTGCCATCAAACTTGATGAGCCAGTGTTCATAGCCCTCGGGAGCATCGACTTGCCCGGATCTGATCTCGCCAGTGTTGCGGTTCCACGCAATTAGCGCCTTGGCGCGCGCTCCCCCGGCGGAGGTCCCGAGTTGAATGAGTTCGGCAATGCGGTCTGGCTTCATCACTGCGCGGAAGGTGCCGCGTGCTGCGACGATCTCGTTGGCAACCTGAGCCAACCAGCCGATGTCGATCGGTTCATCCGGTGTTACTTGGAGGTATGTCGACGGCTCGAAGGTCAGAGCGCCCATTGCACGGTCGCCGACGTAACAAAGACGCTCTACCGGGTTGAGGTCGTCAAGGGAACGGTCCTGACGTTCGACAGCAAGGCGTAGGAGTTCTGACCCCCATGCGTCGGGCAATGCATCGGCAAGCAGTCCAGGGAGTCCGTGGAACGCGTTGCTACGCGACAGCTCGGGGAACAGATATTGACCAGGACGCGTCGCTAGACGCAGCGGTGAAGGCTCAATGCCGGACGCCACAAACTTGTCGGTGTATTCGAAGACGCCGACACGCCTGGTGTCGTCCCAGATGACTGCCCCGATGGGGCTGCCGTACAGTTTGACGCTAGCTCCGGTGACCGGTTTTACCACGGCACTTCAGTCAGCCTCTTGCCGCTTGCCCGTCTTCCGGTCGCGCGTTGCCGCTCGGTATTCCCGCGCTCTACAACATCGAGCGGTGAGGGTGCCGTGTCTGGAAAAGCAGCGTCGAGCCGTGACTCAGTGTTGAGACCGCGCATCATTCGCACGAGGCTCTCAGTCGCCACGTTGCCCCCATGTTCGCATCGTGAAATTGTTGTGACCGATACCCCCGATCGCTTGGCAAGTTCGGCGCGGGTCAGATTCTGGTTGAGTCGCTCAACCCGCATTCGTGCACCCACAGTGACGAGAATCTCTGGGATTGTCTGGTCATCAACTAGAAGAGGCATAATAACTCACTTTCGATGTATTATATACGATTTATTGGGATAACTAGTCATATATTACTGATTATGAGACTAACTGTCAATAGGGCAATGAAGGATGCCGCGAGCTCCCGAGTTCGATCACATCGAACTCCCAGTCGGCGAGGTCCGTCAACATGCCGCCACGGTACATAGACATCGACGAGAGGAGACATAATCACTTACTTTCGATGTATTATGTACCATTTGCGAGGATAACTACTCATATGTTACTGATTATGATATCAACTGTGAAGATGCCGATGGGAGGACCCGCCGACGTTGTGGACCCATGGGCTGGCCCGGAGCCTTCCTCGTTCAAGCTGAGGTTCACTGCACTACGCCCATCATCATGAACACCACCACCATGAGCACCGTCGCTACGGGAATCGTGTCATCCGCGAAGAGCGACGTCGAGTACATCAGCAGCAGCCCGATCAGATTCCTTCGAACCGTGAAGATATGTCCTGGCCGTAATGCCCGTGTCGACGTGCCCGAGCTGCTCAGAGACAGTCGCGATGTCGGTGCCGTTCCGAAGGGCGATCGATGCCATCGTGTGATGCGGACTGATCAGAGGACCTCCGAAGTACGAAAGTGGGTCTCGACCAAGAACGCGACCAAGAAAACCACCCAAACAGCCCACAGTGCGCGTCATGCCCCGGGTCCTGACGCGCTGGAACCCCAGCTATTGCTGAGGTTCCTACGCTTCTCTCTCCGTGGAGCTGACGAGATTCGAACTCGTGACCCCCTGTCTGCCAGACAGGTGCTCTGCCAGGCTGAGCTACAGCCCCGAAGGGCCAGAATGCTAGCAACGGCAGGCGTTATAGCGCCTGAGCCCGGATGGAAGGGGCGATCCCAAGTAACATTTCAGATGACATTCTGTCTGAAAATGGCTCTCAGGTGACAATTCGGGGTGCTTGTGACACGCCAAATATGGGAAAGCCGGAGCGGGGCTGATGGTGTGCGCAGGAAGGCTGGTTCTCCCGTCGGTGAGAGATCAGCATGTTCACGCAGGCACGAGATCGCGGAAGCGACGTGATCACGGAAGCCGCCTCACGAGCATCGCAGCTCGCCGGATGGCAGAGGGCTTGATCACGGAATCACGAGACAGCGCGGCGCGCCGGAGTCAAGGGGCGTGATCACGAGATAGCTACGGACGACCTGTGCGCCCGAAGAGCCACCAAACGAGGTACCCAACGCCGATTCCGAGAGCGAGCGCAAACAGAGGAGAGAAGTTGCCTCCCGGCCATTCGATCATCGGATTGCCGAGCCACGATTGGCAACGCTCCCAACTCGGTACTCCGCCTCTGTCGTCGCACGTTGCAGTCATGGTGCCCAGGAATGCCGCGACGCCCGCAACGATGGACAACGCGATCCGGACGATCAGTCTTACTGCTGCCATGGAGACATCATCGCGCTCACGAATGAGCTAGGCGATGTCACATCGCAAGATGCGCGGAGAGCCACTACACGACGATCTGAGCACGCACGGTATCGGCGCACCTCCGAGGGCGACCCGCTCGACCCGTGGGGCAACCCGTAGCTCCCCGAGAACACCCGCATGAGTCGGTGCGCAGCGATGCACAAGGTAGCACCGTGGGGGGATGGGATCGATCTGGAGCCGGTGTGCCACGCGGCGAGATAGAGTCGGTGTTGATGACATCGAGAGTGCGAATTGCCATTGCCGTCGCTGCGATAGCAGTTCTGTGGGTTGGCACTGCTCTCGTAGTAGCTCACGAGATCCAGTCGGAGTTCTGTACTGCGGATGGGCGACTTCCCACTCACGTCGATGAATGGCAATGGTCACGAGACAACGCCAACGACTGCGAGTGGACACTGATCAAGGGGTTTCGTAGAGCGCCAGAGAGCGTGTACACGGCCAACGGAAATCAGCCACCAGCGCATCAGAGAGAGATACTGGGCTGGGTTGTACCTCCTATCGGATCAGTGCCCGGTGCCGCAATCGCGACCGGACTCGTGCTAATCCTTCTGGGAGGCATCATCGCCGGTGTCAGATGGGTGTTCCGCCGGAAATCGCGGCGCTGATCACGAGATGATCAAGGATTCCACCACGAATCTTTGGCGTACGGAGGCTTCGGCGGCGCGTTCCGTCTTGGATGCTTACTCCTTCGGGTGAACCACATGACACCGATGAACGCACCAACGAGGATTGCGGTCATGAGGGCAAGAAGCAAGACGTTCGGTGGCGGTTCAATCAACTCATGGTCAGGCTCTAGCTGTGCCATGACTGTGATCCACCAGTGCATACCGCGACGGTACACGCGCCGTCTGGGCAAGAAAAGGTGCCAGAGATCAGCTGGAGAGAACGAGCACCAAAACACCAGCGCCGACGAGCAGGGATCCGGCGAGAAGGCCGTAGTTCATCGCCCGCCATGCACCCTGCGATGATCGCTCGTCGGTTCTCGACTCTGCTCTCAGGGCGAGGATCACCGGAGCTGCAATCACGGCGACCATTCCAATGAACACAACTGAGTAGCCAGCGATCATCGGGTTGGAGATGGGATTGCAAGGACGATCATCGTTGAGAGCCGAGCAGACCGCCACGTATTGGGGCTGAAGAGCGATACCCACGAGAGCGGCTGCAAGTCCGAGCAGTACCCAAAAGCCGATGATCCGACCTACACGCAGTCCATTGAGGTTGTGAAGCCCACGTTGCTCCATGCCACAATCGTATCTCAGATCAGCTCAGAAGCGGAATCTGTGTGCTGAGATCAGGTGTCAGAGGGCCAAGGCGCTGAGAGCGTCCCCGTTGCGAGGGGAGGGTGGCGCACGGTGAGGACGGCGTTCTATCCGCTTTGGGGAGCTTTGATACAGTGGACCTAGATTGACAAGGCGTGGAAGATGAGAGCGATCATGGTTCTGGTCGGGGCGCTTGTGGTGGCTGTTGCAGGCTGTTCTTCGGGTGGTTCGATGCCCGAGTCGTTCAATGGGATGGCTTCCGATGAGGTCGGCTGCACGGTCAGATATGGTGATGACCCTCTCTACGTCGTCGGACCCCTCGGGCCAAGCGATTCCGAGAACATCGAGCCAAACGACTACACATTCATTCGTATCGGTCGAACTGCATCTGACATCGTGGTGGTGGCTGAGATTCCTGGGGGTGGTCAGAACGGGTCCACGCCGCTGAACAACATGCCTGAAGACGGTGTTGTTGATGTTCGACAGTTCCATAGAGGAGACGATCCCGGATTCGTTGTCACCTGCTGGCGGGGAGATACCTGAATCGCAATCTCAATCCGAGCTGAGAGCCGCTACTCGACGATCTGAGCACGCAAGATTTCGGCACACCTCAGAGGTGAAGGCGCGCACACCGTGGGGCAACCCGTAGCTCCCCGAGGACACCCGCATGCATCACAGGAGCCGGATGCAGCAGGGTGGCAGACAGAGAGGCGTAGCCCAAGGAGAGTGCCGGAATCAAGGACAGGACTACGGAACCACGGGCGTGGCTTCATCGGAGGCAGCAGTGGCGGTCTGGTCAATCCGAATACGTCGAGGTGGGCACCGTTGACCGCAGACTCCCCTGTTGATACGGTGTGATGGTGTTGACCCAGTATTTTGACCGACTGTTCTCTCGGCTGGTGACAAGCTTCAAGCGCTACGAAGAGGTGCAACGGTCTCCGGACACGGTTGCGGCGATCGGCTCGGCAAGAATCGATCTCGATCTCGTCCGAAATGCCATCGCCGCTGAGCGCGAGTGCATCGTCGGCGAACACAGTCCCGAGCATGTGCCATGTCGAACAGCGGTGTCCGAGGCGGATCTCGCCCGTCTCCGAGTACTAGGGACGGGCCTCGTCTCAGGCTGAGAGCACAATTCAATTCCACCCGTGGTTCGACCAACCGAAGCATGCATATATGCCGTGATGCGTTCCGTGAAACGTCATTGGCAGGTCGACGGAGACGTTGAGATGAGAGTGGTCTTGGTCATGAGGAGCGCCTGAGACCGTGTGGTACGACGAGGCGCGCATGAGCCGACGAGCGCGGCACCGAGAGGTAGCTTCGAAGGAAAACGACGGTGGTACTGTCGATGTTCGAGGGATATGCTCACTCGAATGATCGAAGCGATCGGCTATCTGGGTTCTGCGTTGGTTATCACGTCATTGCTGATGACGCGTATCCTCCGTTTGCGTGTCATCAGCCTCATGGGTTCTACGGCCTTCTTGGTCTATGGGCTGTTGATCGGCTCAGTTCCCATCATGATCACGAATGTCGTGATCATGGGCATCAACACCACGTTTCTGTGGCGGGCAACTCGGGTTACGGAGCGTTTCTCCCTGCTTGAGGTACGACCTGACTCCCTGTATCTCGAGGAGTTCCTGCAATTCCATCACGAGGACATACTCGTTCACCAACCTGCCTGGAACGGTGAGCTTGCCGACTCGAACCTCACCGCACTCGTGTTGAGAGATATGCAACCGGCGATGGCGATAGTAGGGAACGTCGGAAATGGGGCCATGGAACTGAGGCTGGACTACGCGATCCCGCGTTTTCGGGACTATCGGATGGGTCGGTTCCTGTACGACTCCAATGCGGGATTCTTCCGAGACAAGAAGATCACCGAGATCTGGGCGTCTGGTCAGACGGAGTCTCACGGCAGGTACCTGAGAAAGATGGGCTTCACCGAATCTGAGACAGGACGCTTTGAACGTTCCCTATCCCAGCAGAGTGCGGCGAACTGACCCGCCACCCGATTGCATCAGCGCCAGATCAGGAGACTTCTGATGCCTCTGCTGGGGATGAGCGCGGCTCGAACTCGATTCTCGGCGCTCCGGCCCAGAGACGTTCAAGGTCGTAGTACTCACGTGTTTCCCTGTCGAAGACATGGACGATCACATCGCCGTAATCGAGGAGAACCCACTGTCCGTGATCGGTCCCCTCTTTACGAATAGGGCGACGATCAAGTTCTCTAAGCGCTTCCACCGCCTCATCCGCGAGAGTGAGCACGTTGCGCCGAGATGTTCCTGTTGCAAGTACGAAGACATCAGTGACGACGAGGAGGTCCGAGAGATCAAGGAGCACAAGATTCTCGCCAGACTTTGCATCGATGGCTTCGGCAGCCCTGCGCGCGGCGTCAACCGCGTCCTGGGTGGCTGTCTGTGATTGTTTTGCCATCGGCGACGATGATAGGGGCTCCCCACGACGATTCTCACGCGGCCGATACAAGCCGTGCGATTCGATGTACGTCGCCACTGTCTCTGGTACCAGCTCCGCGTACTCGACGCCGGATCGGACCAGCTTCCTGATCCGGGTCGATGAAGCATCGACAGGCGTCATCTCAAGCCACGCAATCGCCCCGTTGAAGGCCGCTTCAACGTCACCCTTGGCAACGCCGGGCCGCGGCACGACAGCGAGATCGACCAAATCCGCAAGATCCTCGGCTCTGTGCCATGACGGTATTCCCAGAGCCGCATCCGCTCCAAGGATCAGCACGAACCGATCATCGAGCTGCTCGAGTGTCTCAACCGTGTAGGAGGGTCCCTGGCGGTCGATTTCCGTCAAGTCAACAAGGAGTTCGTCTTCCTCGTCCGCAAGCAGTTCCACCATCGCAAGGCGATGGGAAGCATCCGACACTCCGCGGTCTTGTTTTTGCCAGGGATCACCAGCTGGCATGAGCCGTACGGCGTCGAGGTCCAATTGCTCCAGAGCGGCCAGAGCCATTGAGAGATGAACGTTGTGTGGCGGGTCGAATGTGCCGCCGAGGATCCCTTGCACGTCCAACAGCATAGGTGGCTGGTCCAACCGCAAGGTACAGGCCGACCGAGGGGGCACGCAAGCATTGCCGCACCACGAGCGGGTCCACGTAACGGCCGCTGAGCCGGAGCGAGAGGTGATAGCTCTCGACACCATCGTGAACACCCGTCAGACCGACACGGTGCCCACGCAGGACCCGATCTCCCTTCGACACCACCAACTGATCGAGGTACGAGTACGACGTCACGATCCCACCGCCGTGGTCAATCGAGACGGTCAGGTTGTACACCACGGTCCCTGCGAACCGGACCACACCATCCCCAACTGCTGGCACCGCTGACCCGAGTGGCGCAGCAACATCGATGCCCCAATGACCCGCCCAGCGGCCGATCGGAGCGAACGGACGAGCGATATGAGAGTCGTCCGGAATGCGAAGACCAAAGCATCCGGATGACAGGACGGACACCGGAATGAGGAGGGTGGCAAGCAGGTACGGCATGTCTCCCGTGTACCGCCACCGTTGCAGTCACCGTACCCGACGAGAAATGGCCTTCCTAGAGGTACATCTAGGCGGTTGCGTGCGCTGCGCCGTGGATGGTGTCGACGACGATGCGTCTGAGCTCGTCGGGACGGAAGGGTTTGAGCAGGTAGGCGTCTGCCCCCATCTGTTCAGCACGGTCGATGTCCTCTGCGTCGCACCGACCCGTCAGCATGATCACCGCGACGTCGCTGAATTTGGGATTGCCTCGGACGAACTCAAGGACGTCCCATCCGGAAATGTCCGGAAGCCCGAGGTCGAGGATCACCATGTCCGGCGCCTCGTCATCAAGCGCTTCGCACGCCTCGGTCCCGGTCGCGACAGTCCTGACGTCAAGCTGCACTTGGGCGAGCACCACTTCAATCAGCCGTCTGATGACGTGCGAATCGTCCACTACAAGCACTTGTTTCACCCGCGCTACCCCCTGTCGGTTTTGCATCCGAGTGTCCCTCTCACCATCGGAAGAACGGCGACGAAACTTGAACGTGGGAAATCGCGACTAGGAGGCAATCCTCGCGCGTCGATGTACCGGGAGCGTGGCACGTTCAACGAACGCCTCCAGCTGGCGAAGCGTCCGCACCTGATCGACACTGTCACAAGCAACGCTGTAGCGCGACATAATCGAATCACCCGTGTCCCAGAAGCGCTCGGGCTCCGGGTTGAGCCACATCGCCGCCCGCGAGCGCGCCACGATTCGTTCGAAGGCTTCGAGACCCGCTTCTCTGTAGTTGTTCCTGGCGTCTCCCGTGACAATGACTGTCGACCTTGAAGTCACGGCGTCCGGGTAGCGCTCCCACATCTCGGTGAAAGAGCGCCCGTAATCCGAATGCCCGTCACGGCGCACGATGTGAGCCTCACGGCTCATGGCGACAAGGCTCTCAGCGAAGTCGGTATCTGCGGAAAAGTAGTCGGTCACCTCATCGAGACCATCGATGAACGCAAACACTCTCACGTTCGCCAGTTCAGCCGAGATTGCATATGTGAGCTGCAGAGTGAACCTTGCGAACGTTGCCATCGAGCCCGAAACGTCACACAGGATCACGATCTCCGGCTTCGACGCACGCGGCGGCTTGAACTGCGGTTCGAGCAACACTCCCCCATGGCCAAGGGACTTCCGAATGGTGCGCCTCACATCGAGACGACCCTTCGACCCGTGGCGCCTCCGCTGTCCGAGTCGCGTGGCGAGCTTCCTCGCGAGAGGTCGGATCGCACGTTCTACATCCTCGATCTCAACCCTCGTCGCGTGCATCAGATCAATGTCCTCGACCAGTGGAAGCCGCCGGTTGGTCGCGACTTGTTGGCGACCGCGGTCGGCGATCAGCCGACCCGTGATCTCCTGCTCAAGTTGGTCACGCACCTGTTGGACAAGAGCTTCGGCGCGTTCCGTCTCGATCCGCTCGTCGACACCCCCATCTGTGCCGTCCGGCACAAGCGCGGCGATCAGCCGCGCCAGAAGCTCCTCGCTGTCGATCCGACGAAGCACTCTGTATGCGTAGTACCGGCCACCGACGGGCCTTCCCCGCTGCATCCCCGCATACCTGTCCACCGCATCAGCAACAAGCCTCCTGAGCTGGCCACTGTTCCCAGAAAGCAACGCATCCACCATCGACTCCATGAGGCCGTCACCGCCACCAGATCCCGCTCCGGAGCCGCCCTCGGCGGATACCTCGCCCTCTCGCGTTTCGCTATCGACATCGCCGAGCGGCTCAAGCCCGAAGTAGACATCGAATGCCCTGTCGAAGGCGTCATAGTGGCGAGGGTTCTTGACGAGTGTCGCGCCGAGCGTTGCCCGCAAATTGTCACGCGACTGAAGATCCGTGTATTCGATCGCCTCAGCCGCATCTATCGCCTCGACCATCGACACGCCAATCCCGACCGAGCGAAGTTCATCGATGAACTCGGTGAGTGTGGAGATCACGCCTGCGGCGCCTCGGCGTCGATATCGAGCGAGAGCTCCTTCGCTATCCGTTCGATATCGGTCTGATACTTCAGGAGCACATTGAGTGTGGAAGCAGTTGTGGCATCGTCGAGTTCCTCGATACCAAGCGTGAGAAGCGTGCGCGCCCAATCGATGCTCTCTGACACCGATGGTGCCTTCCGGGTGGGTACCTGGCGAATCGACGAAACAGTGCGGGCGATCTTGTCTGCGAAGTGTCCCGGCAGATCTGGAACCCGCTTCTCGAGAATGGCCCGCTCACGCTCGATCGACGGGTACGGAACGTGGAGGTACAGGCACCGGCGTTTCAGCGCCTCAGAGAGTTCCCTTGTGTTGTTGGAGGTGAGCACAACGATCGGCTTCGTGACCGCCTCGATCGTGCCGAGTTCCGGGATGGTCACCTGGTACGAGTCGAGCACTTCCAGAAGCAACGCTTCGGTCTCGACCTCCACGCGGTCTGCCTCGTCGATGAGGAGAACGACGGGCTCCTCAGAGCGGATTGCGGCGAGCAGCGGGCGTTCGAGAAGGAACGACTCAGAGAAGATGTCACCCTCGAGATCATCCCAGGCAGCTCCTTCGTCCGACTGCAGGCGCAGCAACTGCTTGTGGTAGTCCCACTCGTACAGCGCCTTTGCCTCATCGAGGCCTTCGTAGCACTGCAGACGCACGAGCCTGCGGCCGGTGCACTCCGCTATGGCCAAGGCAAGGGCCGTCTTGCCAACACCCGCCGGGCCTTCGGCAAGGATCGGTTTGTCAAGCCTGCTCGCCAAGAACACAACCTGAGCGATTCGATCATCCGCTAGATACCCGGCAGATTCAAGGGCGTCGCGTACGTCTGAGGGGGAATTCCAGTTGTCGGGCATGACCAACAGGGTAGACCGGAACTCACGAGTGGTCTTCAGCATGCCCGCCTCACAGCTGCGAGCGCTGGCAATCGGTTCTCTGGGCTATTCGAGGACCACGAGGTCGTCTCGATGAATAGCCTCTCCGCCGATGGCGTCGCTGTGGTGGCCGGCACCGTCGACCAGTTCAGCGGAATCGAAGCGGATGATTCCCTTGGCTACGAGCGACCCTGATCCATCATGCACCTCAACGGCATCTCCTCTTTGGAATGGACCGTCGACACTGGCAAGACCGACCGCAAGAAGAGACCCACCCCCTGTTCGGATCGCCTTCACCGCGCCATCGTCAACGCCAATGGTGCCCACGGCCGGCAAGCCAAACGCAATCCAGAGTTTCCGGGCAGACAAGGACTCCCGTCGGCCATCGATCCAGGTGCCTACATCGGCACCTGCAGTCGCGTCAGCAACAACATCGGGTATCTCTGCGCCTGCCACGACTGTCGGGATCCCAGAGAATGCCGCCATTCGCGCTGCCGTGATCTTCGTCGCGACACCGCCGGAACCGAGTGCGCCCGTTCCGGTGTCCCTCCGGATACGATCGAGAATCTCATCGCTGTGCTCAACCGCAGAGAGAAGCTGCGCCTTGGAGGCGAGTCGAGGATCGTCTGTGTACAGACCAGCCGTGTCGGTGAGTATCACGAGCATCCCCGCTCCGACAAGATGCGCAGTGATGGCAGCGAGTTGGTCGTTGTCGCCGAGCTTCAACTCGTCGACAACAACGGTGTCGTTCTCGTTCACGATCGGAATCACGCCGAGACTCAGCATCTTGTCGAGGGCCGATCTCGCGTTGAGATACTGCGCCCTGTTGCCAAGAACATCCTTCGTCAGAAGCACTTGGGCGACGGCGAGACCGCGATCTGCGAAGTGCGCCGCATATCGCTGGACAAGCTTTGTCTGACCTATCGCCGCTGCAACCTGCAGTTCGGCGACCTCCGTCGGTCGTTCGGACATGCCAAGCGCAGGGAGTCCTGCGGCGATGGACCCGGATGTGACAAGCACTGGCGGATTCCCTGTACCGACGAGACCCGCGACATGTGCGACGACGCGCTCGACCGAGGATTCGTCCAATTCGCCATTTGCCCCGGTGAGGCTCGAAGACCCGACCTTCACGACAACTGGCTGACCGCTGCTGACTGCTCGCCTCACAGGTCGAACTCCTCGGACACATCGGTCTCGGGGTCGAACGTGAACACGATCGTGCCGATACGCACGTCGTCACCTGGTTCGGCACCCGCGGCCCTGAGTCCTTGCACGATCCCACTGTTCACAAGACGCTTCGACACGAAGTCCGCTGCATCGGGATCAGTGAGGTCGGACAGGTTGACAGCACGGGTTGCAGCGATCCCGTCGACAATCCACTCAGATCCCTTCTTATCGATCGTGAAGTCGTCACGCAGCGGCCTGTGGAGTGTGAAGCCTTCCCTTGCTGGGGTATCGCGTTCGATATCTTCGACTACGTCTGCGATCTTGTGCATCAGGACGTCGATTCCCTCGCCGGTGAGCCCTGAGAAGACCATGACGTCATCTCCGAGATCGAAAGCATCGACATCTCCACTTTCAAGAACATCAGACTTGGCGAGCGCGATGATTCTCGGCATCTCCACGAGCCTCGGGTTGTGCGATTCGAGCTCGGCGACGAGCACCTCGAGTTGGCGCTTAGGAGGATCATCTTGGAGCGTCGAAGGATCAAGCAAGACCACAAGTGCGCGAGCCCTCTCCGTATGCCGAAGGAACTCGTGACCCAGGCCCTTCCCTGCCGCCGCTCCCTCGATGAGTCCGGGGATATCGGCGATCACGAACTCACGCTCTCCCACAGACACGACACCGAGGTTCGGTGTGAGCGTGGTGAACGGGTAGTCAGCAATCTTGGGGTTCGCAGATGAGACTCTCGCGATCAGCGTCGACTTGCCTGCGTTCGGGTATCCAACGAGTGCGGCATCGGCGAGAAGCTTCATCTCAAGACGAAGGTCGACTTCCTCGCCGTACTCGCCCTGTTCCGCGAACGTGGGCGCTTTCCGCTTGGGAGATACGAATGCTGCGTTCCCTCGACCACCCTTGCCCCCACGAGCAATACGCACGCGCTGTCCCTGTTCGACGAGGTCGGCAATAGTGACCGACTCGGAGTCCTTCACTGACGTTCCGAGTGGAACTGGTAACTCAAGATGGTCGCCTCTCTTGCCGTGGCGTAGCTCTCCCTCGCCGTGGGATCCGCTCGGCGCCTTCCAGATCGGGTGACGCTCGTAGCGAAGCAGCGTGGGAATGGAGTTGTCCGCAACGAGATAGACATCGCCGCCTCCGCCGCCTGAACCGCCGTTCGGTCTCCCCTTCGGCAGCCCTTTGCGGCGAAGGAACGAGGAGACACCTGCTCCGCCGTCACCCGCGCGCACCTTGATGGTCACCTGATCAATGAACATGACAGGGAAGATATACGAGTGGCGACACAGACGGACGACTCACAGGTCGTTCATCGTGAGAGGGCGGCATCCGTCGCGCGGCTGCCGTTGGTCTGCCTACTCGGAGAGAAGCACCGAGACCTGGCGCCGACCGCGCTTGGATCCGTACTTGACGGTTCCTGGCTCAAGGGCGTAGAGCGTGTCGTCCCCACCCTTGCCGACGTTGTCTCCCGGGTGGATGCGAGTTCCACGCTGACGGACGATGATCGCACCTGCGTTGACAGTCTGACCGTCGAAAACCTTCGGGCCGAGGCGCTGCGCCGCTGAATCGCGACCGTTGCGGGATGAACCGCTTGCTTTGGTTTTTGACATCTCTACGCCTCCTCAGTGGCCTCGGGAGCCGTTTCCGCCTTCTTGGCTGGCTTGGTTTCGGCAGCGGGCTTGTCAGCCGCCTTCTTCTTTGCAGCAGGTTTCTTCTTTGCAGCAGGCTTCTTGGCCGCTGGGGCCTTGATGCCAGTCACCTTGATGGTGGTGTACTTCTGACGGTGGCCCATACGGCGGCGGTAGCCCGTCTTGTTCTTGTATTTGAAGATATCGATCTTCGGACCTGCCGACTCGCCGAGGATCTCAGCGGTGACGGTCGCCTTCTTGAGCTTGGCCGGGTCGGCAATAACGGAACCATCGTCTGAAACGATGAGCAACGGCGTGTAGGAGACGGTGTCCGTCTCCTTGATGAGCTCGACCGAGAGCACATCGCCTTCCGAAACCTTGGCCTGCTTCCCGCCGGCGCGGATGATGGCGTACATAGTCCTGATGTCTTTCCGTGTTGTGGAACTTCTAAGCGCGGTGATACGAACCCATTCGGGTGCGTCGCTGGAGTATACAGCAGATAGGGCGCATTTGACAGAGAGCCGTCAGTCGCCCGTCTCCTCCTTGACCCCAGCGTCATGTGCGGGAACACCGGTTGCAGCTGCTTCCTCGTGGAGCAGCACTCCTCGACCACCACAGTGCTCGCATACTTCAGAGAACGATTCGAGAAGGCCTGCCGACACGTTCTTCCGTGTCATCTCAACGAGGCCGAGATGGCTGACGTCGAACACCTGGGTTCGCGTCTTGTCTTTCGCCAGATGCTCCTTGAACCTCCGAAGAACCGCTTCCTGGTGCTTCAGCGATTCCATGTCGATGAAGTCGATCACGATGATTCCACCAATGTCACGGAGCCTCAATTGGCGAGCGATCTCCTCGGCAGATTCGAGGTTGTTCTGGAGAACGGTCTCCTCGAGATTCGTGGACCCGACGAATCGTCCCGTGTTCACATCGACCACCGTCAGGGCTTCGGTCCTGTCGATCACCAGGTGACCGCCTGAAGGCAGCCACACGCGACGGTCGAGCGCCTTTCGTAGCTGGTCTTCGACGTGGTAACGCTCAAAGACACCAAGGTCGTCCTTGTACAGAGTGACCTTGTCGACGAGATCTGCCTCAGTGCCACCAAGGTAGTCGAGTACCTGCTTGTGGGTCTTGGGGTCGTCGATCAGGAGACGCTTGAAGTCACGCGTGAAGTGCTCACGGATGACCCTGATGACAAGTGGTGGCTCTTCGTAGATCAGGGCCGGTGCAACGACGTCGACGCGCTTCGTGTCGATTTCATCCCAAATCGCCTTGAGTCGGTCAATGTCGCCCGAGATGTCATCTTCGGTCGCACCCTCTGCTGCCGTTCGCACGATGACGCCTGTGCCCTTCGGCCTGAGCTCACCAACGATCTCTCTCAGCCTCCGACGTTCGTCGTCCGGTAGGCGCCGGGAGATGCCGCGGACATCCTCGCTCGGAGCAAGTACGAGATATCGGCCAGCAAGGCTGATCTGATTCGTAAGCCTGGCTCCCTTGTGACCCATGGCGTCCTTGACCACCTGGACGAGGACCGGGTCCCCGGTGTGGAGCACATTCTCGATGCGCCTTGGTTTGCCTTTGAGATCGTGGTCGGAGTAATCGATGTCTCCTGCATACAGGACACCGTTCTTGCCCTCACCGAAGTCGATGAATGCAGCTTCCATGCCCGGAAGGACATTGCGAACCTTGCCAACGTACACGTTGCCGACGAGCGATTTACGATCCGACCTCGCGACGTAGTGTTCGACGAGGACCGGCCCTTCAAGGACAACGATCTGCGTCTGAGTCGGGCTCTTGCGCACGAGCATTTGCTTGCGCGCTGTCTCTGGTGGCTCGATGATCTCCATCGGTGGCCGACGTCGCTGAGAGGAACCGCCGCTCCCCTTCTGACGCGATCGGTCACGACCTCGAGACTGCTGCTTTGAGCGAGACCGGGTCTTCGTCTTCGTGTTTGAAGACTGTTTCTGTTCAGGCTTGACGAACCGTCTGACGGTGACTTCGTTACCGTCGACGACGCGAACTTCGCGTTCCTCCGATGCCTTTCCCTTGCGAATAACTGTGGGTGTCTTCTTGCTGAAGAGTCCCATGGATCAACTCCTTCGAATGCCCGTTGGGGCGAGCTTCTGATTGATCCGAGCCAGGACATGCCCGAGTGACATCATGCGGAAATGCATGCGCATTGAAGCGGTTCACGAGAGAGAGCGGGCCAACGAGGTGACGCACAAGCCCGACAGTGTCGGTGAGTGCGGTTCGCGAGACAATCTGTCGAGTGATCGACAGTGCTTCGAGCGATTGGACGTTGGCCATGTGCGTCCTGATTCGGAAAACGTACGGCCGCGATTGCGGCGAGACAGAGGCTAGCAAGAGGTCACCGCAAGTAGGTGCGTTTCCGTGGCGGCTTCAAGGACCCGAATCGGGAACTAGCCGACGGTCCCGACGTCAACGTCCAACGTTTGTTGCGATGCTTCCGTTGGGTCATAGCAGCGGCGGCACCGAGCCTCATAGGAGTCGGTTGCGCCAAGCACTACAAGCTCGTCAGACTGAACGACACGCTGGGTGAACAGTCCGGGACCGCCGCATCGGTGGCACACAGCAAGGGTCTTGGTCACATACTCTGCGCGCAGCATGAGTGAGGGAATCGGCTCGAACGGACGCCCGAGATAGTCGAGGTCAAGACCCGCAACGATGAGATTCTTTCCCGCGCCGGCGAGCAATTCGGCAACTTCGGTGAGTCCATCATCGAAGAACTGGCCCTCATCGACGCCGACAACAACCGTTCGGTCGTCCACCGACTTCAAGAGATCTTCCGATGTGGCGACGGGAATCGCCCCTGTCGACATTCGAGAGTGGGAGACGACCTCACCGACTGCGTAGCGGGTATCAAGCGCCGGTTTGAAGGTTTGCGTCGGAACCCTTGCGAGGTGATAACGGGTGACTCTTCGGATGAGCTCTTCACTCTTGCCGGAGAACATCGGGCCTGCGATGACCTCGATCCACCCTTGATCTGCGCGTCGCTGCATGAGCAGGCAGACTATCAGCTACTCGGGAACTCGCAGCGAGTTCCTTGGGAGAACACCATGTGTTCTCCAGCAGCTTCACTCACCTACTGGTGAGTTGCGACGGATCCACGCCGAGTGTGCGAGACCGAGGGCCGCAGAGAGCGCGACAAAGACCGTGCCTCCGGCAGACATGAATGGCAACGGCAGGCCTGTGACCGGCATGATTCGGATCGTCATTCCGATGTTGACGAATATGTGGAACGCAAGCATCGCAGCGATTCCGATGGTCACGAGGAAGGCGAACCTGCTTCGTGCACTCGTGGCAATCATCAGGAGACGAAAGAGCAGTAGTCCGAAGAGGCCGATCACGATCGCACTCCCGACGAACCCGAACTGTTCGCCAACAGCGGTGAAGATGAAGTCTGACGATTGCACGGGAACGAACTGGAGGTTGGTCTGAGCTCCCTCAAAGAGACCCCTACCCAGTAGCCCTCCCGAGCCAATCGCGATCTCGGACTGCACCTGGTTGTATACGAGGTCGAGCGATGAGCTCTCTGGATCGATGAACGCAGTGAGCCTCTCTATCTGATAGTCCTTGATTCTGTCCAACTGGAAGAGTCCGACGGTGCCGACAATGGTTGCCATGAAGAGGAATCCGAGCTGCCGGATCGTTGCCCCACCCACGAACAGCATGACAAGTGCGACGAAAGCAAACACCAGCATCGTTCCCAAGTCTGGCTGGAGGAAGATCAGCGCGGCTGGCACCGCTACCACGGCTACAGAGATTGCGACCGTCTTCCACTTGAGCGGGACGTCAGCATTTGCCAACAACGCCGCGATCATCAAGATCACGGCGATCTTTGCCAACTCAGACGGCTGGAACTGCAGCGGTCCGAGATCGATCCAGCGCTTGGCCTCACCGTCGCTCTCGCCCACGATGGGCACCAGCAGAAGAAGAAAGATCGACACCAGATAGATGGGGCCGGCAAAGCCCTTGAGCTCGACCAGATCGATCGTCGAAACGACGCCGAAGACGATGAATCCGATGACGACGAAGATCGCTTGGGACCGCAGCTCAGCTGCGGGATCGAGGCCCCGTGCTTCGAGCCTGGGAGCCGTTGCCGAATACACCATCAGGAGCCCAATGGCGGAGATAGTCAGATACGTGAGTACGAGAATGAGGTCCGGTTTGAGCGGTTCGTCCTTCATCCTCACGGACGTTGGTCTGTCCTTGGCCAGTAACGACATCAGTCGGCCTCCAGTCCAGGAGCAAGCACTGTCACGCCTTCAGCACCGTTCAGGAGGAATTGGAGAACCTGTCTGGCAACGGGCGCCGCAACTCGGCCAGCGGAACCACCGCGCTCGATAACGACAGACACAACCCACTCGGGTGCTTTGATTGGAGCGACGCCGATGAACCACGCATTGTCGACCTGCCTGAAGCTCTCTGACTTGGCTGCCTTGATGACCTCACCGGTTCCGGTCTTTCCACCGACGAGTTCGACGTTCTCACCGAAGTCGCTGAAGGCCGTCCTCGCTGTACCGCGCGCCTGATTGTTCACGACCTGCTGAAGGTCCTGGCGTAGCAGGTTGACAGTGCGCGAGCCCAGAGCGATCTGCGATACAACCTCTGGAGGATTCCCATCGATGACCTCTCCGTCCGTGTCGATGATCTCAGACACAACCCTTGGCTGCCACACGGTTCCTCCGTTGACCATCGCCGCATAACCGTTGGCCATCTGGAGTGGCGTTGTGAGCACAGCGCCCTGCCCCACCGCGATATCCATCAAGTCGCCACCAACCCACGGGCCATCAGAACGGACACGCCCCGACTCCTTCTCCTGCTCATCGACAAACCACGCTCGATCAGGGATGAGCCCGGCCTTCTCAAACGGGAGATCGATACCTGTTGCCGTTCCGAATCCGAAGTCCCGCGCGTACTCCTGAAGCAGGTTCTCCTTGTCAATCCCTGACTCGTCACCTCGCTCCTGCCACAGTCGAAGCGCCAGATCCCAGAAGTAGAGGTCACAGCTCGCTTCCAGTGCGCCGTGCAGGTCGAGCGGCCCGTGGCTTCCGGGCCACTTCCAGTCACGCTTCCTCTGCACCGTTCCATCATTCAGCTTGAACTTGAATTCGCCGCCACAGAAGTACTCGGCCGTGTCTGAAACCAGTGGCACAGGATCAGCCTCGACCTCCACATCCTCATCGTCGCCGACCACTCTGTCGCCAGTCCCACGGTCATAGGGATAGAAGCTCTCCTCGAGAGCGAGTGCATACGGCACGGTCTTGAAGGTCGATGCAGGCGCATAGAGTCCCTGCACGGCGAAGTTCTGAAAAGCAGAAACCGTCCCAAGCGACGCCCACTGATCATCGCTGAGTCCGTCAACAAACACAGTTGGGTCATAGGTGGGGAATGACGACATCGCGAGAACGGATCCATCGTTCGGATCAAGCACTACTCCGGTCGCTCGCACCGGACACCAAGGGTCCCTGTGGAGGATGATGACCTCATCCTCGGTTATGTCGAGGACCTGGAGGACCTTTCGTTGGTCATCGATCCATCCGTTCTTCTTGACCGCAGTCTTCTCGCCACGAATCGAAACAGTGGCGATGGGATCAGTCTCGAGATCAACGATTGAATCGAGACGAATGAAGCGTGTCTCGACACCAGACAGTACAGCCTCGCCATCAAGCGGAACAGCTACACGCTGAACGGGCACGCACGTCCCATCTTCATCGATCGGAAGGCCCGTGAAGAGGGGACCGAGGACCTCAGCGGCATCTATCTCAGCCACTTCTGGCTCTGGGGCGACATCGTCATCGTCGAGACCAACGACTGCGGTGGTTGATGTGGTTTCAGTTGGATTCTGGTCAGCCTCGGCGGCTGCGACCTGTGCCTCGTTCAACGCCTCGGAGAGACGCTGGGGTCGAGACTTGAGCTCCAATTCGTCATCTCGCTCCTCCATCTCAAGGTTTCGCGCCAAGATGAGTCCGTCCCTGAGCGAGTCCTGGAGCTGTCTCTGAAGCTTTGAGTCAATCGTCAGGATCAGGCTCCCGCCTGCGGTTGGAGACTCCTCACCAGCAAGCGCCAGAACCTTGCGCTTCGCATCGACCCGATACTTGACAATCCCCTCGACACCTTGGAGCTGTTCGTCGTACGACCTCTCGACACCGGCCCGGCCGACAAAGTCATTGTGGTCAACGTCGTCGCGGAGGAGGTCTTCCTCGTTCGGCCTGCCTATGTAGCCGAGTACGTGGGCACCGAGATCACCGAGGGGATACGTCCTGATCGGCTGCGGTATCACGGCCAAGCCTGGGAAGGACTCCTTGTGCTCAAGGAGGAACGTCGCCTGCGTGTCAGTGAGGTCCTCTGCGACGGTTATCTGGGCACCCCGATTGTCTCCCGACAACTGCTCGACGAGGTCCGACGCTGGTTTGTTGAGAAACGTCGCAAGGTTCTCGGCCAGCTCATCGACTTCGTCCGCGTCAACAAGAGCGAGATCGACAATCGCCGCAAGCGCAGAACGAGTGCCTGCAAGCTTGACGCCGTCAGCAGAAAAGACATCGCCTCTGGGTGCGGGCGTCTTGATCACCTTCACCTGTTGTGCAGCAGCGCGCTCTTCGTACGCGTGGACCTCGGTGATCTGCATCGTCCACAACCGGAGAGCCAGGACCGCAAACAGCGCTGCAAAGACGATACCGATGACACCGATACGCATCGTGTTTGTCATACGGCCCAACCGCTCTCTCGCGCCCTGAATGTCTTGTCCAACACCCAGAAAACGGGCACGGTGAGCACGAGGTTCCACAATCCCGGAAGCAGAATCTTGGAAATGACCCCCGGTTCAGAAATGGTGCCTTGTCCAAAGAGTGTTCCGAGGAGCACGAAGATGACTTGACCGAGCACTGTGAGACCAAACACCGTTCCCGCGATGTACGCCGCTCCGTCAGAGAATCGATGCTGCAGGCGCCCGGCGCCGTACGCAACAAAGGTGAGTGTCATTGCCCACAGACCAAGCGTGCCGCTTCCGATGAGGTCCATCAGGATGCCAGCGGTGAACCCGATGAGCAGCAGATACTCAGACTCGACGCGCGGTGCCACACCGATGAGCACAAGGGTTACAAGGGCAGGTGCAACTCCTAGTGGTTCGATTCGACCGACTCCGAACACCGTGGTCTGAAGCACGATCGCCACAAGAATCGCAACGAGGGATATCACTACACGTGAGCGGCTCATCACCCACCTCCGGTCGATGCGTCGGGAAGCGACTCATCGTCGCCTTCCTCGAGGCCCGCGTCGATGGGCGACCACCCGACGATGACCTTGACGTAGTCGATCTCGGAAAGCCGCGCTGCAGGGTCAACCTCGCCACGAAGCACGAACCCAACCTCAGCGTCAGCCGTTCGATGGACCGTACCTACGGGGATTCCCGGCGGGAATCTGGATCCATCGGTAACAACACGATCCCCTTCGTAGACGGCTTCCTCTGCCCTGAACATCTCAAGACGGAGCGGTCCGTCGCCTCTGCCGCTGACAATGCCCGTCTCGTTGGTTGACAGTACGCGGACGCCAACCGAAACGACTGGATCGGTGATGAGTCGAACCCTCGCCGCGTTCGCTGAAACCAACACGACGCGACCGATGAGCCCGTCTTCATCGATCACAGCTTGTCCGACAACGATCCCATCCTTGGATCCCTTGTCTATGTATCGCACGTTGTCGAACGCTGAGGGACCGGACGCGATGATCCTGGCGGGGACGGTTGCAAGTTCTTCGGGCGCGACGAGACCGTTGATCGCTTCCAGCTGGGCAACCTGCTCCTCGAGAGCGTCTGTTGCCTGGACCTGAGACTCGAGATCACGGACGAGGTCGGAGAGCCTTTCGTTCTCCTGCCTCAGGCCCGCAAGATTGGAGACACCGTCGACGAAACCTATGACCGGTCGCGTGACGAAATCGACAGCATTCTGGAGCGGCGTGAAGATCGATTGCGTTCCCTCTCTGAGCACGTCCGCGCTGCCTTGCTCCGTTGAGCGAACGTCGAGGGTCGCAACGATGAAACCTACCGCCACGAGCGACAGGAACAAGATGGTGACTCGGTCGATTCTGCGACCAGACGAGGTGAACATCGGTGGGCTATGCCCTAAGCGCGACCCGACGACTGGAGTACGACGTGCAGGATGTCGAATTCCTCCAGACACGCTCCCGACCCGAGCACAACACTGTGCAGCGGTCGATCTGCAGTCACGATCGGCATCCCCGTTTCGTGGGCAAGCCTGACATCGAGACCCTTCAGATACGCGACGCCACCGGTGATGACAATTCCACGTTCCATCACGTCGGCAGCAAGCTCAGGGGGTGTCTTGTCGAGTGTGTACTTGACGGCGTCTACGATCGCTTCGACCGGCTCCTCGATCGCTTCTCTGATCTCCGCGCTCGAGAGGACAATCGTCTTCGGGAGACCAGAGATAAGATCACGACCCCGGACTTCTGCGGCGGGTTCGTCCGTGTACGGCCACGCTGAGCCGATCGCCATCTTGACCTGCTCCGCGGTTCGTTCACCGAGCATGAGCGAGTATTCCTTCTTGACCCAGTTGATGATGGCTTCATCCAACTCGTCGCCACCGATACGAATGGACTTCGATACGACGATGCCACCGAGGCTGATTACAGCGACCTCGGTAGTGCCACCACCGATATCGACGACCATCGATCCTGTCGGTTCGTGGACGGGGAGTCCAACACCGATCGCTGCAGCCATCGGCTCTTCGATCGTATAGGCCTTGCGTGCTCCAGCGTGATATGCGGCTTCTTCCACAGCTCTCCGCTCAACCGCTGTGATCCCTGACGGCACACAAATGACAATCCGAGGACGGGCCGCGAAGCGGCCTGTATGGACCTTGTCGATGAAGTAGCGGAGCATCTTCTCTGTCACATCGAAGTCGGCGATGACGCCATCCCTGAGGGGGCGAATCGCTTGGATGTACGAAGGCGTGCGGCCGATCATGCGCTTTGCGGCCATTCCGACTTCAAGCGGCTTGTTGTCTCTCGTGTTGATCGCTACAACGGAAGGCTCGTTGAGAAGGATGCCCTGACCGCGTACAAACACAAGGGTATTTGCGGTACCCAAGTCGACAGCCATGTCCCGGCCTGCGAATGACAGAAGGTTGTTCACCTGAAATTTCCTGGCGTGATTGCGATAAGTGTAACCCGAAGGCTCGTAATCGGCCCATAAAAGTGAGTCGAGCGACTAGCCGAAGAAGATTCCGACCTCCCGCTCAGCACTTTCAACCGAATCTGAACCATGCACGATGTTGTGCGTGATGACGATGCCGAAGTCACCGCGGATGGTGCCGGGTGCAGCCTCTGCCGGGTTCGTGCCACCCATGAGGGTACGGGCGACGGAAACGGCCGACTCGCCTGACCACTCCATCGCGACGACGGGCCCGGATGTGATGAACTCGACGAGTTCGCCGAAGAAGGGCTTCTCGGTGTGCTCTGCGTAGTGACGTCCTGCCATCTCCTCTGAGATGGTCAGCATCCGCATCTTCTCAAGTTTCAAGCTCTTGCGCTCGAAGCGCGACACGACTTCTCCGACGAGGCCCCGGGCGACACCGTCTGGTTTCACCATCACGTAGGTGTGTTCAACTGCCACTGGTCTTAGCTCCTGGGTAGAAAAGGGAGCGATCGTTGATCGCGAGACACGGTAAGGGTACCGACGGCCGGGTCAATCCGTCTCAGCATCCTCAAGATCGTATTCCGGTCCCTCATCACGTTCCGCCTCGAAACGGAGATGAGCATCTGCCGAACGATCTCCGAGAAGCTCGTATTCTGCCCGCACTTCGCCGACGAGATACAGAGAACCGGCAACCACAACACCGCCCTCTTCCCCAGCCTCGGCTGTGGCCTGTTGCACGGCGTCAGCGGCACTCGGTATCGCGACGGCCTTGACGCCGAGGGCAGCAGATGCGGCAGCAGCCACAACGTCTGGGGCGATTGCAACGGGATCGTCGGGAGCGGTCGCAAAGACATTCCCGATGAGACCACTCAGTGGTTCAACCAGTTCTGTGATGTCGCGTTCACCGCGCGCACCGAGAACGAGCTGCCACTCCATGGCGGGGAATTCAGAAGAGAGCGACCGAGCAAGCCCTCTGAAACCCTGGGCATTGTGGGCGCCATCGACAATCACAAGAGGCCGACGATCGATGATCTCGATTCGTCCAGGGGCCGAAATGGATCCGACCGCGACTGCAAGGGAGTCCTGATCGAGCTCTCGTCCAAGAAACATCTCAGACGCTGCAATTGCTGTTGCCAGATGATCGACCTGATGGTGGCCGTGGATGGGGAGATACAGATCTTCGTATCGTCCGAACACGCCCTCTATTGCGCACTGCCAGCCCCCAACTGCAATGTCGGCTTCGATGACCGAGAAATCGACGCCTGCCCTGATCCAGTTGGCGCCTGTCGCGTCGACGCGTTCGGCGACCACCGCAGCAGCCTCGTCCAGCAGCTCCCCGGAGACCAGCGTTCCACCACTTCCAACGATGGCTACCTTCTCCGCAGCGATCTCACCGACCGTTGTGCCGAGAAACTCGGTGTGATCGATATCAATTCCTGTGATCACCGACACCGCGCCGTCGAGAACATTGGTTGCGTCGAGTCGCCCGCCAAGGCCGACCTCCACAACAGCAGCATCGACTGCCGCCGTCGAAAAGATGGAGAACGCAAGGGCTGCAGTGACCTCGAAGTATGTGACGGGCGTTCCTGCCTGTTGCTCGTAGGCTTCAACGAACCACGCAATGTCGGCAACCGCGTCGATGAAATCCTGCGAATCAACGGTCACTCCGTGAAGCGTGAACCGTTCCTCAACAGAGTGGAGGTGCGGCGAGGTGAACGCTCCGGTTGCAAGGCCGTGGGAACCAAGGATTTGCTGGACCATCCTCGACACTGTGGTCTTGCCATTGGTCCCCGCAATGTGGATCGATGGATAGTCCTTCTGCGGATCGCCCATGAATTCCAAGAGTCCCGTAATGCGCTCCAGACCGGGTTTGACACCCTGACCGATCCTGTCGTCGAGGAACGCTTCTGCGTGCTCACGCGTCTTGATGTTCGGTACGTTGCCAGTCGACATGACTATCCCAGCTCCGCAAGGTGGCTCTGCTGCTTGGCGAGTTCTACGCCCATCTCAGCAATTCGCTCTTCTTCTTGAGCAACGACTTCTGCCGGTGCACGATCTCGAAAGTTCGGGTTGTCGAGCTTGCCCTGTGACTTGGCAATGCCAGCCTCGATTTCGGCGATCGCCTTTTCGATGCGTGGCCGTTCCGATTCGACATCAACGAGGCCTTCGAGAGCGATGAACACTTCAACGCCATCGGCGGAAATGCGGGTGAAGCCGGAAGAAGACTCGGGCCGATCGCCGTGTTGAGGCACTGCCCCGGCGAGCGACGCGACCTGGCTGAACCACCAGTCAGGCAACGGTCCGTTCGCCGATACGACAGAGGAAGGGATACTGACCTTGCGTCCTATGTGGTGTTGTGAGCGAAACTGCCTGATTCCCGTGACAACGCCTTCGAGTGACGCTATCTGAGTGGGCGACTCATAGGAGGGTACATCTGGCCACGCAGCGGTGATCAGCAACTCTGAGCCGTCGCCGAGGTGGGACCAGAGCTCTTCTGTAATGAACGGGATGACAGGGTGGAAGAGTTTGAGCACGTCGCGCGTCACGACGCCAAGTGTTTGTTGCATCGCGTCCTTGCGCTCGCCTTCGGCGTCGCCAAGCGACTTTGCCATTTCGAGGTACCAGTCGAACACTTCGGACCAAGCGAAGTTGTACAGGAGCGCGAACGCATCCGACAGCCGATATTCATCGAACAGCAGATCGATCTCGGATGCAACTGCGCCGAGCCGGGCGAGTATCCACTTGTCCTCCGGCCCAGGATTCGACGGGTAGCCGCCATCGATCGGTACATCGCTCACATCCATGAACTCCACAGTGAATCGGACGGCGTTCCAGAGCTTGTTGCCAAATCTTCTTGCCGCATCGATCGCGTCGAGGCTCAGCGGAATATCATGTCCAGGCGCGGCCGCCTGGATAAGTGCGAGCCGCATGGAATCCGCCCCGTACTCATCAACGAGCTCGATGGGGTCGAGGGCATTACCGGTCGACTTCGACATCTTCTTGCCTTCCACGTCGCGCACCATCCCGTGGATGAGAATGTCGGGGAATGGCGGATCATCGGTGAAATGCGTTCCCATCATCATCATGCGTGCAACCCAGAAGAAGATGATGTCGAAGCCTGTGACGAGCACATCAGTCGGGTAGAACCTTGCGAGATCGTCAGTCTCTTCCGGCCACCCGAGCGTCGAGAACGGCCAGAGTGCCGATGAGAACCACGTGTCGAGCACGTCTTCATCCTGGCGGAGATCGGTGGAACCACACGAACACTCCGTCGGATCAGTCTCGGACACGATCGTCTGATCGCAAGCGTCGCAGTACCACGCCGGAATACGGTGACCCCACCACAGCTGACGACTGACACACCAGTCACG
>PJEL010000997.1_pt1 | contig 30654 bp, 37 predicted proteins | sample 1853271 | NCBI WGS metagenome assembly PJEL01 (sample SAMN08108733, study PRJNA415343) | Invertebrate metagenome, whole genome shotgun sequencing project. | host: Globobulimina | place: Sweden: Gullmar Fjord | collected 2015-08 | reverse complement strand
TCACAATACCAAATCGTTTACGATGAAGTATATGGCACTGTACTTGGAATATAAATACACACACTGCGTGGCATGCTTTAATATATCTGCTATAATCATGCGATACAAAAGGAGCTAGAGAATTTTATCAATTTTTACAGAAGTGTGGATTTGAGCTAATTTTAAAGATATATCCAAAGACAAAAAGTGGTGGACGGGTACAAACCATTGACCAAGCGCTATAGTACTAGTACTATATTATCCAACACATTGCTCTCGTAGTTCAATGGATAGAACAGGTGGTTTCTACCCACCAGATGGGGGTTCAACTCCTCCCGAGAGCACAAAACAAAGGAGTGCAATACGAAGTATTGCGCAACTATTGTTTTGTGGCTTTCGGTAGGAGTTGAAAGACGGAGGCCGCGAAGCCGTCTTGCGAGGTACGAGCAAGGCGTGGCCGAGTCCGGCTCGGAGCACTTAGTAGAATTGAGCGAGGAACGAGTGAAAATTATACTTAGTGACTGTGAGCAACTCCTCTGCACAAAACAAAGGAGTGCAATACGAAGTATTGCGCAACTATTGTTTTGTAGCTCTCGGGGGGAGTCCATATATTCATTTCATGTTACAATATTGCCTATGGCAGATTTACCAATGGTTATATTGATAGCAATAGTTATAGCATCTCTGTATTTGATTATTAAAGGTGCAGATTATTTTGTAAAGGGTGCTGCGTCTGTATCACGCAAGATTGGCATATCTACTTTTGTAGTAGGACTCACTGTTGTTGCTATGGGTACATCCGCACCTGAGCTTTTTGTAAATGTCATTGCAGCAAGCTCCGGCGCTACAGCACTTTCAATAGGTAATATACTGGGTAGTAATGCTATTAACATACTACTTGGGTTAGGCATTGCTGCTATATTTGTTCCGCTTTCTATAAAATCTCAAACAGTATGGAAGGAGTTGCCTTTCTCGCTACTCGGGGCGGTTATGATATTTATACTTGGCAGTGATTTATTGATTGATGGTTTTGGTAATAATGTGATTACACGCACAGATGGTTTGGCTCTTTTGACTTTCTTTATTATATTTATGGTATATACATTTGGACTTAATAAAGTGCAAAATGGCGTAGAAAAGCAGGAGATGGATATGTTTAGCTGGGCTCGCTCAACAGCGTATATTGTAGCTGGACTCGCTGGTCTTATCGTTGGCGGTAAGCTCGTTGTAGAATCTGCTACAAGCATTGCAGAGATAATCGGAATTTCAGAGAACTTAATTGGCTTGACTGTCGTTGCGATTGGTACATCACTGCCAGAGATAGTAACGGCTGTTGTGGGGGTGCGTAAAGGGTTTATTGATATGGTTGTTGGTGGCGTGGTTGGATCAAATATCTTTAATGCGCTTTGGGTTCTTGGCGTTACGGCTACTATAGCACCTTTGTCGTTTACCGCAGATAATATTACAGACGCTGTCTTCTTAATGGCTGTGAGTGTCGTGTTCTTCATATTTATGTTTGTAGGCAAGAAGCAAACACTTGAGCGTTGGCAAGGGTGGGCGTTCGTATTTACATATATCGCATACATGATATTTGCGATTTTGCGTGGGTAGCAACTTTTTTGTTTATATATCTATTTTAGCCAACTAACCTTCAAAGTATTTGTTGTATATATGTTCGTAATCACCGCTTTCATAGCACTTGAGTAAACTACGATTTATAGATTGTAGTAACTCTTCGTCCGTGCTTTTAGGTAATACAAACGCATACGCCTGACGAGCAAATCGCTCTCCCACTATTTCAAATTTTCTTTGTTTCTTTGCATCTTGTAACACAGGTAAATCAGCAACAACGGCATCTACATGTTTTGAATCTAAAGCATCGTAAGCAGATTCAAGTGTGGCATATTCTACAGAAATAGCTTTTCTACCTTTAACAGCGTCAATGGCAGTGGTGCCTTTCTTCACGCCAACTTTCTTTCCTAGGAGGTCATCTGCACTTTTGATTTTTGTTTTTACTTTACTTAGCGTGAGAGATGCACTCAATTGACCAATATATAGACCAAATATGGCAAGACCGCTTATAATGGAAATAATACCAAAAATTCTGCCTGCAAGTGTTACGGGGGAGATATCACCGTAGCCTACAGTACTGAAGGTTACGATACTCCACCATATTGATTCAAATAATCCTAACAAATATGGCATTGATACTGAATTTCCTCGCTCTATAAACCAGTAAATGTTAGCGGTAACAAATGAGAATAAAACGAGTAAGAGGAGTAAATACACAGTCTGTTTAGCAAATAATCCAGAGAACATATCACGCAAAGAAAATGTGTGAACTGGCAATGCCGCTATCCCGAGTCCTGTGTCTAGTGTAAAAAACGACATATCAAGTTTTTCTTCACGTTCTGTTGTGCGCGTTATACCCGCGATAGCCACATCATATTCGGCTGTTGCCGTTTTACTCAATAAATCGGGAAAGCTCTTGTTTTCTATGTATTCATTTTGAATGTTCAGTTCCTTTGAAATATATTCCCATAATTCAACTTCAAAACCAGTCCATTGACCGTGCTCTTGGTAAACTAAAGGTTTGAAATTGTGAAGGCCGACTTTTAGTCGTTTTTGTTCATACATAGATTATAAGATAATTATACAAAAAAATGGGAAAAAAGAAATGTTAGTCAAATATTAATGAGTTAAATTCTTGTGGGCGATGGAGGATTTGAACCTCCGACTTCCACTTTGTAAGAGTGGCGCTCTGACCAACTGAGCTAATCGCCCTTAAAAATCTATTATATATTATAGCCACTTTTTACAGTAAGGCAAATGCCCTAGATTGATATATTCATTTTGGAAATTAGTTCAGTTCTGATACAATGGCGAGACTGGATATGTCCACTTTTGAAATACATTGTAAAGTTACAGGCCGTGTGCAGATGGTAATGTTTAGAGATTTTGTGAAGCGCGGAGCTAGTGGGCTTGGGCTCTTTGGCACAGTGCGTAATCTCTCTGACGGCTCGGTAGAAGTTATTGCGCAAGGCGAAAAAGAAAAACTGGAAAAACTAATAGAGAAATTGCGTGGTGGGTCAATTTTCGCACGGGTGGATAATGTTCATGTGAAGTGGAAAGAAGCGGAAACACATTTTAACAATTTTACTATACTTATTTAATATATTTCAAATATAAGATGGAAAAACAAACACCAAAATGTATCGGTATTATTTTAGATGGCAACCGCCGTTTTGCGCGTGAGCGAGGATTGCCTACTTTTGAGGGACATAGAAGAGGTTTTAATAATTTGGTTACTCTTTGTAAGCATGCAAAAAAAAGAGGGATAAAACATTTGGTAGTATATGCTTTCTCTACAGAAAATTGGAATCGGATGCCCAAAGAAATATCGTATTTAATGGGTCTATTTCGTAATATGCTTACAGAAAAAATAGAAGAATTAAAAAAAGAAAAAATTGCCGTTAAAATTGTAGGTCAAAAAGAGCGCTTCAGTACTGACATACAAAGAATGATAGAAAATATAAATAAAGAGACGGAAGACATGAGTGAGATGACTGCTTGGGCCTGCCTTTCTTATGGTGGTAGAGCTGAGATTGTCGCTGCGGCACAAAAAGCAGCGAGAAGTGGTGAGATCACGGAGGAAACACTCACAGAAAATCTATGGACTGCTGGCATGCCAGATCCAGATATTATTATTCGGACAGGGAAAGAGAAGCGACTTTCAAACTTTCTGTTATGGCAGGTAGCATACAGCGAACTATTTTTTAGTGATACGCATTGCCCAGCTTTCTCTACAGAAGAATTTGATACAATAATTGAAGAATACGCGAAAAGAGAACGCAGAAAAGGTAGATAAATTTACTAGAATTATCGCAATAAAAGAGTTGTGCCTAATTTATATGGAGAAAGTTAAAATTATATATGAAGACAAAGATGTGCTAGTAATAAATAAGCCTGCTGGTTTGGTGGCACATTCCGATGGGAGGACTAAAGAATTTACACTTGCAAATTGGTTGCTTGAGAATTACCCAGAGATTAAGAATGTTGGCGAGAGTTGGGAGACGCAAAATGGCGAAGCCAGAGAAAAGAAAATAATTGCGCGTCCTGGTATCGTGCATAGGCTAGATAGAGACACAAGTGGTGTGATGGTGGTGGCGAAAACAGAAGAAAGTTTTAATAGTCTTAAAGAACAATTCAAAAATAGGAAAGTACAAAAGGAGTATAGAGTAATACTGGGCGGCACCTTCGGGAGTGGTGCAGACGCAGGTACAATAGACAAGCCAATAGGTAAAAGCCAGAGCGACTTTCGCAAATTCTCTGCACAGCCTGGTGCGCGTGGGACTATGCGTGATGCAATAACAGAGTATAAAGTTATAAGCAGTGTCGGTGCTGGCAACAGTGGGTACTCATATGTAAGTGCTGCGCCAAAGACAGGTAGGACTCATCAGATTCGTGTGCACTTTAAGGCGGTGCATCACAGTGTGCTTGGAGACAAGCTCTATGGGGTTAAAAAAGTAGCGGATATTACCACGGAAGTGCCACGCATAATGTTGCACGCACATACAATAAGCTTTAAAAACCTTGCAGGTGAAGCTGTAGAGTACACAGCAGAGCTCCCAGAAGATTTTATAAATGTACTTAATACAATAGGGCTTAGTACAGATAAGACTCAACAGCAAATAAACACAACTAATCTCTGATTGCTTGTGTTTATTGTGAAGAGTTCAAAAAAACTTTGAAAATGCACTCAAATATGATACATTTGCGTAGCATGAGTCCTGTTAAAATCAGTAAATGGGAGAGTGTCTGTTCGCAAATTGTTGAAAGTAGTTATTAAATAATTTTTAACGGAATGAATAATAAAGTAAAAATTAGTCCAGTAGATATGAAAGATAGAGCCAGTCTTGGTATTCGCGCTGGAGACACTGCACGCGTATGGGTCAAAATTGAGGAGAAGGGCAAGGTACGCTTGCAGGTTTTTGAGGGTCTTGTGCTTGCTGTTAAACATGGCACAGAGCCGGGAGCTACATTTACTGTACGCAAGGTTGCAAGTGGCGTAGGTGTTGAAAAGATTTTCCCGCTTTACTCACCAATTATAGATAAAATAGAAATAGTTAAGCGTGCAAAGGTACGCAGAGCAAAACTCTACTTTATACGCGACAAAGTTGCTCGCGAGGTTAAGAGAGTATTGCGTCGCAGTAAGCTTATGGGTGTTGCCACTAAAGGTCTTACCGAGCTTGAAGAAGAGCGTAAACGCGCAGAGGCTGAGGAGTCCAAGAGACAAGAGGAAGAGGCTATAAGAGAAGAAGAGGCAACAAAAGTCGCTACTGAAGTTGCCGATGAGAAGGAATCTCCAAATACGACTAAAGAGGACTCCGATGAGTCAAAAGATGAAGATCAAAAAACGGACGGGGCTATTGAGCCTCTGGCAAAAAAAGAGGAAGTAGCTCCAGAGACTACTGACGAGCAAGAGCCAATAAAAAATGGATAAGAAAGTCATACTTTACTTAGGTGGCGGGTCTATGTCTGGGATTTTTGGAGCAGGAATTGTTACACGCCTCCAAGAAGCAGATGTTTATGAGAGGGTGGAAGCAGTCTATGGTGCTTCGGCTGGACTGTTTAGCATGGCTTGCTTTCTGTCTGGGCAAACAAGACGGTGGTCTAGCATATATTACGAGGATTTAATTAAAGATTTCATATTGCCTGCAGGTATCCTTTCAGGACTCTCACAAAGATTTTGGAACAGATTTATCTCTCCAATTCCACCAGAAAAAATGCATAATGCAATAAATATAGATTATTTGATGAAAATAGTAAAAACTAATAAGCGTTTAGATATTCAGGCGATTCAAGATAATTCTATTCCTGCCTTTGTTAAACTATTTAACATGACAACGCATGAGATTGAATATGTTGACTTTAAGAGGGATATTTTGATAAGAATGCAAGAAGGAGCGAGTGTTATTCCTTATTATTTTCCAGCAGATCAAGAATATATTGATGGGGAGATTGTCTCTCCGTTTGGGTTTGATTGTCTTCGCAAGAGACATCCAAATAGCAAGATAGTTATGTGTATAAATCATTCTCCAGACAGAATCATCAATGGAATCATAAGAAAGACCTTAGAAGGGATGGTTGCAACAATTATGTTTGAAAAAGTTCCATTCGTCAAAATCTTTATAGAGAAAATACAAAGACAAGCTAAAGAATTAAATAAAGTATATCAAGATCCTAATGCAATTTTAGTTCATCCACCTGAAGAAAATCAAACAATCAGCAGGACTACGAATCCTGTTAAACTCAAGGCAACCTACGAGATGGGCATAAAAAAAGCAGATGAAATTTTAGAATTTATTGGCAAATAATATTTTTTCTTTCGTATTTTTTTAAAAATGGCTGGTATTTAACTTCCACTCACTCAAATAATCTCTGCACAGGAGCAAGGTTTTTGTTTTGATAATCTTAATTTCTGCGATAAACTAAGTAAGTTGCCCAGGTGGCGGAATTGGTAGACGCGCTACCTTGAGGGGGTAGTGCCCATATGGGCGTGCTGGTTCAACTCCAGTCCTGGGCACAAAAATCAAAACAAGTGGCTTTTTGGTTTTTGTGTTTCTATTGGTTAAACATATATTGACTATGCAACTATACTATCTATTAAATCCAAAAAATGATAAAGTAGAAATATGAAAATTTCCAATAAGGAATTGATAGACTTTATAAGTGTTGCCAAAAAAGCGACTTACGCAAACAATGAAGCACCGAAATCTGGATCACTTCGTCCATGTTCTAACGACTACCACTTTAAGAAAAAAGACCTCGAATATCACGATACTTACTTCGGCGCGCGAGACTTTATCGGCGAAGAAATCGTGTATAAAGCCAAAAAGCCAGTTTGGGGTATGAATTACTACGGTCATATCCTTAAACCTAAAGTATCCACGAAAGACGCGTACACGATTCTTCGTCCTGCGCTCATGCAAAAGTACGATGATATTTTACCACTGCGCGGACCAAAAGAGTTTATACTCGGAAATAGCAAATATACCAATAGGATTGATGGTACACTAGGTCAATTTTCTGGTGAGGAAAATATCTATCTGGACGATGAACTAATTTGCCGTTGCTGGTATCACGGTGGTAGTATCAAGTAAGTCTGTGGGTTTTACTGTGGTAATCATTTCATTTATATTTACAAAAAATAAATAATAATCATTTTTTATGCATTTACTAAAAGATGAACCAACAACGATAGAAGATTTACGCAAAGAACTCGCATCACTACCCGACACGCCTAGCGACTATTCTGTTGCTGTGGAAGGGCTTGTTTTTGATGAAACAGCACAATGGATCCTAATGCACAGAGGCGACAAGGCTGGCGATGAAGTTGGAAAATTGGAAGGGATTGGCGGTCGATTTGATTAACTAAACAAACTTAAGAAGTAGATAATTAGTTTATAGACTCTTTTATTTTAGTGGCTAAGAGTTGACTGTAGCTCCTATTTTTTCCGTCTACCACCTCATCCATACCCATACCCTTACTTAATATCTCCTTACCAAAAAAACTTTCTGCAACCTGCAGTGCCAATTTGGCGTCGTCCTCCGTTCTACCATGCATGACGAGTTGGTCATTCAACAATACTCCCTGATTTGCCAAATCTTGGAAAGATTTTATATCTCCATCATATTTTGCATCCCTCAAGGCCTCCATGAACAAAATAAATCTATTTGGAGTTAATGCACCCAAGTCCTTCAACGATATATAGGACTTTGGAGTTTGCCCATGGCTATCCTCCAGACTCCCGTTTATCCCAAAAAAAAGCCAAGAATTTGAGTCCTTTGTGCCAGCTCTTACTTTGATACCATTTCCCAAATATCTATCATTTGTTCTTGCTTTTTCCCTCATATTGTAATCAAACTCTGCAAATAATTTATCAGCTTCGCTTCCGTCCAGTTCAGCTTTTCGCCTTTTTCTTTCTGTTATTAATCTGCTAAATGACGGAATATTTCTCTGCCATGTAGACATCCTTAGTTGGTCGTCATCTATTGCCAGTGAATTATCTATTGCGAATTGCGCATACTCTTCTCGTGACATAATAGATAAATCTATATTGTTTTGTTTAGCAATTTTTGCCAACTCAAAATTAGCGTCCCATCCTGATAAATTTTTTCTGTCTCCTATACTCGATTCAACATTTGGTGTAACAGCCTCATCACGCACTTTAGATTGCTGACTTTCTGATTGCTTACCTTCTGACCCAAACCTTTTCAAAGCCAGTCTATAAAGTAAATTATCACGAACTTGTTCATCGATAGAGCCCGCGGGCAAATTAATATGAAAAAGTTGACCTGGATTTTGTTCTTTAAACTCTTTGCATTCTATTTGTAGTTTACCAAGTACATAATGTTCCTCTCTGGATAAATCGTCTATATTCCCTTCTTGTTTTACATGTCTAGCTAAGACATCCCAAACAGCTTTTTGTGCATCTGGAAACTCTGCTATCTGTTGCACAGACAAGTTATTATACCGTTCCGTGATGTCTGCCCGCTTTCGTGTCTCTCTATCTACCTCTGCTTTTTTACTTGCTTCTATAATTCCTTGCCTCATTTTGCCCTCAGTCACATTTTTGTCATCATCAACAAAAATAGGTCCGTCAGATATAAACTCCTCCACCAACTCACTAGGCCAACCTTTATATTGTGGTGGTACTTCGTATGAACTCACAGACTCTTGTTGTTCTAGTGTTTCTATTCCCATATGCACATAATACCATATGTTAACTTAAGGGGTTAATTTATGTTACAATAACAGTATGACACAAAAGCAAATATCCTGCGTATCTTGTGGTGAAGCTATGAGTAAAACTAGCACTCAAAACATATACAGTTGCTCTGTATGTGGTACGCGAATGAGTTTTGATATACCAAAAAGTGCAGTAGCCTCTGCTACACAACCAGAACCTCCAGTTCAACAACAGTCATCTATGCCACCAAGGTCGCGCTTAAGTTCACTTGATAATCGCATGACATTTAATGAGGTTGGTCTACAAAAAAATAAGCATACTCCAGGAGGGCAGAGATTTCATATGGTAAGAAGTCTACCACAGCAAATATCAAATCCGTCAACTACATTTAATGAGCTTGAGAATACAGAGAAAGAACAAAAAAATGATGTTCCTGACGATTCAGAAAGTCAAAATGCAGGCGATTAAATTACACACTCTTAGAAAAAGAACTGCCAAACTCTCGCCGAAGCTAGTGAGCGAGTCGCGAGTACGCAAGCAAAGCAACACGAACGAAGTGAGTGGATTTTGCCGTTGCGCAGTGTACCGTGGCGAGCGAACTATAAAACTACCACAGAGCGTGCGGAGGTAGCGCCATAGTTTGCGAAGAAATGTAGAAATGACTTGCGTACTCAGTAAGGAGTAAAACTTGTTTTTAGCAAGTCATTTTGGAATTTCTGAAGCAAACTACACCAAACAAATCCGTTTCTTTTTCAAAAAATTAGTAGACGAAAAAAGATAAAAACACGAAGTCTAAATTTTGATTTTTGTGGGTTCGCTACAAATTCAGAAATATGGTGATTGACATTTAATACCCTAGGGGGGTATAATATCGTCATATGAAAAATACATCTCAAAAAGAGAAAATAACACGCAGATTAAAAATCATTGAAGGACAAGTGCGTGGACTACAAAAAATGGTGAGTGATGAAAAATACTGTATTGATATTATTACTCAAACTTCTGCTGTTAAAAAAGCGCTTTCAAGTGTTGAGGATGTTGTTTTGGAAAATCACTTATCTACTTGCGCGATAAGACAAATCAAGAGCAAGAATGAATCTAAAGCTGTAAAAGAAATTCTTGATGTGTACAAATTATCAAAAAATAAATAATAACTCATGAATAAAAATCATTGTCATGCAAATAAACATACAGAATATAGCTCTCTCGACATGAGCCACGGCTCTGCCAGAGATTTTTTGAAACGATTTTGGTTTGTTACTTTTTTACTACTTCCACTTGTTTTTACAAACGAAACAGTTGTTGAATTTCTGAATTTGCCAAGTTTTGAAATAAGTAAATGGATTTCATTTAGCATTGCCACAATTATTTTTAGCTTTGCTTTTGTTTTTTTCCAGCATGCATGGATGGAAATTAAAGCGAAATCTTATGGAATGATGACGCTTGTGTCGCTCGCTGTTTTGTCTAGCTATCTCTTTTCTGTTTTTTCAACTTTTATTCCTACACTTGAAACAGAATTTTACTTGGAGATTTCGTCTTTGATTTGGGTTCTTTTGTTTGGGCATTATTTGGAAGCAAAATCCAGCTCAGTTGCTGGCGATGCTTTGCAAGAAGTTGCCAAACTTCTTCCGAAACAAGCTCATTTACTTAAAGACGGAAAAGAAATTAACACAGATATTACAGAATTAAAAGAGAATGACATTGTTCTTGTAAAACCTGGAGAGAAAGTGCCAGCAGACGGAATTATTTTGAAAGGTAGTGGAAATGTAGATGAAGCTCACATTTCTGGCGAGTCAAAACCAGTTTTGAAAAATAAAAGTGATGTTGCTGTTGCCGGCTCAATTGTGTTAGACACAGCATTTACCATTGAATTAACTCATGTTGGTGAGCATTCTACTATAGGGCAGATTAAAAACCTTATTTCTGAAGCGCAAAAAACAAAACCAAGTTCACAAAAAATTGCAGATAAGGTAGCGGGGATTTTAACTTTTGTAGCAGGAACTGTGGCAATTGCCACTTTGCTTGTTTGGACTTTGTTTATCGGGCAATCTTTCGTCTTTGCCATGACACTTGCGATAACCGTGCTTGTGATTGCTTGCCCGCACGCGCTTGGTTTAGCAATTCCGACAGTTACAACCATCACAACAAAACTTGCTATAAAAAATGGTTTCTTTATAAAAGACTTGGCAAAAATTGAAACAATAAGAAAAACAGATTATGTAGTCTTTGACAAAACAGGAACATTAACGGAAGGAAAATTTAAGGTAAATGAAATTATTTCTTTTGGTAATAAGAGCAAAAATGAGATTTTAACTATTGCCGCTTCACTTGAGCAACATTCTTCTCATGTTATTGGAACTTCAATTTTAGATGAAGCCAAAAAACAAAACTTGAATTTGAAAAAAATAAGCAATTTTCAAAATATTGCAGGTGAATATGTCGTTGCAGAAATTGCAGGAAAGAAATATTTTGTTGGTAAAACACCAAAAGCAGATTTGAAAGATTTTGAAAGTTTGAAAGTTGGCACAAAAGTTTTTGTCTCAGATGAGAAAGAAAGTTTTGGAGTAATTATTCTGTCTGATAAAATAAAAAATGATGCGAAAGTGGCAGTTGAAAAATTACATAAACTTGGCATTAAAACAGCGATGCTTACAGGAGACAATGAGACTGTGGCAAAATCTGTTGCCAATGAACTGGGTATTGATAAGTATTTTGCTAATGTTCTACCCGAAGACAAATACAAACATATTAAAGGGTTGCAAAAAGACGGTTCTATCGTGTTGATGATCGGAGATGGTGTTAATGATGCGCCAGCACTCACGCAAGCCGACGCTGGTGTAGCGATTGGTGTCGGTACGGATGTTGCAGTAGAGTCGGGAGATGTTGTGCTTATGCGCAACAGTCCAAGCGATGTCCCACGACTTATCAAACTATCAAAAAAGGTCTATAAAAAGATGACCCAAAATCTTATATGGGCATTTGGGTACAACATTGTTGCAATCCCAATCGCGGCGGGAGTGTTTGCTTTTGCCGGTTTCTATCTCCGCCCAGAAATCGGCGCGCTAGTTATGAGTCTTTCAACGGTGATTGTTGTGGTAAATGCACTGACATTAAAACGCGTTCAGTTGGAATGATTGGCGTAAAAAATTATTAGTAATTATTAAAATAAATTAAAAAATACTATGGAAACACAAAATACAACAAAAAAAGATTATTCAATTCCTGTCGCAATTATAATCGCTGGGATATTTATTGCAGGAGCTGTTTTTTATAGCAGTCCGCAAATAAGCAACAATGTTGCAAATAATTATGGAGCGGGAAAAAATGAAAGGCGTGGAGTGGTGCAAGAACCTGCAAATACGGCTACTGGAAATGTAAAACCAGTTAGTGTTGATGACCACATAAAAGGTAATCCAGATGCCCCTGTAAAAATTGTAGAATTCTCAGACACTGAGTGTCCATTCTGCAAAAGATTTCACAACACAATGAATCAAATTATGGAAAGTGAGCTTGGTAAAAGCGGTAATGTTGCTTGGGTTTATAGGCACTTCCCGCTTGATCAACTTCATGCTAAAGCACGCAAAGAGGCACAAGCAACGGAATGTGCGACAGAGCTTGGTGGTAATGATGGTTTTTGGAAATATACAGACAGAATATTTGAAATCACACCAGCAAATGATGGGCTTGATTTAGCGCTACTTCCTGAAATTGCAGAATATGTTGGACTAAACAAAACAGAATTTGAAAAATGTTTGTCATCAGATAAATACACTGACAAAATTGAAAGTCAAGTTCAAGATGCCGTTGCTTCTGGCGGTAGAGGAACACCATACAGTATTGCCATTGCCCAAAACGGCGAGAAGTTTGTTATAAATGGAGCGGAATCATATGAGTTTGTAAAAGCAACAATAGAAAGAGCATTAAAAGAAAAGTAAAGTAAAATGGAAAACATTGTATTGAACACAATTATTGCAACTCTGAGCAAGAAAAAATACTTGGCAATATTTATATCCTTTACAGTGTTTTTTCTATTGCTTTTTGTAGCAATCCCATTATTTACAATTGTCGGGAATGATTTAGCTTTTCAACTTTCTACTTACAACAGTTCTGATTATGTTTTGCTTGCGGTGTTGTCACTACTCTCTGGACTAATTTTTACTTTGCAATTGTACAAAAGAGAATATGGAAAGAAAGTTTGTAATTCTGTCGGGACATATGCCAGCACCGCAAGTGCCAGCGCTTCCGGAGTGTTCGCCTCTGTTCTCGGCACGGCAGTTTGTGCTTCGTGTATTGCGCCGATTGTCGCCTTTTTCGGGCTTGGCTTCGGCGCGGTATCGTTTGTGTTGGAATATCAGATTCACTTTTCACTTGTAGCAATAATCATAATGTTAGGAGCACTTTATTTTATTGCAAAAAATATTAACAATTAACAAAAACATATGAATAAAATAATAATAGGTACAGTAGTGGCAGTAGTGACAATCGGAGGAGGCTGGTTTTTAATGAGTCAAAAACAACTGGGAACAACAACTCCAGAAATGATGACGAATTCCGAAAAAACAGTTTTTGAATTTTCTGAAACGGAATTTGATTTTGGTATTATTAAGCAGTCTGGTGGAATTGTTTCGCATAAGTTTGCTTTTACTTACAAAGGTACAGAACCTATTAGAGTTAAAGGAACTCCAGGGAGTTGTATGTGTACGACAGCTTCAGCTGATAAAGAGATTTATCAACCAGGTGAAAAGGGAATCTTAACGGTGAAGTTCAATCCAAATTTACATGGCGAACCGGTTGGTAAATTCTTCAAAACAGTAACAATTTTAACAGAACCACAACTTGATATTGAGCCAGAGATAAAAGTTTGGCAAGAAATAGATCTTGATTTAGGTGAAGAAGCTTTTGAATTGGGAGGTGATAATCATTCTCAATCTGATAATATTATTGAGATTGCAAATGACGGTTCGGTGCCAAAACAAGATAATTTACGAAGTGGTACAACTCGCAAATTTAGATTAACAGCAAAAGAGGTAGTTGCCACATTGGCAGATGGAGTGGAATATAATTATTGGACTTATGACGGAACTGTGCCAGGGACTTTTATGCGTGTGAAAGAAGGTGATGTAGTAGAGATAACCCTCACGAATGATGAGAATAACAACAATAAGCACTCAATAGACTTACATGCTGTAAATGGTCCTGGCGGTGGTGCAGTGGCGACACAGGTCTATCCTGGGCAAGAGAAGACTTTCAGCTTCAGAGCACTTAATCCTGGAATTTATGTTTATCATTGTGCAACATCGGTAGTGCCAGAACATATGGCAAACGGAATGTATGGATTGATATTGGTTGAGCCAAAAGAAGGATTGTCAAAAGTTGATCGCGAATATGCAGTCGTTCAAGGAGAATTTTATTCTATTTTGGAGAGAGGCAAAAAAGGCACGACACAACTTTCAGCTGAAAAAATGTATGACGAAAATCCTGAATATATTGTATTTAATGGGCGAGTCGGAGCATTAACGGGAGAGAGAATGCTTCAAGCAAAAGTTGGAGATAAAGTTCGTTTGTTTGTTGGTAATGGTGGTGTTGGTAAAGTATCTAACTTTCATGTGATTGGAGAGATTTTTGACACTGTGTATCCTGAAGGTGGCACTCCAGTACAAAATAATATCCAGACAACGGTTGTGCCGGCAGGAGGAGCAACAATTGTAGAATTTGTGGTAGATGTTCCTGGAGTGTATAAAATAGTTGATCATGCTCTCTCACGACTTACAAAAGGAGCATTAGCTTTACTAAAAGTAGATGGAAAAGAGAATTTAGAAATTTTTAATATAAATTACAAATAAATTAACAAAAACATATGAATAAAATAATAATAGGGATAATTGTTATTGTCGTGCTTGGATTTATTGTAGGCATTGCAATGCAAGATACGAACAAAAATGCAGATATTGCCTCGGTAATTGAGATTGATAAAATCATGTACGACTTTGGCGACATTGATATTTTTGACGGTAAGGTGCAAACGGAATATATTCTAACAAACACAGGCACAAAAGATGTACAAATAATCAGTGCTGAGACAAGCTGTATGTGTACTGAAGGAAAAATTGATGATTTTGTGTTTGGCATGCATGGTAGTTCGGGCGAAAAAACGATAATTCCAGTCGGAGCATCAAAAACATTAATCGCAATTTATGACCCATTGGCGCATGGCCCTAATGGTACTGGACAGATTAGACGAGACCTGTTTATCAAAACGAATTCAAGTGCAACTCCTGAGATAAAAGTACAATTTACTGCTAATGTAGTTAAGCGTGAGAGCGAGCCTGCGAGCGTCGGTGGAGAATAAAATTACTAAAATAGGTTTGAGTATGGTTGTATAAATACACAAAAATCAAACTGAGGATGTAGGAGGCTACTAGATCACTTTGTTGATTTTGTAAATAGGTTTGGATTTGGTAAAATAAATATATATTAGCACTTTTATTAAAACAAAATTATGCAAGGTTATATAAAAAACATAGAGAAGGAAACTCTTGAAAATAAAGATTATAGGAGGGTGCTATACACTTCGCGCTACAGTCAACTTGTTGTAATGGCAATAGAGCCAGGTGAGGAGATAGGCATGGAAACACACGGACTTGACCAGTTTATACGTATTGAACAGGGCAAAGGTAAAGTCGTGCTTGATGGTGTTGAGACTGAAGTAGAAGACGACTTTGCCATAGTAATACCCGCTAGCACGCAACATAATATCGTAAATACTGGAGATGAGGTAATGAAGCTCTATACTATCTACTCGCCACCAGAGCATAAAGATGGAGTAGTGCAAGCCACAAAAGCAGATGAGTATGAAGAGCACTTTGATGGTGGGGTGAGTGAGTAGTGGATTATAAAAGCTCCACAGAATGCTCCTTACCAATGTAAGGAGTATCCTGTTTTGTTTTATTGATGTAAATAAATGATATAATGTCGGCATGATACTTTACACGAAAAAAGGAGATGGTGGTACTACAGGCACATTTGGCTGTGATCAGCGTATAAGTAAAAGTTCGGCTATTACTGAGGCGTTAGGTACTCTTGATGAGGCGAATTCTTATTTGGGATTATGTAAATTAAAAGCGCGTAATGCAGAATGTGTTATTGATGGTAAAAAAGTTGGCAGTATCATACATGAGGTTCAAGATGACTTATTTATAATTCAAGCTGAAGTCGCTGGAGCAGAAAAGACGATAAGTGAGGAAAAGGTAGAGTGGTTGGAAGGTATCATTGCCGAATTAGAAGAGGTATTGCCAGAAATTCACTCGTTCTTTATATCTGGTGGCACGGAATTTTCTACTTATATGGACTTAGCACGCACTCTTGCTCGTAGGGCAGAGCGGAGGGTGGTAGCTGTGCATGAGGAGGGAGAGCAAAAGGTAGGAGAATATACACTTGCGTACCTTAATCGCTTATCGTCTCTTTTATACGCAGTTGCACGCTATGAGAATATACGCAATGGTATTGTAGAAAATACTCCAGACTATACATAATATTGAAAGTATTGTATAATAGTGCAGTCGTATCGGGTAACCGCGGTCGGTCGTGCTACACTGCGTTTCGCACAACCTTCAATTTTAAAGTACAAATTTTAAATTTTAATTGAATTTTAAATGTTTTAATTTTAAATTGAGACATTGAATTAAAATTTATAATTTAAAAATCAAAATTGGAAAGAGCACGGAACATAGTGTAGTGCGATTGACTGAGGAAAGTCCGAGCGCGTGCCCCAGACTTGCTTTGGGGCAGGACGGTAGCGGGTAACACCCGTCGCAGGTAACTGTAGAGGTGCGAGCAGAGACGTCTTAGCCGAAAGGCGAAGACCCCTTCTGGGTGATGCTTGTGGAAACACAAGACTGAAACGGCTAAATCCTTATCTACGCGCAAGATCGTATTCTCACATTCGTGTGGGTTTGAATCGCTAGAGGCAAGCAGTAATGTTTGCCCAAGATAAATGGTTATCGCCAATTATGTTTAGTTGATGAGCATCTTTGGTACAGAACTCGGCTTATAGATACGGCAACATCAACATATGGCGGACGTAGCTCAGCTGGTAGAGCCTCCGATTGTGGTTCGGATTGTCGTGGGTTCGAGTCCCATCGTTCGCCCAGAATAAAATACTAAATTGATAATTTAGAATTAAAGACTTTTAATTTTAATTTGGTATAATAAACACAGTTATTCGTTTAATTATTTTAATATGGAAGAGCAAATTAACAATTATTTAGGAGCGGATTGTAAGAAACATGGAAAGGCTTTTGGTGTGGCTGTTATGGCCGTGCTTGTCTCTGTGGTACTTTTTGCATTAAGTAGCACTCTACTGAAGATGAAAGAGTATAAATATATTGGTGCTGGCATTGAAGCAATGAATACCATAAGCGTAAATGGTGAAGCGCAGATTTTTGCTGTGCCTGATGTCGCTGTGTTTACAATAGGTGTGAATGAGGAGGCTGATACTGTACAAATTGCCCAAGATACGGCAACTAAGGAGATCAATGACATTATAAGTTATCTAGATAGTGAAGGTATTGAAGAAAAAGATATAAAAACAACTAATTATAATGTATATCAACGCTATGAGTGGCGAGAGAATTGTAATGCATTTGATGTGCGTGGTGCATGTGATAATAATCGCGAGTTAGTTGGTTATGAAGTAAGTCAAAATATACGAGTTAAGATACGCGACACAGATAATGCAGGAGAGATACTTGCCGGAGTTGGCGCACTTGGTGTAGATAACATAAGTGGACTATCATTTGAAATTGATGATGATGATGCATTGCAGGCCAGTGCTCGCCGTGAGGCGATAGCAGATGCACAGAGCAAAGCAGAAGTGCTTGCTGATGATCTTGGTGTAAGTATTGTGCGTGTTGCTGGATTCTCTGAGGGTGGTAATAATGCGAGACCAATGTACCCAAAGATGGAAATGTCAATGACTGCTGGCATGGGTGGCGGAGGAGCTCCAGATATGCCTGTCGGAGAGAATACGATAACCTCTGATGTAACCATTATATACGAGATACGGTAGGGCTTTTCGCTAGGAGGCTCCTAGCGAATGGGGCGTAAATAAAGGCGATTTTTAAAGAACGGCTCACATCCACAGATGTGAGCCGTTCGTAGGTTTGGATGCGTTTGAATTGTTTAAAAATTATTCTATCATCAAATCCCATATGGGATTTGATGATAGAATAAAAATTCTACACTTTCTTATATCCTTATCCCATGGGATTATGGGATAAGGATATTAAGATATTAGAATTAGAGTATTAAAATTAGAAAAAGAATTCCATATTTAATCCTGTATTTAAATATGGAATTAAATATGGAATTCGTTAGTACTAAACAAGTTCACCAACATATAGCACTCTTCATAAAGAAGAGTAACAATGCGAATAAGAAACAATTCACAAATGTCCTAAGAGGCTATTAGGATATCATTGACATATGTATACACATTTACCCATCGTAAGGTAAACCGCCATATGTGTGTACACATTACCACTGGGTATTGACTTTATTTATGTAAAGAGTAATATAATGAAATTAAAGCACTCGCAAGGGTGTTTTAATTTACTCAGTAATTTTTATTTTATGGGTTTGATTCAATATATTAAAGACACAATCACAGAGATGAAACATGTCTCTTGGCCAACACAGAAGCAGACAACTATTTTTACAGCGCTTGTAATTGTAATTTCTTTGCTTACCGCAGTGTATTTAGGAGCTTTTGACTTCGTGTTTAGCAAAATACTAGAAATGGCTGTTTAATCTTAAAAATAAAATTATGGCAATACAAAAAGGAGACAAAAAAAGGCATTGGTATGTGATACATACTTACTCTGGTTATGAGGAGGCTGTCGCGCGTAATTTGCGTCAGCGTATAGAATCTATGAGCATGAAAGATCAGATATTTGATGTGCGTGTACCAAAAGAGAAGAAGATAAGAATCAAAGGCAATAAGCGCGTAGAAGAAGAAACAAAGATATATCCAGGGTATGTGCTGGTAGACATGATAGTAAATGATGAGTCTTGGTATGTTGTACGCAACACACCACGCGTTACCGGCTTTGTAGGTAGTGGCACTCAGCCGATACCAATGCAACAAGAAGAAGTGGACACATTATTCAGTCGTATAAACTCCGACACTGTAACACACGCAATAGACTTACAACTTGATGATGCTGTAATGATAATAGATGGACCATTTAATGAGCTTGAAGGTAAGGTAGGAGAGATAGATGAGGCACGAGGTAAGATAAAGGTAATGGTGCCCATGTTTGGTCGTGATACCCCAGTGGAATTAGACTTCTTGCAAGTTAAGAGAATATAGGTAAGATAACAAAATATTATGGCTAAAATAGTACAACGACAACTTAAATTACAAATCCCTGCTGGCAAGGCAACGCCTGCACCTCCTATTGGGCCTGCTCTTGGGCAGGTTGGTATTAACATAGGAGACTTTGTGAATCAATTTAATGAAGCTACGCGCGAACTCGGTGGAGAAATAGTGCCTGTAGTGGTGAATGTTTACGATGACAGGAGCTTTGATTTTGTGCTTAAAACAACACCAGCCTCAAAACTGCTACTTAAAGCAATTGGGCAAAAGAAAGGTTCTGGTAAAAATTTAGTAAAAAAAGCCGGTAAAGTAACACAAAAACAACTTGAAGAAATAGCCCAGCAAAAAATGGAAGATATTTCTGCCCGTGATGTTAAGGCAGGGGCGAAGATAATTGCTGGGACTGCTCGCTCAATGGGCATTGAAGTTGAGTAAAACACGGAGGTTCAACCTCCGTGTTTATGAAGTTTAATCCATATATAAAATTTCTACTTTAGTGAATCTTATTAACACGGAGGTTCAACCTCGGTGTTCACAACCTCCGTGTTAAAAATTTTTACTTTTGTATTAACACGGAGGTTGAACCTCGGTGTTTAGAACCTCGGTGTTTAGATATTGGTATACGATACGATACAGTACGACACTTTTAGATTCATGTGCGCCCTTGGCATGCGGATTGGATTTCTGATACAATACATACTTAGAAGCTTAATTAAATATATAATTATGAGTACTCCACAAGATTTAAGTTTTTTAGAAAAGCAAGACGAAAAAATTTATGATGCAATAAGAGGGGAAGAGCAACGAGAGAGAGATGGGCTTGAGCTAATACCATCTGAGAATTATGTATCCAAAGCCGTGCAAGAGGCGATGGGTTCTGTATTTACAAACAAGTATTCTGAAGGTTACCCTGGCAAACGATACTATGGTGGGCAAGAATTTACCGATGCTGTAGAGAGGCTCGCACAGAGTCGTGCTAAAGAGCTCTTTAACTGTAAGTTTGCAAATGTACAACCGCTTTCAGGTGCTCCAGCAAATGTGGCAACATACTTTGCACTCCTTGAGCCGGGCGACACAATACTTGGCATGGATCTCTCCCATGGCGGGCATTTAACACATGGTCACCCTGTAACATATATTACAAAAATCTTTAACTTCGTGCGTTACGGGATGAAAGACACAACCACAGGCGAAATAGATTATGAAGAGATGCGTGAAGTTGCCAAGAAAGAAAATCCAAAAATTATACTCGCTGGTTACAGTGCATATAGTCGCGAGGTAGATTATGCGAAGATTTCTGAAATTGCGCGTGAAGTTGGCGCACTAGCTATTATGGATGCGGCACATATTGCCGGACTTATAGCAGGTGGAGTACATAAGAATCCGTTTGATTATGGGTTTGATGTGATACTTACCACAACACACAAGACACTCCGTGGCCCACGAGGTGGTATGATACTTACTCACAGCGATAGTGAGATAGCTAAAAAGATAAATAAATCTGTGTTTCCCGGCTTTCAAGGTGGTCCACATGAGCACCAGATTGCCGCAAAAGCTGTAGCGTTCGGTGAGGCCCTCCGCCCTGAGTTTAAGGATTATACAGCTCAAATAATTAAGAATGCAAAAGCGATGGAGGAAGTATTTGCGACAAATGATATTCGTATGCTCGGTGGTGGCACAAGTAACCATCTTATACTCGCTGATGTTACATCACTTGGCATAAACGGACATGATGCACAGGAATTACTTGATGAGGTTGGTATAACTCTAAATAAAAATACAATTGCAGATGATCCTAACCCGCCAATGAGGCCATCTGGTATACGCTTTGGTACTCCTGCACTTACTACTCGTGGCTTTAATGAGGAGGATTGTGCTCGCACGGCGGAGCTTATGATAGAGGCATTGAAGAATAAGGATAGCGAATCTGTAAAAGAGAAGGTACGCAAAGATGTACGCGAGCTTGCAGATGCACATCCGATACCTGATAGTTTTGTTTAGAAGATTCTAGAATCAAAGAAACGCTCCCTCCTCCGGTAACATCCTCGCTCCTGTAGCTCGGACGACAGTTTCGGGCTTGGGATAAATATATTCGTCAAACTAAATTTGCAATCGTAGGCAGACCAGACCAAAAGAAAGGGATGTGGCGGATTGGTTAAGTGATTGCTAAAAAATTTAGTTTGTGGAAGTTTTGTTTTTACCTCGCCTAAATAACTATTTATTTCGTTTTAGTAAGGTAAAATAGTATCTAAGCTTTTCGTGCTCGTAGGGTCCATTTGATGCTGTTTGACTGAACTCGTTTTTATATTCTGGGAAGAATGTATCAGCGTGAGACTGCGTGCCACTTGATTGCTCTTCTATTGTTGTCAAATCCAGAGTATCTGTGTACGGTAGCATTAGCTTGTATATTTGCCCGCCACCTATTATGTAGATCTTCTCACTGCCGGTAGCAGCTTTGGCGATGTTTAGGGCTTCTTCTGGTGTTGTTGCGACTGCTAAGTTGCTTGGTAATACTTCACCAAATCCCACGTGGGATTTGGTGAAGTATTGTGCATCACGGGTTAGGACTATGTTGGTGCGGTGCGGCAGCGGGCGCTTGGGTAGGGACTCATATGTTTTGTTGCCCATTATTATTGGATGGCCTTTGGTGGCACTTCTGAAATGCTTAAGGTCGGCTGGTATCTTCCAAATCAAGTCGCCAGCCTTGCCTAAGGCTCTGCTCTTGCTACCTATGGCTGCTATCGCTATTACTTCGTGGTTGTCTTCCATAAACTGCATATTAACATATTCTATTAGTATATATAGAATAACAACACAGATATCTGCGAAGACAATTTATGTGCTACAATCAGTCCATTATGGAACTCTGGTTTATTTATGCTGTTGCGTCTGCTTTGTTTGCAGGGCTTTTTACATTTTTGCAAAAAATAGCAGTTGAACGCGGGTATTCACCTGCACTGATGAATTCATATAGTAACGCTATTTCTTCTATATTAGCTCTCGCAGTAATTCTATTATTTTTTGGCTTCGGAGGCGCTTGGAAATTGGGGTTATTGCTAGGTTTTTTTGTTGGTCTTACTCATACGATAGGTGCAATATTTAGAATGGATGCACTGAAATATATAGACACTGCTATATTTTTCCCTATTTATAAAACTATTGCACCAGTTTTTATATTACTAGTCGGCATGTTAGCTTTTGGTGAAGACTTCACTACTCTTGAATGGATAGGTATAGCACTTGGCATCACTGTGCCGTTATTACTATTACATAAAAAAGAGAACTCAAGACAAAAAAACTTAAAGAAAGGAATATTACTTTTATTGTTTGCGACTTTATTTTCAGTTGCTAGGAGTGGTATGAGTAAGTATGGTGTGGATATTTTTGAAACCGTTTTTCTATTTATGGCTGTTTTTCAGGGATTTAGTGCAATTTTAGGTTTTGGAATTTATAAACTACAAAAAAACGGCATCAAGTATATTGGTGAAGTGACAAAGCATGAGGTAATGAATAAACAAATATTAATAATTTCATTTATCTCAGGTGTTGCGGAATTTTTCGCGTCTGCAACTTTCCTTTTAGCACTCAAGGGTGGATTATTAGGAGTTGTGTTTACCATTAATTCACTCTATATAGTTATCCCAATAATTCTCTCTATAATAATCTACAAAGAACATTGGAATGCGTTCAAGGTAGTAGCGATAGTGCTTTCTATTGTGGCACTAGCCTTTTTGAAATAAAATATAAAATAGTTTTAGTGTTAAAAAGTATATGGTATAATGTTACTTATGAGGCAATATTTAGATGCGCTAGATGATATAATGAAAAACGGAGTTGACCGCGAATGTCGCAACGGCATGACTCGTTCTTTATTTGCTATACAGATGCGTTTTGATTTGACAGATAATTTCCCTGCTGTTACTACGAAAAAGTTAGCATTTAAGTCTGTACTTTCTGAGCTGCTTTGGTTTATAGAAGGTTCGGGTGATGAGCGTAGACTTTGTGAGATAATGCATGGTACTCGCGATGCAGATAAGAAAACTATATGGACTGCAAATGCGGAAGCAGATTACTGGAAACCCAAAAGCAAATACGGTGGCGATTTAGGACGCGTATATGGTGTGCAGTGGAGGCGCTGGACAAATTCAGATGGAGAAGAGTTTGATCAGCTAGGTAATATAATTGAGCGTATAAAGACTAACCCATATGATAGGCGTCTGATAGTTTCAGCTTGGAACCCAGGTGAGTTACATAAAATGGCTTTGCCACCATGCCATCGTGATTTTACTTTCTATGTTGCAGACGGAAAACTCTCACTGCACATGAACCAAAGGAGTTGTGATATGTTCTTAGGCGTGCCATTTAATATTGCGAGTTATTCCATGTTGCTTGCCATGGTAGCACAGGTTACAAATTTAGAACCATATGAGGCGGTCTTTACCTTTAATGATGCTCATATTTACCATGACCATTTCGGTGCAGTAGAGGAACAACTTAAAAGGACACCCAGTGAATTGCCGAAACTGTGGATTAACAAAGAGGTAAAGAATATAGATGACTTTACTATGGACGATTTGAAACTCGCAGATTATCATCCACAAAAAACTATCAAAGCTAAAATGGCAGTATAAATAATATGTCCACAGAAAAACAAAATTCTACAAAATATGAACGCCCAACATGGGACGAGTATTTTTTGGAACTTGTCAGAACAGTTGGTTTGCGTGGAACATGTGACAGAGGTCGCTCAGGTTGTGTGATTGTGAAAGATAATCATATTTTATCAACAGGGTATGTTGGCTCTCCGAGTGGTGCACAACACTGCGATGATGTCGGACATGATATACATACAGTTGTTAACAATAGCGTAGAATCAAAACATTGTGTGAGGACTAGTCACGCAGAGCAGAATGCAATTGCTAATGCTGCAAAAATTGGAGTTGCTCTTCGTGGGGCTACGATATATTGTAATATGACACCATGTTACTCATGTGCGTATTCTATTATTAATGCTGGAGTTAAGAGAGTTGTATGCAACAAAGATTATCACGCAGCCGAACGCTCTAAAAATATATTTGAAGAATGCGGAATTACATTGGAAATTTTTGGTAATAAAATGGAAACTTACGATGATATGTAAATTTTAATAGTATTTAATTATTTATGGACTTTAATGAATATCAAAAACAGGCATCAACTACAGCTAGATTTGAAAACTTGAATGTTGACCCAATCATCTATCTTGCGCTTGGACTCGCAGGTGAATCTGGTGAAGTTGTAGAGAAGATCAAAAAAATTGTGCGTAATGATGGTGGGGAAATTTCTGATGAAAAAAGGGAAGCAATTAAGTTAGAATTGGGAGATGTGCTTTGGTATGTGTCGCAAATGGCAGATGTGCTGGGCATTCCTTTTGAAGAAGTAGCAAAAGCAAATATAGATAAACTTGCGTCTAGGATGGACAGGGGTGTGATATGTAGTGAGGGAGACAACCGCTAAAACACAAAATCTAACAAACGAAATTTTTAGCAATCGTTTAACCAATCCGTCTCAGCCACTGTGTTGCTGCCTACGATTGGAAAATTATTTGTTAGATTTTGCTCAGTGCGCGTTTGTCCAATGGAGAGTATTAGATTAGAATAGATACAATGGCAAAACAAAAAGGAAAGCTTATAGTGATTGAAGGCGGAGATGGCTCTGGCAAGGCTACGCAGGCTAAGATGCTGGAGAGTGCTTTTAAAAAGATAGGTCGCAGTGTGTGTCTGTTTTCGTTCCCTCGTTATTATGATTCGCGTGCTGGGAAGCTCATAGGCGAATTGCTTAGTGGCAAACATGGAGACTTTATGAACATGTCGCCTTATGTGTCGTCTTTGCCGTATGTGCTGGATAGGGTAAGTGCTGCTTTGGATGTGCAGAGTAAATTAGATGATGGAGATATTGTAATTTGTGATAGGTATTCGCCAAGTAATTTAGCGCATCAGAATGCAAAGTTGCCAGTTGGAGAGAGGCCAGCTTTTACCGAATTTATAGAAGGGCTTGAGTACGATGAACTCGGTATACCTAAGCCTACACTTGTGGTTTATTTATCTGTACCAGCGGATGTTGCATATGGGCTTGTAGTGCAGAAGGGTGAGCGTGGTTATATGGCGGAAGACGGCTCAAAAAGGGATCATGCGGAGCGTAACATTAGGCATCAAGAGAAAACAAGAGAGGTATATCTGAAGTTTGCAGCAGAGCGTAATGATTGGGTGGCTATAGATTGTGCTCCACTGGGGCATATGCGCACGAAAGAAGATATACATAAGGATGTAGTTGAAATAGTTGAGTCACATATATGAAAATCCAAGAGATAATAAAAACTTTAATAGATGAGGCACTTGCTCGGCTACGAGTTGGTAATACTGTAGATTATGTATTGGAGCATCCTGCGGATTTTGCGCATGGGGACTTTGCTTGTAATGTTGCTATGGTGGTAGCTAAAGACAGTGGGATAAATCCGCGCGAATTTGCGGAGCAAATTCGCGACGCGATTAGTGAACATAAATATATAGAGAAGACAGAAGTAGCAGGCTCTGGATTTATAAACTTCTATTTATCTTCTGAATTTTTTGTAGATTCTTTGCAAGAGGTGCTTAGCACCGAGGAGGCATGGGGGAGCGGAGACTTTCTCAATGGTAAGAAAGTAATGGTAGAATATACAGATCCAAATCCATTTAAGGAGATACATATAGGGCACTTAGTACCAAACTCGCTTGGTATTGCGATTGCCCGAACCGCAGAGTTCGGCGGTGGTGAAGTCAGAGAGGTAACCTTCCAAGGGGATGTTGGTATGCATGTGGCTAAGGCGATATATGGTATGCAAAAGCTCGAATTAACCGCAGAGAGAGGCTTCACAGTCAGAGAGCTCGGGCAGGCTTATGCCACAGGAGCAACAGAGTATGAAGATAGCGAGGATGCAAAGGGAGAAATAGCAAAACTTAACAAAAGAATATACGCTATTTATGATGGCTCAGAGACCGAACTAAAAGCCCTTTATGAAACTGGAAAGGAAGTTTCTATAAGGTACTTTGAAGAAGTGTATAAGTTACTTGGTAGTAACTTTGAGCGTTACTTCTTTGAGAGTGAGACTGGTAATCTCGGGGCAAGACTTGTAAGAGAGAATATTGGCAATGTGTTTGAAGAATCGGAAGGCGCTACAGTATTCAAAGGTGAGGAGTATGGTTTACATACAAGGGTATTTATAAACGCGCAAGGCTTGCCAACTTATGAATCAAAAGACTTAGGGCTGGTACAATTAAAACAAGAATGGTGGCAACATGATGTGTCTATTGTAGTTACAGGCAATGAGATTGCCGAGTACTTCAAAGTTGTTAAAAAAGTCGCAGAGTTGGTACTGCCAAAATTTGCCAGTGCTATGGTTGGAGTGATGAACGGAATGCTAGACATAAAGAATGGCAAGATGTCTTCACGCACTGGAGATGTTATACGCGTTCTTGACTTGGTTGATGATGTAAAGAGTGTCATAAGAGAGAGAATGCAAGATGCCAGTGATGAGGATATAACAACAGTCGCGGTGGGTGCTATAAAATACTCAATACTTAAGAATGGTACGAATAAAAATATAACTTTTGACTTCAATACATCAATTTCTTTTAATGGAGATTCTGGACCGTATTTGCAGTATACATACGCACGATGTCGCTCTGTACTGCGTAATGCTGGCGAGTTGCGTGAGAGTGTAGTACTTAAAGAGATTTTATTGCAAAAATCAGGAGAAGGAGCTTCTCTTATACGCAATTTGCCGAGTGATACTGAAAGGCTTCTGTACCGCTTCCCCGAAGTGGTGGAGCGCGCATCAATAGAATATGAGCCACATTACATAGCCAACTTTTTAAATGAGCTTGCAAGTAGTTTTAATAGTTGGTACGAAAAGGAAAAGATATTAGATGGTAGCGAAGACGAGTCTTATAAATTAGCCGTGACCGCTACGGTAGCACAGACTCTTAAAAATGGATTAAATTTACTGGGTATCAAAGTATTAGAGAAGATGTAACTAAGAGTATTTATTTGTGTTAAACTATAGTCAATGGAAGATTCAAAAAAAATTGCACACAGTAAAGTTATACATGAGATTATTAACCAGCACAGGGGGCTAGTTGAGGCAGCAGACTCAGTGCTTGAGCTCTCATCAGAAATGAACGGTAAAAAAGCAGATCAGATTAGAGAGGCGCTTGATAAATTTGAGGTTAAGTTAAAAGAACATTTACTCTATGAGAGAGAGCACCTCTACGACAACCTTATCAAAGATTTTGGAGAGGATGATACAGATGTAGAGGAGAAAGAAGCATTTATAATAGAGATGAACAGGATTGCTGATGTGGTTGCATCATTTTTAGATAAATACAAAAATACAGACTCAATTCGTTTTGATATGGATAAGTTTAATAAAAACTTTGGCAGGATTTTGGGTATTCTTATGCTTAGAATAGAAGCAGAAGAAACAGCCAAACATTTCAGTACCAGTCCTGTGAGTTAGTATATAGTTACCATTTAATTTCTCCTCTTTTGTGCTTTTTAAGATAGTCATTAGCTTGCGAGAAGTGCTTACAACCGAAGAATCCTCTATGTGCAGAGAGAGGAGATGGGTGAGGCGCCTCCAGTATCAAGTGCTTCTCGGAGTCTATTAGATTTACCTTACCACGAGCATATGCACCCCAGAGCATAAAGACGATGTTTTTATGTTCATCTGAAATTATTTTGATAACATGGTCGGTAAAATCCTCCCAACCTAGGCTCGCGTGGCTTGTTGGTTGCTTGTGTAGCACAGAGAGTACTGCATTAAGTAAAAACACACCTTGCTTTGCCAAACGAGTAAGATCCGTACACACTAGAGCCTCGCTTTTGTGTTGGTGTTTATTATTGTTGTGGAGATCGGACTGAATTTCTTTAAATATATTAAGAAGCGATGGCGGGGCAGGGACACACTCTGGCACAGAGAAGCACAGCCCATGTGCTTGACCATGATTATGATAGGGATCTTGCCCGAGTATTACCACTTTAACTTTCTTGAAAGGCGTCTCGTTAAAGGCTTGAAAAATGTTACTAGGTGGCGGGTATACAGTCTTAGATTTATCTAAGTAATCTGCACGAATACGCTCTGTGAGTTGTTTAAATTCCGGCTTATGGAAGTACTCGCCAAGTACCTTTTGCCAGCTTTTGTGAATTTTTATGTTGGCTCCGCTTGAAGTTGTTTCGGTTTTATGTTGATGTTTTATTTTATCCATGTTGCATGAGAATTAACTTCTAACTAGGTTTATAAGTTTAGTATAACAATTACAGCGCAGAACGCTCTCTCCGCAGTAGAGACATTTCGTTTCGTAGTCGTTTGGTCTTATAGGTTTTAATAGACTACTTTACAAAATGTTCTCTCCCTCAGCAATGCCAGCTCTCCATCTGGGCTGGCATTGCCGAGAGACATTCTGCTCCATAATTGCTATTATGTTCATAATGAAAATCACAGGTGAAATAATTGAAGGTATTGGCAGAGCAACGCGACTTGGCTTTCCAACTTTTAATATTGTATTGCCTGAGGGTGTCATTGGCGGTGTTTATGTTGGTAGAGTGAACTATGTTGGCTGTGAGTACAGAGCAATTGTGTTTGCTGATACTCACAGGAGTGTTTTAGAATCGCATTTGCTAGAGTTCAGCACAAATGAAAGAGAAAGAATTATTGAGGTGGAGCTTGTAAAAAAGGTAAGAGATACAGAAATATTTAAAAATGATGAGGAGTTAGTGGAGAGAATTAAAAAAGATATAGAAGAGGTTTATAAGTCAGTACAATTATAAAAGAGAGCAAAGTAAGTTTTTTGCTTGGAGAAATGTATATTCGGTGGTACTTTTAGTGGTATGTTCACAGGGATTATAGAAGCAACAGGAGAAATTAAAGATAGGCGCGATGCCGGTGGTAGTGTTTTTGTGAGTGTCGCAATCCCTAAGGAGTGGGAGCTAAAGCTCGGTGAGAGTGTTGCTATAAATGGCGTGTGTTCCACTGTAAAGAGATCTGTGGGTGCTAGGTTCACTGTTGAGTATATGCCAGAGACATTACGAAAGACCACCGCAACTGCGTGGCAAGCGGGAGAGACGGTAAATCTTGAACGCGCGCTCGCTCTCGGAGACAGACTTAGTGGGCATATGGTGCAGGGGCATGTAGATACAGTTGGCACTGTGTTAGATAAGCTCAAGGACGGAGAATCTTTTGTATTTAAAATTAAAGTACCGCAAGAATATATAAAATTTATTGCACAGAAGGGCTCTATAACTGTGGACGGAGTGAGTCTGACTGTTGTACTTGTTAGTGAGAGTTGGTTTAGTGTGTCTATTGTGGATTATACACTACGGCATACTATTTTTGCCAACTTACAAAAGGGAGATAAAGTGAATATTGAGACTGATGTACTGGCTAAATATATAGAAAAGTTGTTGCAGGCTCAGTAAGCTCAAGAATTAAAAGATATCCGTTTGTCTTGCGACTGCTTTTTGAGAGTTTGTACTCTAACGAAGAGGGGAGCGAATAGCACTTGAAACGGCAAGCGACTCTGGGAGACTTAAGAAATTAGATGTGTGGAGTGTGCGCAGCGAGCTAACCTAAAATTGTAGCAAGTGCCTCTACCGCCTTTTTGGCATAGGCTCGTGTTCGTGGTGGTATTTGATCTGGTAGTATCTCAGGGCCAAGGATACCAAAGCCGACCGGCTTCATAAATTCTAACTGTAGTTGCAATATTGTATCTGTGACTGCTTGACCCATTACTAGGCCATGCTTTGTCTCACCGCGCTCTATAATACCGAGTGCCACAACTCCGTCTATGTCGTCTCTCTTGAGGAGCTTCTTTATTGCTAGAGGCTTCTCCATAGAGCCTGGAACCCATACTTCTTCTGCGATTGTTAAGTTATTTGCATTTGCTGTATTTCTAGCTTCGTCTAGCATTTCGTTTGCCTCCTTTTTATGGAATGAACCGAGTACAACTGCGATGTTTTTTGTCATAATATCCATATAGTAGAGGATTCTGATATTAAAGCAAGCGATAGTCTTATCCAACACACACTTACACCCAAATAAAACACGATCCAAGCGCAGAAAGGAGCCAAACGGTTTGACAAGCTCACTGCAAAAGCTCCTTTTAAACAAGCTAGAAACAAGCTAGGAGCCTCCTAGCGAGAAGTAAGCCTCCTAGTGAAAAGCAAAACGCAAATGTCCTAAGAGGCTTTCAGGACACTGCACGGAGGTTCAACCTCGGTGTTTGGGATTATGCACGGAGGTGTGCACGGAGGTTGAACCTCGGTGTTCCTCGGTGTTTGTTGCACAGCACGGAGGTTGAACCTCGGTGTTCCTCGGTGTTTGGGATTGGGGGTGTATTTAATCAGTTGTCGGCTTTTTTTTTGGTTTAATTTTGTTACACTGCTACTGATGGGAGAAAAAAAAAACAGCACGGAGAAAGCACCAATTGCTCTGCGAGAGGAGCGGGTACTGGACTTTTGGAATAAGAATAAGAT
>PJEL010000996.1_pt1 | contig 30671 bp, 28 predicted proteins | sample 1853271 | NCBI WGS metagenome assembly PJEL01 (sample SAMN08108733, study PRJNA415343) | Invertebrate metagenome, whole genome shotgun sequencing project. | host: Globobulimina | place: Sweden: Gullmar Fjord | collected 2015-08 | reverse complement strand
ATAGGCTCTCTTATGGCGTGGCCCACGTTGAGAGCGGGTAGATCGCTTGAGCCTGCGAGCAATTTCAGGCCTAGATGAATGATTGTCCTCGACAAAACCCGGCTTACTGGCGTCTCCACCAGTTACTAAAATCCTCTCATGTTCTGCATGAGGGGATTTTTTTTGCCTGTAATAAAGTGAAGGCAAAATCAGTCTGCATAATTTACTTTGTTGTCAATTATTTAGCCCAAGCATATAATTGAACGCTCACTCTCCTATTCCATCCAATGCAGGACGCATAGAATGAAAGTAAAATTTTTCCTTTTATTGTTATCTTCACTTTTCCTAGCTTCATGTGCTAACAACATGGTTCTTTATCGTGATGACATTAAAGGTTTTGATCTTTCGGTTGATACTTTACCTAGCTCACACTATTGCGATGTTATTCAGCGAGAATACCAAACGGGTAAAAAAGTACTTGTTGCAAAAGGTACTCGCTGGGTTGATCCTGCGTCTGCTGCGAAAAGCCATTACTCTTGTCGACCTGGTGATGTGGGCTGTCAGAATGAATTGGTAACTTTAACCAGTATCAATAAAGACAGGAAACACATATTAGATAATTGCCAAAGGGTTGGCGCTAAACTCTAAAAGACTCAAGTGTTAAATAAAAGAACAAAAAAAATTCAGAAAAAAGAAACAGTAGTTGCCCAAGTAATAAATAATGATACAAAAAGATCACTAGCTTTTGATAGATTAATTGATATTTTATTGGAAAAAAAGATAATTTCTTATCGTGAGCAGCAGTATTTATATTCTAATTTCTCTTATTTTACAGCAGCCCTCGTTAAGGAAGCAGATATCACTGACCTAGAAGGCAGTATTCTTTTAGGTACGTCTCAGCCAATTGTTAAGTCTTTTGAAGCTCTACTCATCCATATCAAGTTCAACAAGTATTGGATGATATGGTTGTTCTAGAGTGTGGAGCGTGCAGCTTGCCTCCTATAGGAATTCGAAGAGTTAATGGTCGTCCCTCACCGATTGAAGGACAAATATTTAATGATACTCGTGCAATATATCAATTTATTGGCACTCAGCATTATCGAACATTATTAAATGAAAGGAGACAGGTTATTTTATTTGATAGGATTTCAATGAAAAGCTTAAAGTTGCCAAATAACTACTTACATGAAGTTATGCCTAAGGATTTTTTATAATCGATGTGTGATAGATTTTTATTAAGATTTCAGGATTTATTCCAATAAATGGCGGTAGATTTTTCTCATTTTTTAGATCATTAGGGATTGTTGACACTGCTCTCGATAAAATCAGTACTTACTGGCGTCTCCACCAGTTACTAGAATCCTCTCATGTTTTCATGAGAGGATTTTTTTTTGCCTACCAAAAAGTGAAAGTCAGAATAATTTATCTCTGATAAATCTCGCTATTTAAGTCGGGTGCTTATTTTTTTCTGCATCTCGACATATTTCATCAGGCCATTCAAATTCAATGGTTGTATGTTCCAGCTTGAATTCTTCTAAGTGGTGTTTGATTTCTTCCTTAAAGTTTATTTGTTGTTGGCTATCTAAGTTTTGCTTTAATGTTAAATGCACCGTTAATACATGAGACTCGCCGTCTAATGACCAGAGATGAAAATGATGTAAACCTGAAACACAATTGAATGCTAGTAAAGCCTGTCTTACATTTTCTGATAGGCCAGCATCGGGTGTCGATTGCGCGAACAGTTTTAATGTTGTCCATAAATTGCGAGCGACGTTCACTAAAATGAACATCGTAAAGGCGATGGAGAGTAATGGATCGAGTATCGGAACTTCAGCAAACATAAGTACTATGGATACGATTAATACCGCGACCCAGCCTAAAACATCTTCTAATAAGTGCCAGTTTAGAACGCGTTCATTTAAAGTTTCACCTCCGCTAAGTTTATAAGCTGCGAAGCCATTGACGCAAACACCAAAAATAGCCAATAAAAGCATACCTTCTGCTTCGGGCATCACTGGATTGAATAACCTTGGAATGGCTTCGGTCATTACCCAGATTGAACCTGTAATAAGGACGATGCTGTTTAGCAGGGCGCCAAATAGTGATAAGCGGCGAAAGCCATAACTGAATTCATTATTGGCTTGTTTTTTACCCAGTTTATTTAAAACCCAAGCGCTACCGATTGATAGTGTATCGCCTAAGTCGTGCACGGCATCCGACATGATCGCCGTACTATTGGTTAACCAGCCACCAATAAATTCGATGATAGTGAAGCTAAGATTAAGAAAAAACGCCCAGCCAATGCGGTTTGAACTCATATCTTTAGTATGGGAGTGGCTATGAGATTGCGCGTGTGGATGTGTGTGGCTGTGTGATGTACTCATAGTATTAATCGCTGTTTTTCGTGTTTATAGGTTAGCTATTGTCGAGCAAAAACTAGCCTAGTTTGCATGATTATAACAACTATTCGCAAGACTAATAGGTGCTGAACTAGAGGTTGAGTATGGGTGTGGTTAGATGTGGTTAGATGTGGTTAGGTCATTCTGTACAGTCCCAGCGGCTTTACATTCAACCCATATAATTAAACCCATAATGTACATATCAACATAGATCGTTCTTATAACAATAATATGAGAGTATTTGTAAGGTTCATTGCTTATGTGAACAGGTTGGTATTCTGATAATAAATTGACAAAGGTAGGCGCTGAATATAATGTTTTCGCTGTCATTAACAGGTATGTCGTATGATTTCTAAGCAGAATTTTCTTCATTCGCCTTTTCCATTTTTAAGCGGTTATGCGGCCCCGTTCGCATAGCACGCTGTTAAGTACCTAAAGAGGACTTACCTTGACCTTAGTGGTTGCACGAATCGAAGGGTTAAACCTATTTATTGAATCCGACTCTAAAGTCACCGATCCTTTAATGCTCCAAAAAAGCCCTGTATGCAGCGTGATAAAAACAGTGATTCTAAATCCGCTAGTGACGTTGAGCTATGCGGGTGATGTACCACTTGCCGAAGAGGTCATTCGAAATTTCTATATCAAAGGAATTTCCAATGTAGAGGATTTCATCGATTTGATAAATGACATTAGCAAAGCTTCAACTTTGGATACGGATTTCATAATTGGTACTGCAGATGGTGGCTCACCAAGATTGTTTAGGATAAGGAAAAATTGCCAGGTTGAACGAGATTTGACGTCAACTTGGATAGGTGACGTTAATGCTTTTTCGGAATATCAAGCTGTGTATCACTCGTTAGACAAAAACAACCCTTCCTATCATGAAATGCGCGTCGCTATCTCAGAAGTAATTAACTCCAATAAGTTCGAGAGTGTCGGTTGGTTTAATGTTTCAGTATTTTTAGATCATGAAATGCACGTTCATCCAGTGTTCGCATATGACATAGGGCTGAACCTTGATGCAAATGTTAAACAGTACATATCTGCAAATACAAATACGCCTTTAAGCGTAGGAAGTATCGAAGGTGGAGCCTATGGTATCACTTTTTTTGCCTCCTTATCTCCAAAGATTATTGGGTTAGGAATCTACTTCATTCACGCAAACCTAGGGATACTTTATTACCCAAAATATAGTCTGCAGGGACAGGTAATAAAGAGTAAGAGTCCAGTCGACTTTATTAAAACTATACTTGAAAAATATAATATGCCTTTGCATGGTTTTTGTTTGGATGAGCATGGGGAATTCAAGCATATTGATGCAAGGAAACTACTGGATTAACAATGCAAGTCAGTCTAACGGTTTTTCAGTCCCTTATTTTTTGGTTAACGCTACTATTAAAAAAATTCACTACAAAGCCGCAGCTGCTTAAGCATTAGCGATCACGAGATAATAAAACTTGGAAAAAATACGTTGATTGCTTTAGAGAAAAATTTGATACCTGTGAATTTAAAAATGAGCTGATAGAAGTGTGTGGTGGTTATGATGATGTAGCTTGTGCTGTTTTCTTTCATACTCGATCGAATGCTATTAAATGGATGAATAGCAAGCTACCTGCACTTGAAAATAAAATACCTCGTCAAGAAATAGATAACGGAAATATAATATCTGTACGAAAAGTTATTTTGAGAATGCCGTGTTAAAATTGATGGTAAGTGATTATAGTGAAAGCTTAACCTTTGCTCTATACAAGAATCGATAACTATTAATCGATAGAACAGGAAAAATAACAGCATAAATTATTATGCGATTAAGGAAGATCAGAATGCGCTTTATTCTTATAATAATTGCTTTTTTTGTAGTCGGTTGCTCTTCTACCTCAGCGCTCAAGCAAGAGCCGATGCATGTCATTGAGCATGAGATGCTTAGAAAAGAAGCTGAAGTTGTCACCATTGAAAAGGCAGTTATTCCTCAGGTCTGGTCAGACCATAAAATTCTCAATATTTCCGAAGAGATATGCGCTCAAAAAGGTGTCGATATTCTGACTACCTTAGGTTTTGAGCGTATCGTCATGAGCGGTTCATATGTTTATGGTAATTACATAAATAATAGAGCTGCAATAAAGTGTACTCGCGTAGAGAATAAAACATTTGTATATGCGGTAGTGGCTGGCCCAAAGGTAAAGATTGTCGAGAGGCTGCGCAATGAGATTATTTGGAAGCTTTAGCCAGCAAATTTAGTATGTGATTGATAATTAATTTAATTACTTCGAACAGGTCGTGAAAATAAAAAATGGTTAAAGCTTGATGAATACAGAAGCACTTGTCATTAAATTAGAGGCTGATTTCTCGTTTGTTGACAAACCAGTATATCGCTCCATTTGTTTTCACACAGATGAGTGTTACCAGTGCTCGTATTTAATAGATGATCTTTTAATTTATAAGGGTAGGGAAATTCCGCCTCAAGCTATTAGATGCGTACATCAAGAGATGTCTTGTCTTTCAGCTAAAGGATGGCGCTGGGTGTTACCTTCATACTTAAGGTATTGCCTGACTGATGAAGCTAGATACAATGAAATGGAAACAGAGTTTTTAATTTATAATCTTGCGCCTTCTGATGAGTATAAAGCTGATACTCATCAGCGCCTTTCTGGTTTGAATAAATCTCAAATTAACTGTTTGATTGAATTTCTTAATTGGTGCAAACAACAAGAATCCTGGAAAGATTATTGTTTAGAAGAAATCGAGCAAGGGATTATATTTTTGAGTTCGATAAAACTATAGGGATGTATTCTCAATTTATAGAAGTTAAGAGCAAGAAAGGTCTCGAACAATACTCAGAGCTAAAGCCCAGAAAAACATTTAACAATAAGTGGATTTTCGTAATTACTGTTCAAATAGACTGAGTTTTAACATGCTGGTTTTATCGGTATCAGTTCACATCTTTAATTCTTCATATTTTTTACACTAATTTGGTGTATACCCAATGTTTGAAAAATACTAAATAAGAATGTTAGACAAGGAGAGTTTCATGAACAGAGTTGAAAATAAAGTAGCTGTAGTAACCGGTGGAATCAGTGGAATCGGCCGAGCAACGTCTGTGTTATTGGCACAAGAAGGGGCGAAGATTGCGGTGGTTGATCTCAGTGATGAGGGCGCTCAAGACTTGATAAGCGAAATTGAAAGCTTTGGTGGCACCGCTAAATTTTGGCTATTGGATACTACGCAAGAGCAAGACGTGAGCCGTGTTTTTGCGGAAATAGTGGATGAGTTTGGCCAAATCGATGTGTTGGTGAATAACGCGGGTATTGCCGGGGTTAATAAGCCAACTCATGAAATAGCGGAAGACGAATGGGACAGCGTTATGAATATTAACGTGAAGGGTGTTTTTTTATGCAGTAAGCATGCGATCCCCTACATGTTGAAATCAGGCGGTGGCAGCATTATTAATATGTCGTCTGTTTATGGTCTTATCGGCGCGGGTGATCTTCCTCCGTATCATGCGGCTAAGGGTGCGGTGCGTTTGATGAGTAAGAACGATGCGATTCTTTATGCGAAAGATAAAATTAGAGTGAATTCTGTGCATCCTGCGTATATCTGGACGCCATTGGTCGAGGCGTTGGCAGAAGAATCTGCTGAGGGTGTAGAAGCCTTTAGAAAGCAGCTTGATGCTTGTCATCCTATTGGTCATGTCGGTGAGCCGAACGATGTTGCTTATGGTGTTTTGTATTTGGCGTCTGATGAATCTAAGTTTGTTACGGGCAGTGAGATGGTGATTGATGGAGGGTATACTGCTCAGTAATTAGATGACACTACAGATTAGGAAGTAGAGCGATGGTAAACCAAAAACAAGCAATGCTGTTCGGATTGGCTGCGGTATTGCTATGGTCGACGGTTGCCACCGCTTTTAAGTTGTCGCTGCGCGAATTTTCTCCGATTCAGTTATTGGTGGTTGCGTGCTCTGCTTCGATTGTTGTTATTGCGATTATTTTAATTGTTCAAGGTCGTTGGCACTTGGTTTTTTCGCTAAGTCGCGGCCAGTATGTGCAATCGATTGGCATGGGTTTGATTAATCCGTGCCTTTATTACTTTCTACTTTTTGGAGCGTTTGATCGCTTGCCTGCCCAAGAAGCGCAACCGTTGAATTATACTTGGGCGCTGGTCTTGGCTTATTTGTCGGTGCCATTTTTGGGCCAGCGTTTGCGACGAGCGGATATTATTGCGGGGCTGATTTGTTACAGCGGTGTGGTCGTTATTGCGACCCGAGGCGATGTGCTGGCGATGAGTTTTTCTGACCCATTAGGGGTTGCTCTGGTGATTGGCAGTACGTTTGTTTGGGCGTCTTATTGGATTATTGCAACGCGCGATACCCGCGACCCTGTGGTGGGTTTGTTTTTGAATTTTCTGTGCGGTTTACCTTTCCTTGTTATTTTTTGTGCCTTTACCGACGGTTTTGATTTTGCTGTGGGTGTGAGTTTGGGCGCCGCAATGTATGTCGGTATATTCGAAATGGGGATTGCGTTTGTGCTTTGGTCTTATGCGATGAAGAAGGCTGAAAATACGTCGAAGGTGAGTAACTTGATTTTTATTTCGCCGTTTTTATCGCTGGTCTTTATTTATTTTATTCTTGGTGAAAGCATTTTGTCGTCTACGTATGTTGGGTTGGTGCTAATTGTGGCTGGGCTTTGGGTTCAGCAGTATCGCCACAAGGATACGGCTACTATTCACGAAACTAATATATAGTAAGTATTACAAATCATTTCATTCATGGCCGAGCTCTGGTTAGCATTCATGTCAGACAAAAGATTACCGACTGACGTTATATTAAGACGAGGGATTTGGCGATGGATTTTGAATTAAGCCCAAAAGCAAAAGATTACGTTGAACGAACTAGAGCGTTTATAGAAGAGCATATTGAGCCAATGGAAGCCGATTTCTGGGCTGATGTTCAGGCGAAGCAAAACCATGGTGATTGGACAACGTGGGAAGTGCCTGAAGTTGTTCAAGAATTAAAGGCCAAAGCGAAAGCTGAAGGCTTGTGGAATATGTTTATTCCTGATGATGAGCTAGGTGCAGGCCTAAGTATTATGGAATACGCCTCTGTCGCGGAAGAAACAGGGCGCAGTATTTTAGCCCCTATGATTTTTAACTGTAATGCGCCTGATACAGGAAACATGGAAGTTTTGTGGCGTTATGGTTCGGAAGAGCAAAAGGCGCAGTGGTTAACGCCTTTGCTGGCAGGAGATATTCGTTCTGTATTTTGTATGACAGAGCCTGATGTTGCTTCTTCTGATGCAACCAACATGGCCGCAACGGCGGTTGTTGATGGTGATGAAGTCGTTCTTAATGGCACCAAGTGGTGGTCGAGCGGTATTGGTGATCCACACTGCAAGGTGGGCATTTTTATGGCCAGCACACCGGATGCAAGTAAAGATCGCCATCATCAGCATTCTATGGTGCTTGTGCCATTGGATACTCCGGGCGTTGAGATTGTTCGCATGTTGCCTGTTTTTGGTACGTATGATGCGCCTCATGGTCACGGTGAAGTGAAATTTACAGATGTTCGTCTACCGCTTGATAGCTTTATTCGTGGGCCTGGTATGGGATTCGAAATTGCTCAAGGTCGTTTAGGGCCTGGTCGTATTCATCATTGCATGCGTTGCTTAGGTGCAGCTGAAAAATCATTAGAGTTGATGGTTGATCGCGGTATGACACGAACGGCTTTTCATAAGCCAATTATGAAGCTTGGTGGTAATGCTGAGCGTTTAGCAGAAGCTCGAATTGCTATTGATCAAGCACGTTTATTAACGCTTTTTGCGGCTTGGAAAATGGATAAGGTGGGTGCACTGAATGCCATGACTGAAATCGCCGCGATTAAGGTCGTTGCGCCGAATGTACTACAAAAAGTGGTTGATGATGCCATTCAGATTCACGGTGGTGCTGGTGTGAGCCAAGATACTCCACTGACGTCTTTCTTTATTCAGGCGCGTTCTTTGCGTTTAGCGGATGGCCCTGATGAAGTGCATAAAGGTGTGATTGCGCGTATTGAATTAGCCAAGCGAGGCTTCTTCAGTAAAAAGCGCTAGATTAGCCATAAAATGAGTATCAAAAGATGATTTTGATGCTCATTTTAATGATCGCAGAAGCGATTGTAGTTAATGCTCACCCCTATTGATTATTTGAGGTTAGTTCTTGCTAACTTATTACGTGGTCATTGTTTAAATACTGGCTTAATGGATAAAACTCAGCCTTGAGTGTGAGTATTCACTCTGTGTAATAAACTGCGCATATCCCCCCAATTTTAGCTCTCGTCACAAGTATGCTAGTTAGTGACCACTATCTATAACAAAATTGTCTAAATGAATTTTAGCCTTCAAGTTAGTAACTACCAACCTAATACTTTACTTTAACTTTATTACCCAGAGCCACGGGTGGTAAGAGTTTTCCACAACTATTTTCAGACACTTTCTGCTTTCGTATTAAAAATCAGCGCTAAGTCCTTGTGAACCAACGCAAATTTTCATATATCCACAGTGCATATCACCTTGCAAAAGAGCCTCAGCATTCCTATAGTGTGTGTTAGTGGGCTAAAGTGGGTAAAAGTGGGTTTTTGTGAGATTGCTCCCGCTTATTATTCGCGATTAATTATAAGGGTGGTAGGTCTGTGTTTCGTGGACTCAGTGCGGTTAATTTAGATGCTAAAGGAAGGCTAGCAATCCCGATGAAATATCGGCAAATGCTGGTGGATCTTTGTGCTGGGCGTCTTGTTGCCACGATTGATACTGAAGAACGCTGCTTATTGATTTACCCAGAGCATGAATGGGAACTCATTCAAGCCAAAATTGAAGCACTTCCTAGCTTTAACCCTAGTGCTCGACGAATTCAAAGATTGCTCATTGGGCATGCGACCGACATAGAGTTGGATGCTAATGGGCGAATCTTATTGTCTCAGCCGTTGCGTGAATATGCGCAGTTAGAAAAAGAAACGGTATTGCTGGGGCAAGGTAAAAAATTAGAGCTGTGGAGTAAGGATCTTTGGAATAGCCGTCGTGATGACTATATCGCCGAGGTGAATGCCACAGAAGAACTTCCAGATGAATTGTTAAACCTTTCTTTATAAAGATGTCTTATGGCCAAGCGTAGCAGAACAAAGTTAAGTAAGACTGAACGCCAGCAAGCAGAGCAACAGCAAGCTGAGCAAAAGAAAGATCAGATTGAACTCGGTGTCGGCGAGCAAGAAGACCATTTTACGGTGTTATTGCACGAGACTGTTGAAGGTTGTGTCGTTGACCCTGATGGTATTTATGTCGATGGAACCTTTGGTCGTGGTGGCCATAGTGAATTGTTATTAAGCAAGTTGTCTGAGCATGGACGTTTGTTTGGTATCGATAAAGATCCGCTAGCGATTGAAACAGGCAAAGCCTTAGAGCAAAAAGATTCACGCTTTCAAATTATTAATGCCAGTTTTGCTGAGTTACAAGAGCAGCTGCAAGCGCGTGGTATCGAAAAGATTGATGGCTTGTTATTAGATTTAGGCGTGTCTTCACCGCAGTTAGATGATGCTGAACGTGGTTTTAGTTTTATGCGCGACGGTCCATTGGATATGCGTATGGACCCAACCTCTGGTGTGAGTGCTGAAGAATGGATTGCCAAGGTGAGCGCAGAAGAATTAGCCCGCGTGATGAAAGAATACGGTGAAGAGCGTTTTGCACGACGTATGGCAAACGCGGTTATTCGTGAACGTGAGTTGCAGCATATTAATCGTACTGTGCAGTTGGCTGAGATTTTAAAAGAAGCAAACCCTGCTTGGGAAAAACATAAGCACCCAGCAACTCGTGCTTTCCAAGGCATTCGAATTCATTTGAATAATGAGTTGACTGATTTAGAAAAAATTCTTGATCAGTCTGTTGATGTATTGAAAGTGGGTGGTCGTTTGGCCGTGATTAGCTTCCATTCATTAGAAGATCGAATCGTAAAACGTTTTATTCGCCGTCAGGAGCAGGGCCGTCCTGTACCAAGAGGCTTGCCAATCCAAGAAAACGATTTGGGTAAAACGATGAAGAAAATGAGTAAAGCGATCAAGCCGAAAGCCAATGAGATTGGTGGTAATGTTCGTGCTCGAAGTGCAGTTTTACGAATTGCAGAGCGTATTGAAGGCGAGCGAGACTAATTCTAAATGAGTCTTTCTAGCAAACAAAACGTAATCATTCTTGCTTTGTGGATTGTTGTGATTATCAGTGCCGCGTTGCAAGTTTCAGCCACCCACTGGCATCGACAGTTGGTGGCTGGTTGGCAAGTTTCTGAGCACCAGCATTTGGTTCTAGAGCAAGATTATGGGCGTTTATTGTTAGAACAAAGTGCGTTGACAGCTCATGGTCGAGTTGAACGCATTGCAAAAGAAAAGTTGAACATGATTGAGGCGAAAGATATTCAGGTGATTCGCAGCAGTCGTTAAGCAATGCTTTTGCTAAATAAAACAATTATAAATTTATGAATTTTTATTTAATCAATAAATAGATATTTAATAATAGAGTAAGGAAATAACTGATGAAAGGCACTGGTTAGCGTGGCTAAGTCACGCGCTAAAAAATCAGCAACATCTGCAAACAAAGAGGTGGTTGCTTATAACATTCCTGTATGGCGCTTTGCGCTAGTCTTGAGTGTGTTTGTGTCTTTATTATTATTAGTTGCTGGGCGCATGGGGTATTTGCATTTAGTTCAGCAGTCTTTCTTAGTGGCTCAGGGCGAGCAGCGCATGGTGCGTGAAGAATCTATTGCGGCGGTTCGTGGTGATATTAAAGATCGTAATGGTGAAGCATTAGCGGTGAGTTCTCCGGTAATGAGTTTGTGGCTAAATCCTAAATTATTTAATAGTGAAAATACTCAAAAGCTTGCTACGTCTTTAGGTATGTCTAATGCCAAATTAGCGCGTCGACTGAAGCGCAATAAAAACCAAGGTTTTATGTATGTAAAGCGCCATCTTCCTCCTGAATTAGCCGAAAAAATATTATCTTATAAATTCCCTGGTTTATTTTCCGAAACGGAATACCGTCGTTTTTATCCTGCATCGGCGGTTACTGCTCATGTGGTTGGTATGACCAATATTGATGGCAAGGGTCAAGAAGGGTTGGAGTTGGCTTATGATGAATGGTTGCAAGGTGCGCCGGGTCAGCAGCGAGTCGTAAAAGATTTATTAGGCAATGTTATTAAGCAGCTTAATGTGTCTGCGATTGCAAAGCCGGGTAATGAATTAAAACTAACGTTAGATTTGCGTTTGCAGTACTTGGCGTATCGTGAATTAAAAGCAGTTGTGCAAGCACACAAGGCTAATTGGGGCAGTGCTGTTTTGTTGGATGCGCGAAATGGCGATATTTTAGCGTTGGTAAATCGACCGTCTTATAATCCTAATAATCGCTCTACGCTTGATCCTAAAACCATGCGTAATCGGGCCTTAACCGATATGGTTGAACCAGGTTCTACCATGAAAGCCTTTACGGTTGCGGCCGCTTTAAAAAATAAAAAATACAATGCTAATTCTGTGATTGATACATCCCCAGGCTATATGCGAATTAAACATAAAACGATTCGTGATCATCGTAATTATGGGGAGATGAGTTTAACCAAAGTGATTACCAAATCGAGCAATATCGGTGTGGCTAAATTAGCGCATGAAATGGGCGCTGAAAATTTATGGACGATGTTACACGATGCAAAATTAGGCCAAGCGACAGCGCTTGGTTTTCCGGGTGAGGCTGTTGGTAAATTACCTTATCCACAGAAGCTGGATAAATTAGGGCTAGCAACCTTGTCTTTTGGTTATGGATTGGCGGTAACCCCTTTGCAGTTAGCGCAAGCGTATACCGCTTTTGCTAATAAAGGTTGTGTGCAAGAAGCGCGTTTGATTATGACTAATGCACAAGTTCCATGCGATCAAATTATGTCGCAGTCTGTTGCTAAGAATATGACTGAAATGCTAGAGACCGTCACGCAAAAAGGCGGTACAGGTACGCGCGCTAAGGTTGAAGGTTATCGTGTTGGTGGTAAAACGGGAACGTCGCATAAAGTAGGTAAAGAAGGCTATCAAGATTCAGAATATACCGCGATCTTCGCAGGAATAGCGCCAATATCCGATCCAAGATTTGTTTTAGTTGTGGTGATTGATCGACCTCAAGGGCAAGAGTATTACGGTGGTGAAGTTGCTGCGCCTGTTTTTGGTCGCATTATGGAAGAAGCGTTGCGTACTTTGCAGATTGCGCCTGATCAAAGCCAAGACTTTCATGTTGCGGAGGTCTCGCAATGATGACGTTAGCTCAATTGTTACAGCCTTTGCTGCCTTCTAATATTCAGAATGCGCTGGGTTCAACGTTAGAAATATCGGGTTTAGTAACCGATAATCGTGATGTGAAAACGGGCGATTGTTTTATCGCGTTGGCGGGTATTACACATCATGGCAAGCAATTTATTGATGATGCTATTGCCCGTGGTGCGTCTGCTATTTTAGTAGAGGAAAGCGAAAATTCTATTGACGTGCGTAAGAATACACAGGGCATTGATATTCCGGTTATTGCTGTTACAGATTTGAAAGCGCAGCTGAATACTTTGCTTATTAATTTTTACCAAGTGTCTAGTTCTACTTTCGCTATGCGTTTATTGGGTGTAACTGGCACTAACGGTAAAAGCAGCATTACGCGCTTTGTTGCTCAAATGAGTACGGCTTTACATCAGCCTGCAGGTTTAATGGGAACATTAGGCTTTGGCGTTTGGCCAACGATTGTTGAAAGTAAAAATACAACACCAGAGCTGGCTGTATTGTTGCGCCAGTTTGCCGCCATGCAGGCATCGGGTGCTGAAATAGTGGCGATGGAAGTTTCTAGCCATGGCATTGAGCAGCAACGTATTGAAGGACTAACGTTTGATTCAGCCGTTTTTGCAAACCTTAGCCAAGATCATCTTGATTATCATGGTGATATGGAAAGCTATTTTGCGATAAAACGTGAGTTGTTTTTAGCTGAAAGTTTACAGCATGCAATTATTAATATTGATGATGTTTATGGTCAGCGTTTATTCGCCGATGACGATATTAGCGCTAAAAAAATCAGTTATGGTTTTAGCTCTCAGGCGGATATTCGTGTTGTAAATTGGACCATGCATGCAACGTCTATTGATGCTGACATTACGACCCCTTGGGGTGATGCGAGTTTCACTATCAATATGGTGGGTGATTTTAATCTTGCTAATGTATTGGCGGCGATTGGGTTATTAGCTGTCGAAAACAAATTTGAATTTCAGCAAATAATTAATGCGGTGCAAGCGATTACACCTGCGCCTGGTCGCATGCAATCTTATCGAAAGTCGGGTGTGGTTCCTGTTGTTGTGGATTTTGCACACACACCTGACGCGCTAAAGAATGTGCTAGCCACGCTGGCAAAACAAGTTGAAGGTCGATTGGCGGTTGTCTTTGGTTGTGGTGGTAATAGAGACGCCAGTAAGCGCCCATTGATGGCTGCGGTGGCTGAACAGTTGGCGGATGTTGTATGCCTTACGGCCGATAATCCAAGGCATGAGTGCCTCGATACGATTCTTGAGCATATGCAGGCGGGTTTATCTTCTGCAAGCTGTGCAAAGGTGATGATAGAAAAAGATAGACAGCAGGCGATTGAAAATACCATTAATGCTTTAACCGACAACGATATATTACTAATCGCTGGTAAAGGGCATGAAGCGTACCAAGATATAGCCGGTACCAAAATTCCATACAGTGATGAAGCGGTCTTGTTGGCCTTAGGTTATCAAGACAGTGCGGCAGTTGATGACATGATTTTAGATAAGGAGGCCTTATTATGATGGCTTCTTTTACCTTGGCAGAATTAGCTAAAGGAATATCAGCAAGTACGGATACATTGAACACGGCTGAGTTGGTATTGAGTGCGCACAAGATTAATACCGATACACGCGCAATCGAAAAAGGCGATGTGTTTTTAGCCTTGCGGGGTGATAACTTCGATGGTCATGACTATTTGGCTCAAGCAAGGGCGAGTGGTGCCATTGCTGCCATTGTTGATGAGAGATTTGCGGGTGATGCAGAAAAAATAACTGACTTAGGATCTTTTCCTTTATTGGTTGTGGCCGATACCTTGTTTGCCTTAGGTAAGGCAGGACAATGGAATAGAAATAAATTTACCGGACCGGTAATTTCCATTACTGGCAGTGCAGGCAAAACCTCGGTTAAGTCGATGGCCGCGCATATGATGACCTTGGTGGGAGCATGCTGGTCGACTCCTGGGAATTTTAATAATCATGTGGGCGCACCGCTAACGCTATTAGGATTATCCCCTGAATATAAAGCAGCCGTTATTGAGTTAGGTGCAAGTGGCCCTGGTGAAATTGCTTATACTTCGCAATTTACACAGCCCGATGTTGCCATTATTACCAATGTCAGTGGCGCGCACCTTGAAGGTTTTGGCAGTATCGAAACCATTATGCAAACCAAAGGTGAAATCATCGATTCTTTGTCTGCACAGGGTTGTGCCGTGCTGAATGCTGATGATGTTTTTTATGCCGATTGGGTATTGCGTGCGGGTGAACGAAGAGTTTTAAGTTTTGGCATCGAAAATTTTGCTGATGTTATGGCTAAGAATATTGTTTGTGATGAGCAGGGTTGTCAATTTGATTTAACCTATCAGCAGCAAACTTACGCTTGCGCTATTCCGTTATTAGGTCAGCACAATGTATTGAATGCGTTATCTGTGATGGCTGCTGGTATCGCTTTGAATTTAGATGTTGATGCAATCATCACTCAGTTAAAAACAATGCCTACCGTTGCCGGACGATTGCAATGGGTTGAGGGTGCGGGTGGCATACGAATTATAAATGATAGCTATAACGCTAGCCCTGCTTCTGTAAAAGCAGCGATTGATGTATTAGCACTGTGGAAAGAAAAAGCCTGGTTGGTAATGGGTGATATGGCCGAGTTAGGAGAAGACTCAGCAGCGATACATGCCGAAATGGGTGAATATGCACAGCAAAAAGGTATTGCGAATTTTGTTGCGACAGGTGTTGCTTGTCGTTACGCAGTGGAAGCATTCAAGCAGGCTCAAGCTATTGAAGAGCCTACTAATAGAAATGCACACTGGTTTGAGCAGCAAGAAAATTTGCTGACTTACATTAATGAAAATAAACAGCCTGATCAGATTTTTCTGGTTAAAGGTTCACGCAGCGCAGGCATGGATAGAATAGTTTCAGCACTGTCGCTTATTAGCGCTGTAAAAAATGGGGAAGAGGAAGTTTAGTTATGTTGTTATTGTTGGCCGAGTATTTATCTCAATTTCACACAGGTTTTGCGGTTGTGCAATATCTGTCGTTACGTGCAATTTTTGCCGTAATAACCGCGTTAACTGTGGCCTTATTTTTAGGTCCTAAAGTTATTCGAAAGTTGCGCGAGTATCAAATTGGTCAGGCTATTCGTGAAGATGGTCCTAAGTCTCATTTGAGTAAAGCGGGTACGCCAACAATGGGTGGCGCGTTAATTTTATTATCAATTACCGTGACGACGCTATTGTGGGGCAACTTAGAGAATAAATACGTTTGGTTAACGTTATTGGTGACTTTGGCATTTGGTGCAATTGGTTGGGTTGATGATTATCGCAAAGTAGTTGAGAAAAACTCGCGTGGCTTACCAGCGCGCTGGAAGTATTTTTGGCAGTCTGCTTTAGCCATTGTTGCGGCGCTTTATATGTTTGCCACAGCCCCTAGTTCGGCTGAAACGTCGCTTATTATTCCATTTTTTAAAGATGTCATTATTGAGTTAGGCATTTTCTATATTGTTTTAAGCTATTTCGTGATTGTTGGTGCCAGTAACGCGGTGAATTTAACCGATGGTTTAGATGGCTTAGCCATTTTACCCACCGTTATGGTCGGTGCTGCTTTAGGGTTGTGTGCGTATTTTGCCGGTAATGTGAATTATTCAGAATATCTTTCTATTCCTTATGTGTTGGGTGCCGGTGAGCTTGTTGTTTTTAGCGGCGCTTTAGTCGGTGCCGGTGTTGGCTTTTTATGGTTTAACACGTATCCCGCGCAGGTATTTATGGGGGATGTGGGTTCTTTGGCTTTAGGTGCTGCGCTTGGCATGATGGCCGTGATTACTCGTCAGGAAATCGTATTCTTCATTATGGGCGGTATTTTTGTTGCTGAAACCATGTCGGTTATTTTACAGGTTGGTTCGTTCAAATTAACCGGTAAGCGTATTTTCCGTATGGCGCCATTGCATCATCACTATGAATTAAAAGGCTGGCCAGAGCCTCGCGTTATTGTTCGTTTTTGGATCATTACGTTGTTATTGGTATTGGCGGGTTTGGCGACATTAAAAATCCGTTAATAGCGGTTTTTAACATTAATGCTTAATGAATAATTAAAGAGAAAGATTAACATCATGACAAACTTGATTGCTTCTGATCAAAAACGCTTAATTATCGGCATGGGCCAGACAGGGCTTTCGTGCGCGCGTTTTTTGTTGGCTAAAGGTTTGTCTTTTGATTTATGTGATACCCGCGATGTTTTGCCGAATCAAGAGCAAATTATTCATGAGTTTGAGCAGAGTAAGATTTTTAATGGCGAATTGGATGCTGATTTATTAGCTCAATATCAAGAGCTGATCGTAAGTCCAGGTATTGCGATTACTGAGCCTGCAATTGCTTCTGCGATTGCGAAAGGCAGTCGAGTTCGTGGTGATGTCGATATTTTTGCCGAGTATGTCACTAAACCTGTTATTGGTATTACTGGCTCAAATGGTAAGAGTACGGTTACAACACTTGTGGGTGAAATATTAGCAGAGGCAGGCCATAAACCTGCGGTATGTGGAAACATTGGTATTCCGGTATTGGATGTTTTGCTAAAGGATGATGACTACCATTGTTATGTTGTTGAGCTGTCCAGTTTCCAGTTAGAAACGACTCATCATTTAGCTGCAGAAGTTGCTTGTGTATTAAATTTGAGTGAAGACCATATGGATCGTTACGATTCAATGATGGCTTATCACCAGGCTAAACATCGTATTTTTCAGGGATGCCGCAGCGTTGTTGTTAATCGCGAAGATGCTTTAACTCAACCGCTGACCAGTACTTCAATGCCTAAACGCAGTTTTGGTTTGCTGATGGCAGATAATCCTGTGGCGGCTAAGAATCAGTATTCTATTGGTTGTCCTGCGGATTCTTCTGAAGAGTTCTTAATGTTTCAGCAGCAGGCCATATTTCCTGTTAGTCGTTTAAAAATTAAAGGCCGCCACAATCAATTAAATGCTTTGGCGGCGATGGCTTTGGTGGATTCATTGCCAGAGCAGTTTGCGGTATCCATAGAGCAGCTTACGGATGTATTAGCTAATTTTTCAGGACTTGCTCATCGCTGTGCATGGATCGCTGAAAAAAATGGCATTCAATATTTTAACGATTCTAAAGGCACCAATGTCGGTTCAACCTTAGCGGCGATTGAAGGTTTAGCGAGTACAGAAAAACAAAACATTGTTTTAATTGCGGGTGGTGTTGGTAAAGATCAAGATTTTGAACCACTGGCTGATGCTTGTAAATTAAGTGTTAAGCAAGCGGTATTGTTTGGCCGTGATGCCAATGTAATGGCTAAGGATATTGGTTCAAGTGCCGATGTTTGTATTACTGAAACTTTAGCGCAGGCATTGCTGGCTGCTGAAGCTTCGGCGCAGGCGGGGGATGTTATTTTGTTTTCTCCAGCTTGTGCAAGTTTCGATCAATTTAAAAATTATGTTGAGCGTGGCGAAGTATTTGAAAAGCTGGTCTCTAATGCATTATTAGCGGGGGCTGATATCTGATGAATGCCACGGCGACCGCTAAAAAAGAAGTAGCAAAAACGAGTTTATATCATCGTTTGCAAGCTCAATTTTCTGATCGTGATTCATCTTCATTGCTGTCGATAAAAATGAACGGTTTAGTCTGGTCTTGGCTGGGGTTGTTGGCGTTGGGTTGGGTGATGGTTATGTCAGCGTCTACCAGTATTGCAGAAACGTATACTGGTAATGCGGCTCATTTTTCTATTCGTCATGCCGTTTATATTGTATTAGGCATTACGCTGGCATTTTTGATCAGTCGAATTCCGCTTGATTGGTGGAAAAAAACTGACTGGTTATTATTACTGGTTGGTATTTTGGGGTTGGTTGCCGTTTTGATTCCAGGTATTGGCCATGAGGTTAATGGTAGTGCGCGCTGGTTAAACTTAGGTGTGATGAAAATACAGCCTTCAGAGATTGTAAAGCTGACGGTGGTTTTATACATATCGGGTTATTTGATCCGTCGCCAAGCTGAGGTACAAAATCAATGGTCAGGGTTTATTAAACCTTTGGCCATTTTGGGTTTCATTGTTGTGTTGTTGTTATTAGAGCCTGACTTTGGTTCGGTTGTTGTTTTGATGGGCGCCGTATTGGTCTTGTTATTTTTAGGCGGTGTGAAAGCTGGTCAGTTCTTTTTATTGGTCGTGGCAACTTTGTTATTAGGCTATTTAGTGGTGACAGCTGAAGAATATCGTTTGGCTCGTTTAACAACCTATTGGCAGCCTTTTCACCCAGATAATGTATACGGTTCGGGCTATCAGCTTGCGCAGGCGTTGATTGCTTTTGGTCGTGGCGAGTTATGGGGTACAGGGCTTGGAGAGAGTGTTCAAAAGCTCTTTTATTTACCAGAGGCGCATACCGATTTCGTTTTTGCTATTTGGGCAGAAGAAACGGGATTGGTTGGTGGTTTGTTTGCAATGGGGTTGTTAACTGTATTTTTATATCAATGCATGGCGATTGGTTGGCAAGCTCAAAAGCAAGGAAACCTATACGGTGGATTTGTTTGTTTTGGTATTGCGACGTTATTTGGTTTGCAGATAATTATTAATTTAGGGGTGAATACTGGGTTATTGCCTACAAAGGGGTTAACGCTGCCTTTTTTCAGTTATGGCGGCAGTAGCTTGTTAATTTGTTGTGTGATGGTGGCTTTGGTTTATCGCGTTAGTGTTGAAATATCAGCGGATTATATGGCGCGTGAATCGAAGTCGAAGAGTGATACTTCGGTAAAGAAAAAAACAGCGAAACGTAAATCGACTGTAAAAAATAAGACAAATAGTATTAATAGTGAAACGTCGGAAGAATATGTGACGGGTTTCGACGCTTATGTGAATGAATTAAATGGAGGCCATGATGACAAATAAAACAGTCATGGTGATGGCCGGCGGCACAGGTGGACATGTATTCCCTGCGCTGGCGGTTGCTGATGAATTAAAGCAGCAAGGTTATGACATTCATTGGTTAGGAACGGCCGCAGGAATTGAAGCGGATGTTATTCCTACGGCGGGTTATCCTCTTCATTGTATCGAAGTGACAGGGTTGCGTGGTAAAGGCAAGTTAGCGTTATTAGCGGCGCCGATAAAAATAGTAAAAGCGATTTATCAGGCTTGGCGTTTTATGCGTATTGTAAAGCCGAGTGCGGTTTTAGGCTTGGGTGGTTTTGCAACAGGCCCAGGTGGTGTGGCGGCTAAATTGATGGGTGTGCCGTTATTAATACATGAGCAAAATGCATTTCCTGGGATGACAAATCGTTTATTAAAACCGATTTCTAATGTTGTCATGCAGGCATTTCCTAATACCTTTAAAAATAGCAAAGGCGTATTAACTACTGGGAATCCTGTGCGGGCGAACATTGTTGCACTGAGTAGTAATGCTAATAGCAATACAGACAGTGATAATACCAAGTTAAATATTTTGGTGGTGGGTGGTAGTTTAGGCGCGGTTGCTTTAAATAATGCCGTTATGGATGCTCTTGCATTGTCTTTAGAGCAAGGCCGTGTGCCGAATATTTGGCATCAAGTCGGTAAAAAGAATATTGATTCTGTGCAGGCATCTTATGCAGAGAAAGGCTTAGAAGGAAAAGCCAAGGTGGTTGCTTTTATTGATGATATGTCAGAGGCATACGATTGGGCTGATTTGGTTGTTTGTCGCTCTGGTGCATTAACGGTTTCGGAAGTGGCTTGTGCTGGAAAGGCCGCCATTTTTATTCCCTTTCCTTTTGCGGTTGATGATCATCAAACCGCCAATGCTCAGGTATTAGTAACGGCAAATGCGGCTGAAATTAAGCAGCAAAAAGAACTTACCGCTGAGTGGCTCGCTGATCGTTGGACGATGTATGCAGAGCAGCCTCAGTTGATTAAAAATATGGCGATAGCGGCTAAGGGCGCATCGATTGCTAATGCAACACAGGTTGTATCAGAGCAAGTAATAAAACAAATAAGGTTGAACGATTAATGCAAAACGAAAATCCACAGACCTCAGGTCCTGCAGAAGCTTATGCTATTCCAGAAATGCGCCGTATTAAACGCATTCATTTTATTGGAATTGGCGGTGTTGGTATGTGCGGTATTGCCGAGGTATTACTTAACCAAGGTTATGAAATTAGTGGTTCAGACTTGCGTCAGTCAGGAGTAACTCAGCACTTAATTAATATGGGTGCAAAAGTCTTCTTGGGGCATGCAAGTGAAAATGTTGATGATGTTGACGTCGTGGTTGTTTCAACGGCCATTGATAAAACCAACCCTGAAATAAAAAATGCCGTCGAAAAACGCATTCCGATTGTTCGTCGTGCAGAAATGTTAGCAGAGCTTATGCGTTTTCGTCATGGTATTGCGGTTGCTGGAACGCATGGTAAAACGACCACTACAAGTTTGGTTACGTCTATTTTAGCCGAAGCAAAATTGGATCCGACGTATGTGATTGGTGGGCGTTTAAATAGCTCTGGAACCAATGCGCGTTTAGGGGCTAGCCGTTATTTAGTGGCCGAAGCTGATGAAAGTGATGCGTCGTTTTTGCACTTGCAACCGATGACTTCCATCATTACCAATATTGATGCAGACCATATGGAAACGTATGGCGGTGATTTTGATAAATTAAAGCAAACATTTATCGATTTTTTACATAATTTACCATTCTATGGGTTGGCAGTGCTATGCATTGACGACGATAATGTGCGTGAAGTTTTACCGCAAGTCTCTCGTCAATTTATCACTTATGGTTTAAGTGACGACGCCGATTTTCAAGCATTCGATATTCAGCAGCAAGGTTTGTTTACATCATTTAAAGTCAGACGCCCAGGTGATGCTGACGATCTTGTGGTGCGCATGCGTATGCCAGGGGTTCATAACGTATTAAATGCATTGGCTGCGATTGTGGTTGCCTCGGATGAAAAAGTAGCTGATGAAGCTATTGTGAATGCATTAGAAAAATTTGCCGGTGTTGGACGTCGCTTTCAGGTATGTGCTGAAGTTGAGTGTACGGATGTTGATGGCAATGACGGTACTGTTATGTTGGTTGATGATTATGGTCATCACCCAAGAGAAGTTGAAGTGACGTTAGAGGCGATTCGAAAAGGTTTTCCTGAGCGTCGTTTGGTAACGTTATTTCAGCCGCATCGTTATAGTCGAACTCGTGATTTATACGAAGATTTCGTACGCGTTCTTTCAGAGCCTGATGTTTTGTTATTGATGGATGTTTATCCTGCTGGTGAGAAGCCGATCGCAGGGGCGGAAGGTCGTGCATTATGCAGAAGCATTCGTCAGCGTGGTGCGCTAGATCCTGTTTTTATAGAACGTGATGAAGATATTGCTCAGGTATTAAGTAAAGTATTGAAGCCAGGGGATTTATTATTAACCCAAGGTGCTGGGGATATTGGTAATTTGGCCATCACCTTAACTCAGCAGTTGCCGAGTATTATGGTAAGAGCCAGCTTAGAAAACTCGACAAGTGCGAGAGATAAATAAATGACGTTTAAAATATCCGCAGAAGATAAACAAGCATTAGGGAAAGTTGCTGTATTAATGGGCGGCACGTCTGCAGAACGCCCAGTATCGTTAAATAGTGGCTCCGCCGTATTGGCCGCTTTATTGGCGATAGGTGTTGATGCGGTTGGTATTGATATTGGCGAAAATGCGGCTCAGCAATTATCCAGTATTGAATTTGATCGCGCTTTTATTGCACTGCATGGTCGCGGTGGAGAAGACGGTACGATGCAGGGTTTATTAGAGCTTCTTAATAAACCTCATACGGGCAGTGGTGTAATGGCATCGGCTTTAGGTATGGATAAGTGGCGTACTAAATTGGTCTGGGATGCTTGTCATGTTGCTACGCCAAAAGCGTTTGTTTTAGATGCCGATAGTGATTGGGGTTCTATTATGCAAGCCTTAGGGGGCTTGGCTATGGTGAAACCTGCTCGTGAAGGTTCGAGTATTGGCATGCGTAAAGTTCATAGCAGTGAAGAGTTAGCTGCGAGTTATGCATTTGCGATTCAGCATGATGATTTGGTTATTGCTGAGCAATATATTGAAGGCAAAGAATTTACGGTCGCTATTTTGGGTGATGAAGCGCTGCCTGCGATTCAATTAATTACGACTCATGATTTTTACGATTTTGATGCCAAATACAAAGCAAACGATACTCAGTATTTATTGCCTTCAGGTTTGCCTGATTATGCTGAAGCTGAATTACAAAAGATGTCGTTAAAGGCGTTTAAGTTAGTCGGTTGTTCAGGCTGGGGTCGTGTCGATGCGATGCAGGATAAAGACGGTAACTTTTGGCTACTGGAAGTGAATACCAGTCCTGGCATGACGGATCATTCTTTGGTGCCGATGGCGGCCAATGCAAGTGGTTTGGATTTTTCTGCTTTGGTATTGAGAATCTTACAGCAAACCCTATAACGTTAAGCTGAGGATAAAAAGGATAATGAATTTTGATGCATGCTAGCTCAATGAAAGATCAGGTGAAAAAGCCAAAGCCGGGTAATGCTAAGCGTGCTGTGTCTAATAAAGGTGCAACACGGTTAAAGCAAAAAGAAGCTTTGAAGTTATCATCTTTTACTTCATTAATACCTCTTTGGGTTGTGCAAGCGGCATTTGTTATCTGTTTATTAGTGAGTGCTGGCTGGGGATTGCAACAGGTTCGCTGGGGGTGGTCTGTCGAGCAGGTAGAAATTGAAGGTGAGTTTCGCTATTGGCAAGCGCAGGATTTGGCAAAGCAATTATTATGGATTAAAGAGCAAAATTTTTTCTCTTTAGATGTGCGCAAAGTGAAGCAAGAGCTTGAGCAGTTAGCGTTGATTAAAAGTGTTCAGATTAAAAAAGTTTGGCCTGATACGCTATTGGTTAAATTTAAAGAAGATATTCCTGTTGCGGTTTGGAATAACGATTCATTATTGAATCCACTGGGCGAAGAGTTGGTATTGCCGAGTAGTTTTGATCAATCAAGCTTGCCTAGGTTGTCTGGTCCAGAGCAAATGACGGCTCAGGTAATGCGACAATTTCAGCGTTTTCAATCTCGATTGTCAGAGGTTGATGCGGCCATGATTCGTTTGAGTATGAATACGATTGGTAGTTGGGAAATAGAATTAGAAAATGGTTGGACGATCCGCTTAGGTCGACAACAGTTAGAACAGCGAGTTGAGCGTTTAATAGAATTATTAAAAATACTGCCGCAAGAAAAAGTAGCAGTTGTTGATCTTAGATATGGAAAAGGGGCCGCCATAAAATGGTTGCCAGCTTAGGAGAAGTAGCATGAGTCAAGGGCCGCAAAAAATGCTGGTTGGACTGGACATTGGCACATCAAAAGTTGTCGCAATCGTTGGTGAGATGACGGCTGAGGGTGGTGTTGAAATTGTTGGCTTAGGATCACACCCTAGTCGTGGTATGAAAAAAGGTGTGGTCGTTAATATTGAATCTACTGTGCAGTCGATTCAGCGTGCTGTTGAAGAAGCTGAATTAATGGCAGGTTGTAGAATTCATTCTGTTTATGCTGGCATTGCAGGAAGCCACATTCAATCGATGAATTCTCATGGCATGGTAGCCATCAAAGATCGCGAAGTGACTTATGGCGATATTGAGCGTGTGATTGAAGCGGCGAAAGCGGTTCAGCTTCATGGTGAAAATAGAATTTTACATGTATTGCCACAAGAGTATTCGATAGATACTCAAGAAGGTATTAAAGAACCGATTGGCATGTCAGGTGTTCGCTTAGAAGCGAAAGTTCATATGGTTACAGGTGCCATGAACGCGGCACAAAATATTGAACGTTGCGTGCAGCGTTGTGGGCTAGAAACTGACGATATTATTTTGGAACAGTTGGCTTCTAGTTATGCGGTTTTAACGGAAGATGAAAAAGAGTTGGGTGTGTGCTTGGTTGATATCGGTGGTGGTACAACCGATATTGCAATATTTACTGATGGAGCCATTCGTCATACGGCGGTTATTCCTATTGCTGGAGATCAGGTCACGAATGATATTGCCATGGCATTACGTACACCGACTCAGCATGCAGAAGAAATTAAAATTAAGTATGCGTGTGCTTTAACTCAGCTCGCGAAAGAAGACGAAACAATTAAAGTTCCAAGTGTGGGTGAGCGACCAGCAAGGGATTTATCGCGCATGGCTTTAGCGGAAGTTGTTGAGCCAAGATACGACGAATTATTTACTTTAATTCAAGCAGAATTACGACGCAGTGGTTACGAAGAACTTGTAGCCGCGGGTATCGTTTTGACAGGGGGGACTTCGAAGATGGAAGGCGTGGTTGAATTGGCAGAAGAAATTTTTCATATGCCAGTACGTTTAGCTAAGCCTATTGGTGTGACTGGACTAACCGATGTAATTAATAATCCCATATATGCAACGGCTGTTGGCCTGTTGTTATATGCAGCAATGCAGCAAAACGACCCAATTAAAACGAATAATAGAGAAGAAGCGCCAATTGACTTCTTTTCACGCGTAAAACATTGGATTCAAAACAATTTTTAATATTTAATAGCGTTAGCGCATTGCGCTAAGCTCAAAAAAGGAGAAGGAGCTATGTCTCAGCAACGGGAAGGGGATATGTTCGAATTAGCAGAAGAACTGCCGCAAAGTGCAGTAATAAAAGTTATCGGTGTTGGTGGCGGTGGTGGTAATGCCGTACAACACATGGTTGCCAATAATATTGAAGGTGTAGAATTCATCTGCGCTAACACAGATTCGCAAGCACTACGAAAAGTAGAGGCTCGTTCTGTTATTCAATTAGGTGGTGCCGTAACCAAAGGTTTAGGCGCTGGCGCGAATCCAGAAGTGGGTCGTCAAGCCGCTATGGAAGATCGTGATCGTATTGCTGAAGCTATCAGCGGTGCTGACATGATTTTCATCACAGCAGGTATGGGGGGAGGCACGGGTACTGGTGGTGCACCTGTAGTTGCTGAAGTCGCAAAAGAATTAGGTATTTTGACGGTTGCTGTCGTCACAAAACCGTTCCCGTTTGAAGGTAAAAAACGTTCTGTTATTGCTGAGCAAGGATTGACTCAGTTAGCAGAAAGCGTGGATTCCTTAATTACTATTCCTAATGAAAAGCTGCTGAGCGTATTAGGTAAAAATAGTAGTTTATTAGATGCTTTTAGTGCCGCTAACGATGTTTTGTTAGGCGCAGTACAAGGTATCGCAGATTTGATCATGCGCCCGGGTATGATTAACGTCGATTTCGCCGATGTGCGTACGGTGATGTCTGAAATGGGACAAGCAATGATGGGTACAGGTTCCGCCAGTGGCGATAATCGTGCTCGTGAAGCAGCAGAAGCCGCTATTGGTAGTCCTTTATTGGAAGATGTCGATTTACAAGGTGCTCGTGGCATCTTAGTAAACGTTACCGCAGGCTTAGATCTTACCTTGGGTGAATTTACCGAAGTTGGTGAAGTTATTGAAGAGTTTGCATCTGAACATGCAACGGTTGTTGTTGGTACTGTAATCGACCCTGAACTAAGTGGGGAATTAAAGGTCACAGTCGTAGCAACTGGTTTAGGCTTTAAAGAAAGCGCTGAAAAACCAAAGAAAGTTATAGATAATACAATCGCTCCTGGAGCGAATGTAAAGAAAGTGCCAACAACCGCGGCAGACTATGCAGAGTTAGATAAGCCTGCACATGTACGTCATCAAGCGGCTGCAGCTCAAGCACATCAAGTAGATAGCGCGAAAGCGAAAGATATGGATTATTTAGATATTCCTGCTTTTTTGCGTCGCCAGGCTGATTAACGAAACGTTACTGGCGCGCTCATCTATACTAGGTATAATGAGCCGCTTTTAATAATAATTAGTTAGTTTTAATCAATAGATAGTGGTAAATCGACATGATTCGTCAACGTACTCTTAAAAATACAATTCGCGCAACGGGTGTAGGCTTGCATTCCGGTGAAAAAGTTTACCTGACGCTTATGCCAGCACCTGTCGATCACGGTATTGTATTTCGACGCGTTGATTTAGACCCTGTTGTTGATATTCAGGCAAAAGCGACCAATGTGGGTGAAACCACAATGTCGACAACACTCGTCCAAGACGGCGTGCGTGTTGATACGGTTGAGCATCTTTTATCTGCCATGGCAGGTTTAGGTATCGATAATGCAATTGTTGAATTAAGCGCACAAGAAGTGCCAATTATGGACGGCAGCGCCGGACCTTTTGTTTTCTTAATTCAATCGGCGGGTATTGCTGAACAGTCAAAAGCGAAGCGATTTATTCGTATTAAAAAGAAAGTCGAAGTACGTGAAGGTGACAAAGTAGCTTCTTTTGTTCCTTATGATGGCTTCAAAGTAACTTTTGAAATTGAATTCGATCATCCTGCTTTTAAGCAAAGCGCACAGAAGGCCAGTTTAGACTTTTCTTCTACTTCTTTCGTAAAAGAAGTAAGTCGTGCTCGTACATTTGGTTTTATGAAGGATATTGAGTTCCTTCGTTCTAAAAACCTAGCATTAGGTGGCAGTGTTAATAATGCCATTGTAGTGGATGAGTACCGTGTACTGAATGAAGACGGTTTGCGTTATGAAGATGAGTTCGTAAAACACAAGATTTTGGATGCCGTGGGTGACTTGTATTTGCTTGGGCATAGCTTGATGGGTGAGTTTGTTGGTTATAAGTCAGGCCATGGCTTGAATAACAAACTGCTAAGAGCACTAGAGCTACAGACAGATGCTTGGGAGTTTGTGGAGTATGAAGAAGGTAATGCTCCGATCTCATATACAAAACCTGTTGCAGCAATCTAGCCTTTTCAGATACTATCTTGAAAAGTCATAGAGATTGATATATTTCTCCATAAAGGCCATTTAAAACATGGCCTTTATTGTATCTGGCAACTAAAAATAACAATAAATACATAAACCTACTGTTGAGGCAGCTATACTAGTAGTTATGAATATTATTATCGTCGGTAAACGGCATGGGCAATCGAAAACATACTCTCTAGGGCCAGTAGCGCGTTTCTTACTACTGAGTTCTTTGTGTATCTTGCCGTTTGCTATGGGTGCGACGGGGTATTTATTAGCAGCTCATCTTGCTGACCAAGGCTTGTTAGATCCTGTTGCTGCGAAAGCCTGGGAAAAAGACCTTGATGAACAGCGCCAAGAATTACAAAAAATCCAACAGCATGCAGACCAAGAGCTTGATGGCTTAACGCTGCGCTTAGCTCAGTTGCAGGCTAAGCTTCTTAGAATTGATGCATTGGGTGAACGCTTAATTGACATCACTAAAATCAATGGTGATGAGTTTGATTTTTCTGCGGTTCCTGCCGTAGGAGGCCCAGGTACGTTAGGTGAAACGTATCAAGCTCCTGAAATACAATCGGTATTGGATGATCTTGCTCTTAAGATTGATCGTCGTGAGCAGCAGTTAGAAGTACTAGATGATCTGCTATTAGCCAATAAGATTAAGGCCGATACCTTTGTTGCTGGTCGCCCAATTAAACGCGGCTGGATGTCATCTCGTTATGGCAAGCGAACCGATCCATTTAATGGGCGTTTAGCGTGGCATGCAGGCGTCGATTTTGCGGGTAAGCAAGGTTCCGATGTTATTGCTGTTGCTTCAGGTGTTGTTACTTGGGCAAGTGATCGCTATGGATATGGCAAGCTCGTTGAGATCAATCATGGTAACGGCTATAAAACGCGTTATGCTCACAGCGCAGAGATCAAGGTAAAACTTGGCGACGTTGTGCGCAAAGGCGATGTCATTGCCGCAATGGGAAGCAGTGGTCGATCTACTGGTCCTCATGTTCATTTTGAAGTCTACAAAAACGGTCGTACCGTTGATCCTGCCGCTTATTTGCACCGTACCTTGCGCTAAATCTTTGTAATCTCTCTCTTTTTTGTTATAAATATGGGAATGCCTTATTTAAAGACCCCTATTGGTCTTGCTGGTATCTCTTGCGTCTCTATTTTTGGGTTTAAAAACATTAATCATGATCGGTAATTTATTTAGTAAAATCTTTGGTAGCAAAAACGACCGCGAATTAAAGCGCATGGGGAAAGTCGTTGTAAAAATTAATGCTCTCGAAGAGTCTCTAAGTGCACTCTCAGATAGTGAACTGCAAGCAAAAACTCCAGAATTTAAACAACGTATTACCAGTGGCGAGTCATTAGATTCTATATTGCCAGAGGCATTCGCTGTTTGTCGTGAAGCCAGTAAGCGCATTATGAAAATGCGTCATTTTGACGTTCAGTTAATTGGTGGTATGACGTTGCATGAAGGCAATATTGCTGAAATGCGAACCGGTGAAGGTAAAACGCTTGTAGGTACTTTGGCTACTTACTTAAACGCTTTAACTGGAAAAGGCGTTCACATTGTGACAGTGAACGATTATCTAGCCGCTCGTGATGCTGAGTGGATGCGCCCTTTGTATGAATTCTTAGGCTTAACCTTGGGTATTGTTGTCCCAGGTTTGGACGCCGAAAGTAAGCGTGCTCAGTACAACTGCGATATCACCTATGGCACGAATAACGAATTTGGTTTTGATTATCTACGCGATAACATGGCTTTCTCTACGGCAGAAAAATCTCAGCGTGAGTTGAACTTTGCTATTGTTGATGAGGTTGATTCGATCTTAATCGATGAAGCTCGTACACCGCTTATTATTTCAGGCCCTGCAGAAGACAGTTCAGCTTTGTATAAAAAGATGAACATTCTGATTCCTCAGCTAACTCAGCATATTGAAGCTGAAGAAGGCAAAGAAGAGAAGAAAGGCCATTATATTCTTGATGAAAAGCAGCGTTCTATTGAATTGACCGAGTGGGGTCATGAATATGTAGAAGAAATGCTAGAGAAAGAAGGGGTATTGAAAGAAGGCGAGAGCTTGTACTCTTCTTCAAATTTGACGCTATTGCATCATGTTAATTCGGCCTTGCGCGCTCATGTTATTTATCAGAAAAACGTCGATTACATCATTCAAAATAACCAAATCGTTATTGTTGATGAACATACAGGCCGTACTATGCCTGGCCGTCGCTGGGGTGAGGGTTTACACCAGGCGATTGAAGCAAAAGAAGGCGTAAATATTCAGGCCGAAAGCCAAACTCTGGCCTCGACTACTTTCCAAAACTTTTTCCGTTTGTATAACAAACTGAGTGGAATGACGGGTACGGCCGATACGGAAGCCTTTGAATTCCATCAGATTTATAATTTGGCGGTTGTGGCTATTCCTACGAATAAGCCCGTTAAGCGTATTGATTATAACGATTTAGTTTTCTTAACTCAGGCTGAAAAGTATCAAGCTGTGATTGAGGAAATTCGTGCGGTAGTTGCGCAAAATCGTCCGGTACTTGTAGGTACTGCGTCTATTGAAACATCTGAATTATTATCTCAGGCGTTAACAGACGCGAAGGTTGAGCACAGCGTATTAAACGCGAAACAGCACGAAAAAGAAGCACAAATTATTGCCCAAGCCGGTGCGGCTGGTTCTATTACGATTGCTACCAACATGGCAGGTCGTGGTACTGATATTGTATTAGGTGGCAATTGGGAAGTTGAGGTTGCTGCTTTAGATAATCCAACAGAACAGCAAATTGCTGATATTAAAGCGGCTTGGCAGCAACGTCATGATGATGTATTGGCGGCCGGTGGCTTGCACATTATTGCAACAGAGCGTCATGAGTCACGCCGTATTGATAATCAATTACGTGGCCGTGCAGGTCGTCAAGGGGATGCAGGTTCTTCTCGTTTCTTCTTATCGTTAGAAGACAGCTTAATGCGTATTTTCATGTCGGATCGTATTCGCAAAATGATGAAAGCATTAGGCATGGAAAAAGGCGAGTCAATTGAACATCGCATGGTGAGTAATGCGATTGAAAAGGCTCAGCGTAAAGTTGAAGGTCGTAACTTCGATATTCGTAAGCAATTATTAGAATACGATGACGTTGCTAATGATCAGCGTCGTGTGATTTACGATCAGCGTAATGACATTATGGCCTCTGATGATATCTCTGAAGT
>PJEL010000995.1_pt1 | contig 30683 bp, 7 predicted proteins | sample 1853271 | NCBI WGS metagenome assembly PJEL01 (sample SAMN08108733, study PRJNA415343) | Invertebrate metagenome, whole genome shotgun sequencing project. | host: Globobulimina | place: Sweden: Gullmar Fjord | collected 2015-08 | reverse complement strand
AATGGCCTGATTCTATGTTTGAAATGGCGGTGATCAACTCAAAATCAGTGCCAGCTCCATCCGGGTCATAGCCGCTGCCTGACTCGGCATGGCAGGCCAGACAAACACCGTTTTGTCCAAATGCACCGCTATTATTGACAAGGCGTAAGGGATTTGTTGACTGGTCATGGGCCACGGAAGAATCATGGCAATGGAAACAATCAAGGCCGACTATCGTCTGGCCGTGACCGGTTATCGTCCATTCATCAGTGCCTAATGTGGCCACGGTTCCGTTTCCGTATACATAATCATCCACATCGGCAGCAGCAAGATGACAGGCAACACAACTGACTGTGCTTGAATCTCCCCAGGTAGCTGATGTATCGCCGTGGCAGGAAATATTGTCACAGGTTGAACCGCTTAAGGAAAAAATATAGTCAAAGCTTTCAAGAGGCCCGGCCACAACATCATAGACACTGTTTACATGGAAGGTTGTATCAGAAATCGTCAGACCATCGAGGGTTGTATTATTGTGGCAGGACTCGCAACCATAGGATCCGTGAGGACCATGGCTATTTGCCTTTGGCGCGCCATTGATATAGCTTGGAGAAGCATCGACACTGCCGTGGCAGGAGTTGCATTCTATAGCCAAACTGTCATTCCAGGCTGGAGAGTCGTTTGTTGGGATACTATCTGTCACCACCGATGTGCCGTCACTGTGACAGTAGACATTGCTGCAAACCAGGCTGTTTGTGGCAAGGGTAATGACAGTATTGTTTGTTCCCTGGTAGGCATAGGGACTATCAAGAATCTGTCCGTCATAACTTGTGCCGCTGCCATCAATACCGTTGAAATCAAAGCCGATCTGGATAAGATTATTGTCACTAATGGGAGTGGCCGGCATGCCGTCGTAATGACAGTTTTCGCAAATAAAGGGGTAGGTGTTGTTGTGAAGACCATGGGCCCCTGATGTTACAGAGCCGGTGGGCGTTGGATTAAGGACCAGACCATCACCGGCTGCCGGGGTGTCAGTCACCGGCGGGTTGCCGTGACAGCTGTTGCAGTTTGCCTTAAATCCTTCACTGTGATCATGGCATTCGGTGCAATCCTGCCCGCTGTTATGGGTGGCCAGGGTTCCGTCGCTGAGCCAGTATGTCGTCTGGGTATGACAAATCTGACAGATGCCGTTCGGTGTTGAGTCATCAGCATTGCCATCACTGTCAATATCTCCGCCCAAACCATCGTTGTCGGCAAAAGTTTTAGGGCCGGTGAAAATAACATCGGCCCGAACGAAGCCACCATAAGGGTAAGGCAAATCGTTAATCAACTGACCATAATGAATTTCAAAGGGGGTTGTCAGATCAAAAGGGGCATAATAGGAATCACCCCGTGCCGAAATGTTTGCCAAAGTGGCATCTGTAATAATGAGCGAATACCATGAGCCTGTACTCTGTTTGACCCAGAGAATGAGCCCCCTATCCGGCCCTGTTTTGGCACTCCATGTGGACGGATCACTCCAATCCGTATCATTGATGGTGAGCGTGTTGATGGAAAAGTCGTATATAACATCACTTCCACCGGGAGGTGTTTCTGTATAGCCGCTGAAGGTGCCCTGCACAAGAGGAGTGTAGTTGCCTATCTGGGCCGATTTATCCTCATCATGACAGCCCCGGCAATCTATCGACCAAGTCCCATAGGTCGTGCTGCCTATGACATCACTCGCATGAGTGGGGACGTAGGGAGCGGGAATGACATAGGGATCAGCAAGGTCCGGTGTCTCCGTGTGACAGTAGAAGCATGGCTCTGGAGTATTAAAAGTACCATGCCGATGACAATTAGTGCAGCCGCTTGGCAGGGTCGGGTACCAGTGCGGCTGGTCCATGGCCACGCACAACTCTGGAGTAAAAAAAACTGCCAGCAAAAAGACCAAGCTCATTGACGCACGTTGTTTCATCATTTCCTCCCCATTCCCTTACAGTTAGCACTCAGTCCTTCGCCCTTTCCTACTCCTCACTCTTTACATTGTCACAATCAGCACCTTGTAGCCAACCTGACTCAGTTTAAAAATCATCTTCCGTACAATAATTAGTCCCCTGGAATCCGCAGCCAGCCCCAGAGCCAGCCCCATAATTTCCCTTCTGGTAAACATTGAACATTTTTTCTGCTGACCAATCAGTTTCACGATTCGGATAGACTGTCTCTCTTGCTTTAACCTTCCACTTGAAATATGTAACACTCCAATATTGGTCAGGAACTAAGGTAAACTGATGGAAGGTGTCGGAAATCCAGCCTGAATTGCCGACAACTTCAGTATTGTGATCTATGATTTCAACCTGGTATTCAACCGGGCTGTTGCTAGGAGGATCGATAAGCGGACCCCATTCAAGCTGCACACGGACTGCCGGATCCGGGTCAATATTGTTGTGCGACTTTTCTGTGACCGTGGTTGGCTTATTCGGTTTTTCATCGATAATAAAGGGAACGTCGGTATCTGATTGACAGATCTGCATGGTTTGCGGGTAATAATAGGTCTCATAGAAACCACCGAAGCCCTGCTCGACTTCAACCGTATAGCACTCATCTACAGCAGTAAAACCCCATTTCCCGTTGCTATCAGTGGTGTCCGGGTTACGATTCGGCCAGTCTGCAGCAGGATCGAAATAGACAAGGTCCATATTGCCGTCAAAAAGTGAAACGTCTGCACCATTCAGTCCCCGGTTATAATTGCCGTCGTCCCGTAGCAGGGTCCCGCGTATGGTGATGTAGTCGTTCAGGGTGTCGGATTCGGCTTCCACATTGGCATAAAGATAACCTGAAGAACCCGCACTGATCGGGTGATTGTCCCTGATAAGGTGACTTACCCTATAGGTTCCGGCAGCGCCATAGGTATGAGTGAAGAGCTGATTAGAGCCCGTATTTGTAAGGCCAAGGGGCGCAGACAGGCTGTTTCCGTCTCCCCAGTTAATCGTTATTGTGCCGTCACCTCCATAACAATCAAAATCAGGATCATATGAGATATCTGTCAGTGTGGCTGTCAAACCATCCATGCTTATGGACATGCCGCCTGTGGGGTACATATTAAGGTCACTGCTGAAATCAAGAGTAAGGGAGCCATAATCCGGGTGATTATTGCTGTCCCGCACAGTGACAGTGGCTGTGTATGGTCCATTATCAGGCCATTTATGGGTTACCGGGTTGCCTTGTCCTGTGGTGCCGTCCCCAAAATCCCATGAAAAGGTAAATGGTGTAACAAAATTTGGTTGACCTATGGTGAAATAGTCCACATCAACACTGAGTTGATATTCACGACACCCTTTCTGGGCGCGATCGATACTGACATTCAAGGTGGGCTTCAAATGAGATCCCTGCCACCAAAGAGTGTTCGCTGACGCACCCTGCTCACCATGGGTCTGCCAATCATTTATTGATGGATGGGAATTATGACATTCAATATTGGAACATTTGCCGCCGCCGACATCATAGGTATAGTCAAAGCGGGCGATATTCGGATTCGGCACCACATCATAGACGCCATTTGCATGGTTTTCAGGGTTGGTAATCTCCATACCGCCAGCGACGGTTGCATAATGACAGGATGAGCACTGCATCCTTTCGTTGACCCAGCCGTGGATCAAATGACCGGCATTGGCCTTTGGTGCATCATTATCATAAGCCGGTGGATAGCCATGACACTGGTTGCATTTATAAGGGTACGGAACAACGTTGTTTGTAAAGGTAGAGGGAAAGGGATAACTATGACAATCATCGCAACTATATCCGTCAGGATGAGGATAGATATGGCAGGTGTAACATGGCGTACCGTCGGACTGGGGGCATTTGTCCGGAAAGCTGTCATCCCAGGCTGGAGATGTATTGGGTGGCACCACGCCACTTGATACCGAGGTGCCGTCACTGTGGCAATATGTATTTTCGCAGGTCATCAAACCATTGCTGGTGATCGTTGTGTTGCTGGTTTCTGCGTATGTATATCCGTTTAGCAAGGTATGGCCGTCATATTTCGTTCCAGTGCCATCATCGCCATTGATAGCAAACCCCATCTGGATTTGATTATCAGCAGTGGTTGGTGTCACCATGCCATCGGTATGGCAGGTGTTGCAGGAAAAATTATAGCTGGAGCGAGTGAAGTTGAAGTTGCCGTCTGTTACAAGGGGATAGGCAGTATCCGTGGCATGCTTTTCATGGGCACCGGCGGTAACAGAACCGGTCTCAACCGGGCTTACAACCAGGCCGTCAAGCGGGCGCGGAGAACTGAACACCGGAGGGAACCCGTGGCAACTGCTACAGTCTGCAGCAAAAGAATCGCTATGCTGGTGGCAGGTAGTACACTTGTCGGTATAATGACCGTTTGCCTCAGGGTTATAATAACCGGTAGTGGAATGGCAGACCTGGCAAATACCTTTGTTTTTGTCCGGGTTCAGGTCAGAAAGAATAGCATAGTCTTCGCCAATTACATTGTTGCTAAATACAGTTATTTCAGTACCGATTACTACATTGCTGGCGTCCATGTCCGGTATCCCGTAATCTCCATCGGACTGTCTGGTGACTGCATCGTGAATCATGTAAATATTTGCATCGCCATGGGGATCATGACAGTCCCAGCAAAAGAGGCCTCCGTCTCCCCCTGTATGCTTGGTGCCGACATGGTTCGAATCTGCTTTGATGGTGGAGTTGATATTGCCTGTGCCAGGGTCAATCCCCACTGAGCCAGTTGCATGACAGGACAGACAGAGAGTATTGAGTGTCTCTCCTGTTCCGCTTATGTTTCTCAGGCGAAAGGGATTATTAGTGTCACCATGGCTGACACCGCTGTCATGGCAATACTCGCAGGACATATTTGCGCCATTATTTTCTGAAACAGTATAAGTAGAAGCCAGGCTGAGACCATGGCCAGTGGTGGTCCATTGATCAGTGCTAATCATGGCCCTGGTAGTATCATTGTAACTGTAATTGTCTGTGTCGCCTGGTCCCAAATGGCAGGCAGCACAATCTACCGAAGTTACATCACCCCAGGTTGCATCAGTATTTCCATGGCAGGAAATGGTGTTGCAGTTGCCACCACTTGCAAAATACGTGTAGGTAAAGTCAATATCTGTGCCTGGCACCACATCAATGGCACCATTAGTATGGAGGCTGTCTGTTGCAAGTGAAATACCGTCTGTGGTTGTGCTGAAATGACAATTTTCACAGGAAAGCGCAGCATTGGTGATATGTTCGACATGACTATTAGCCTTTGGTGAACCATTTTGATAATCAGGTGGAAAACCGTGGCAGGAATTGCATTCAAGTTCAAAGAGTGGATCAGTCCAGCCGGCTACAAAACCCACGAGGGGGTTGCCGGCCACATCCTGATGACAATGAGCACAGACATCAGTTTCTGACAGCTCAAACCTGTTGTCACCATTTGCATCCGTACCGGACTTAAAATAAGGAAAATCTGTAATATCATGGCAGGTATCACAGGTTACGCTGGAAAGAGCGAGATGCTCAGGATGCTTGCCGGTATCCCCTCCTCCGCTGGGCGCAAAGCCAGTGTCATGGGAATGACAGCCAGTACACCTTGAGGCACCATTGTGGTTGTTGTTGGCTCCGTCATCGGTCCAATAAATGGTATTGGTGTGACAGACCTGACAAACACCGGCTGGAGCAACTGAACCACTGTCATCAACAAAGCCTCCGTAAGGATTGAAAAAGGTAACAGCCTGTTCACCAAGACCGGTAATCATTTTGTTTTTTAAAAACTGGCCATAAAAAAGACCAAACTGTTTGTCGACCATAGCTGGCTCGACAACACCCATAACAGTGATACTAGTACTGTCAGCTGACAGGGTCTCAAAGGTCTGGCCTTTGGGGTTTACTGCATCTGCAATAAAAATCAAGCCACGGTCGGTACTTGTTTTTGCTGACCATGAGGCAGGATTTGTCCATTTTGCTGCCGCAGTATCAAGGGTGTAGGTAATTGTTGTGTTTGCACCGGCAGGTGTAATAGCCGTAATGATACCGGTTACCAGGTACATATCAGACAGGAGGAAATCCTCACTGAGTCCCGCTACACCGGACAAGTGTCGTTGAAAATGGGGAGAATGACAATCAGTGCATTGTGTGGACCAAGTCTCAGTGCCGTTTAGTGAAAGATCCGAATGCATCGCCTTTATCGGCGCACTGCCGCCAGGGCCATGACATTTCAGGCAGATAAAGTTTTTCACCGTATCATCAAGGGTATTTTTCACAACACCCCATGATGCTTCATCAGTCAGATGAAATTCATGGCAGTCAATGCATTCAACGCCATGGGCAGCATCATGGGGGGCATGTAGAAATGTTGCCAGAACTGGCGTCCAAGAGAGCAAAAAGGCTCCCATGAGCAACAGAAAACCCAAAAACAACTTTTTTTTCATTTAAAACTCCAAAATTATTTTTCTCATTTGACACAGGTACAAATTTTGTTCTGGTTTACAGCTAGCAGTTTACCTCTCTACGCCTCACTTGATAACAATTCCATCAATTTCAACCGTACCGGCCGTAATGGTTAACAATCCGGAAATTTCTGTCATCACAGGATTATTAATAAAAGCACAATCATAACCTCCTGAAAGAGTGAAAGTAATGTTCTGGTCAAAAAGCAGGTCCTCAGTATGATCAGAAGCTGTCAGGCGGATGGTGTTATCAGTCTGTATCTGGCCACTGGCGTAGGCAGCTCCTACAGAAGCATAAGCAACACCATTCTCATTATGGATAACGGTATCTGTGCAGACATTCCGCTGATTATCAAGGGGATGGCTGTCATGGCCATCGTCCACGCCGTCTCCGTCGCTATCAGGGTCAAGAGGATCTATACCCAGATTAAACTCATAGAGGTTCATCAGACCGTCTCCGTCTGAGTCAACATCGCCATCGGTAGGATCAAGCGGGTTCAGGCCGTGTGAATCCTCCCAGACATCGGGCATGCCGTCGCCGTCAGTGTCAACGGTGGCCGGATCTGTGCAACCTGCCCAGGCAGGGAAAACAAAGAGAGTACTTATACCGTTAAAATTGGTGGTACTCCAGGTAGTATGACGGTTCGCATCCCTTATACTCCACTTGATGGTGCGTCTGGTGGAGTCTGGGTAAGAATGGGTTGCCGAGCAGTCCTCACTCCACTCCTGAATCGTACCGTCGCCCCATTCATAGTAACATTGATAGGGTGGGGTTGCCGTTCCTGAAGGGTAGGAACTGGTGACGCTGATGTTAATCGTTACCTCTCCACACATTTCGCTATTAACACTGGTGGCCTTAGCCTTCAGATATTTTCTTCCCCAATTTACAGAACTCGGAGTTCCATATTTGTCATGGCAGCTGTTGCTGGAGCAGGTACCGCCGCCGGCGTCGTAAGTGTATGTGAATGTGAGCGGCCAGTCCTGGCCATTGGCAAAAAAGGTCGGAGCCGGGCTTACATCGTAGGAGCCATTGTGATGTATTGAACTATCTGCAATGGTGACATTATCCTGGGTTGTTCCATAATGGCAGAGGGAACAGTCACCAAATGTTGTCATGTCATGACGGGTATGGCTGTTAGCTTTTGGTGCATCTGCGGAATAGTCGGGCGGATACATGTGGCAGTTGTTGCAGGTGCCATCCGGGTCGGAACCCCAATTGCCTGTCCAGGAAGGAGTGGTGTTGCTCGGTCCGGTATAGATAGTCGGAGTAAAAAAACTGGTGGCAAGGGTAGTTCCATCGCTGTGACAGTAGATGTTCGAGCAGGTCTGGGTGTTGGTTGTTGTCACCTGGGTGCCGTTTGTTGCTTCATAGGCATAGGGTGAGGCAAGATTATCCCGGCCATCATAACTGGTGCCGGTGCCGTCCATTCCATTAATATCAAAGCCGATCTGGATGAGATTGTTATCAGCAATCGGAGTAGCTGGCATGCCGTTGTAGTGGCAGTCCGTACAGCTGAAAGGATAGATGTTCGCGTGCAGGTCATGGGCTCCGGACGAATTGGAGCCTGTGGGAGATGGCGTAATGACCAGCCCGTCATTGACGGCGGGTGTGTCGACAACTGGAGGGCTCCCATGGCAGCTGTTACAGTTCGCGGTGAAGCCCTGCTCGTGTTTGTGGCAGTAGAAGCAGTCAGCGCCGTTATTATGGTCGGTGCCTGTTCCGTCGCTTAACCAGTATTTGGTCTGGGTATGACAGACCTGACAGAGGCCGTCAGGAGTTGCATCGTCGGTAAATGTTCCATCACCATCCACATCGGCAAGATTATCGTTTTTTGCAGCATCCTGGCGGCCAAGAAAGGACACAGGTGCTTCAATACGAGGATTTGCATACGAGGTAATAACCCGTGAAAGAATCTCCTGCCCGTAAAAGATGCGGAGATCACCATAGGACCAGGGTGCAAAAGCATCCGTTGTCATTCGGCCTTTGACCACGATGGTCATTGACCCGGTTCCGTCATTATTGGGATAGGCATCGATTATTGGACGGTACCATGCCCGTGGTTTTGGATAGGAAGGGCGCATGACTTCCAGTGTTAGTCCCCGCTCAAGACCTGTTTTACGGACCCAGGTGGCAGGATCATTCCAGGCTGGATCGTTTACGGTGATAAAGGATGTGGAAAAGATTGTAGTGTCGGTTGCCTCATCCCAGATATAGCCGCCTTCAGCTGTGTATGTGCCCTGAGCGATAGACGGGATGGACATCGGATAGTCAGGGTCTATTTGTCCGTAATGGGAGGGAGACTGGCTGGGGCCATGGTGGCAGGAGCCGCAGGTGTATATCAATGACCCATTGGGATCATTGCTGACAGCAGCAGCTGAATGGCTTTGCATGGCCGGAGCTGAATAGAGAGTGTACGGTGGGCCGCCTGTATTGCTATGGCAATCGTTGCATAAAAGATTTTCCCCGTTCCATCCACCTGAATGACAGAGAGAACATTCGTTGAAGTTGAACCCGCCAGGGATATTAAAAGTGCCGTTGTGTGGAGATTGAGAATAGAGCACATAATCCCATTGTCTTGTCGGGTCGTCCGGGAAGGCATCAAGATTGTCGCCTATGCCGTCGCCATCCGTGTCTATGATCTCGGTGGGGTCGTCCGGAAAGTCATCGCTGTTGTCGCCGATGCCGTCACCATCTGTATCCGCCCATTCGTTTGGATCATTGGGGAAGGCATCACCATTATCGCCCACTCCGTCGCCATCCGTGTCAGTGGTTTCGTTTGGGTCGTTTGGAAAAGCGTCCATGAAATCCGGGATGCCGTCTTGATCTGTGTCCACAGGTAAGGTCGGATCATTCGGGTGGGTGTCAATGTTGTCGCCCATGCCGTCACCGTCCGTGTCCAGCCATTCAGCTGGGTTATTTGGAAAGGCATCTCCGTTATCGCCTACTCCGTCACCATCGGTGTCCACCCACTCGTTGGGGTCGTTTGGAAAAGTATCAGCATTGTCCGGCACGCCATCGCCGTCACTGTCAGGCAGGCCGCTTGCCGAACGGACCGGCCACCTGTAGTTATTCCACAGGGTGTTTGTTTTAATTCGCTGGCCTGACATGCCCCAGGTCATATCAATGTTATAAGCGTTAAGCGGTTGGCCAACCACGCTGGTGCTCAGCCAATACATACCCTGCACCCCGGTGAAAGGATGGTTCTGAGGGAGTGCCGGAGGAACAATACTCGGATAGGCTATGGCGGAATAATCCACCAGGCTTGACATTTCAATACTATTCGGCAAGCGCCAGTCACCGGCAGCAGAGCCGTCGGTCAGGCCGCACTGGCCATCTTCCAGCAGGTTGGCATCATCAAGGGCATTGATCCAGCCACCACCGCCGAAACAGTTGGCGTTTCTCAGCCAGACAAGGTCCGTCAGATTGTCGGTTACCGTTCCATCACTATTGTCCGTAAAACGGGGATCGGGCCAGGCAACACCTCTTTGAAGTTCTCCATCCTGGCCGGTGCCGGCACAGGGGATTTCCTGGGCTCCATCATTACAGGCCATCATTCCGGTCTGCCAGACCGGCGCTGGCGGTTGACTGATATTCGTATCGGTACGGACCGGCCAGATCGGCGCAGCCGATGTTCTGCCATAATTACCGGTGCTTCCATCGACCATGCTGACTAGAAACGTTCTGTTGCTCGAAGTCGTTGAAGATGACCAGTAGAAGGATGCCGGCTCGGCAACACTGAATCCCTGGGTATTAAGCCAGGAGGCGATGCTGGTCTGGGCTCCGGCATTTATCAGGCTGCGAAGCTCATTGATATTGGGCATGACCCAGTCTGTGTGGGTGGCTGTATAGCCACCGCCGCAGTTGTTGCCGCCTGAATTGAGGCTGGATATGCTATTCATGGCGGTCTGGAAATCAACGCTCTCAACACAGCCGGCATCTTTAAGCCACATCAGGCCGGTGAGCAAATCTGTCACCGTGCCGTCGCCGTTGTCGGTAAAGCGGGGATCAGGCCAGGCCACTCCAGCCTGTAATCCCCCATCCTGCCCGGTTCCGGCGCAAAGAATAACGGCTCCGGTTTCATCGTAACAGGTCGCCTGTCCGGTTTGGGGCAGGTCAAGCACTCCTGCTGCCTGTGCCTGAGATAAAATGGGTAAAGCGAGTACAAACAAAAGGTTTATCATGCCAAGCTTTTTCATCATTGTGTTGCCTTTTTCGGTTTTTATCTAATTTTTCATTTTACTTCTTACACTCAGTCCTCAGTCCTATCTTAATACCGGGAACCCTCCTGTTTCCTGCCATATAGTGGTAAAATCCCAGGTGCTGTAAACGGCATGAGGAGTAGTGGTATGCTGCATATTTACAACCATATCTCCTGTCGCAAATAAGCTTTGGTCGTTTATGCTCCCTATGACAGAATTTATTCCGGAATTTGTTACAGTTGCGCTGGAATTATAATACAGGTTGCTAGCTGATAGCTGTATGTCCTCCCCGATGAACGCTCCAACCATATCATCAAGATCTGTGCTTCCGGTAACATCTCCAATTGAAAATGAGTCGGAAATAGTTGCATTGTATACATATCCCCCAAAGCCGCCGATTCTATGAGATCCTGTCACGGAACCGGTAGCATAGGAATTGCTGATTGTTGAAGTAGAGCCATTGCCAGCAAGCCCGCCAACCTGACTCTCGCCCGACACAGAGCCGGTAGCAAAGGAGTTACTGATCGTTGTCCCGGGGGAAGATCCCACAAGTCCGCCCACCCCAGCTTTATCTCCAGTGACACTTCCTATTGCATAGCAGTTACTGATGGTCGAGTTCGAACTCGACCCCACGAGCCCACCGGCATAACTGCTGGTCGAAGTTGTGCTGCTAAAGACATTTACTTCACTATACGAATCACTTATTATTCCTAACCCGTGATACCCCACAAGTCCGCCGACATAATTGTACGATGAGCTCGTCGATGTAACACTTCCGGTAGAAAATGAATTGGTAATCGTTGCACGATAGGCCTCACCCGCAAGGGCAGCAGTCCTATAATTTCCCGTGATATTTACATCAACCACACCAATATTTTTCAGGGTGCCTGCCGTCCCTGTTGCATTGTCATATATATCGCCAAACAAGCCGACAGCTCCGGTGCTTGGCCTGTTGATGAAAAGATTAGAAATCGTATGCCCGTCTCCATCAAATACTCCGACAAAGGCTGCCTGACTGTACCCAATCGGCGACCAGCCGGCACCAGACGCTGTCTCAGCAGCATCGATATCTGCCTTTAAAATAAAGTACTTATCCCGCTGATTCCGAACCTCGTACAACTGGGCAAGGGTGCAGATAGAAAATGCCGATTCTGCTGTTAAACCATCGATTCCAGGCTCTGATGAGTTTGCAAAAGGCGCATTGGTCAAATTGGGGCCTTCACAATGCGGCGAGAAAGTTATCGGACCGGAATAACCGCTTACCACCGGGGCATTAACACCGTCGTCGACAATTCCATAGACATAATAGGTGCTTCCAGGTGTAAGATCCATGGTAAGCCAGGCACAGCTGACATCAATACCTTCATTGGCAGCAGCGCATTCTCCTACTAGGGCCGTACCATCTATTCCAGTATCGTCGGTATCCCAATAAAAGGCTGTCGTGGCAACATCATCACTATCTTCTGATGAATAGATGATAGAAAAAGAACCAACTTGAATCGCATCACCATTGGGAGAAGAAATAGATAAGGTTGGGATGACATTGACGCCGGATGTCGGATCGCATGCATCACCAAGACCGTCTCCATTTGCGTCTTCCTGCAATGTATTTGGATGGATTGGACAATTATCATCAGTGGTACAAATCATGTCGCCATCTATGTCATCTGGGTTGTCGATTGGACAGGGATCAACATCCCCGCAAACGCCGTCACCATCAATGTCATTGTCCGAGTCTAACGGGCAAGCATCACAGGCATCTCCGATGCCGTCTCCATCACTATCTACCTGACTTGAATTGACAGTTCCCTGACAGTTATCTTCAGTGCTGTAAACGCCATCGCCATCAATGTCGAGTCTCAAAATTGGAAAGCCCCCTGGATTTTCCTGCCAGATAGTCGTAAAGTCCCAGGTGCTGTAAGCGGCATGGGGTGTTGTCGTGTCTTGGAGATTGGAGATACTGTCAGAAGAAATATTTATCGACCCCTGATCCAAAAGCGTGCCGCCACCAAGGTTTATCACCGTTGCGTTGGAGTTGTAAAACAGATTATCGTCTATGCCAGCAGAGTAATAACGCCCGCCCGCAAAGGCTCCAACATAATTATTTGAAGAGGTGTTGCCGGTAACATCTCCAATGGAAAAAGCGTTACTGACATTGGGGGACATGAGACTACCCATGAATCCACCAACATTCAGGACTCCTGTGACGTTTCCAGTACTGTAACTGTTGCTGATAGTTCCCTCGTAATAAATATATCCAATTAATCCTCCAACGTAATTGTTGCCAGCGACATTGCCGGTCGCATAGGAGTTGCCAAGCGTCATATCCCTGCCATAGCCGATAAGCCCGCCGACAGGACCTTCACTTCCAGTCACTTCTCCGGTTGCATAAGCGGATGAGACATTGGCAAAACCGGCACCACCCATCAAGCCTCCAATATAGCCTGTGCCGGTAACAGTACTGTTTGTGTAAGAGTTGCTGATTGTAGCATAATAGCCATTGCCGACCAGTCCGCCGGTATAATTATAAGAACCGGTCACCTGTCCGGAAGCAAAACAGTTGCGGATTACTGCATAACTCCCAATACCTGCAAGGGTTCCCACCGACCCATTACCAGTAATGTCGGCGGCGACCAGGCCGATATTGGTAACACTTTCCGGGGCAACTAGTGTAAAGCTGAGGCTTCCAAAAAGACCAATTTCGTTAGAGGATGGCCGATTGATGAAAAGATTGGAAATTATGTGCCCATCGCCATCAAGTGAACCGGCAAAAGGGGAACTTGAAGTGCCAATTGGCAGCCATCCTGAAGAAGTATTCCAAGGTTTATCCCCTGTTCCTGAGGAGCTGTCAGATGCGTCAATATTTGTTCTTAACACAAAGAGTTTATCCAGTTCATTCCTGACCTCGTTGAGCTGGGTCAATGTACAGATAGAAAATGCTGTCTGGTCAGTTAAACCATCAATTCCAGGCTCTGCAGAATTGGCAAACGGAGTATTGGTTAGACGGGAGCCTGAACAGTAAGCATTAAGTGTGATCGGTCCTGAATAGGCTTTAACTTCAGGGTTTGAACCATCGTTGACAATGCCGTAAACATAGTAGGTATTGCCGGGGGTCATGTTAAGCGTATCCCAAGTACAGGTGACATCCGTACCTTCCGGGGCAATAGCGCAATCCCCGGTAATGGCCGTACCATCAAAGCCGGTATTGTCACTGTCCCAATAAAAGGCGGCACTAACGACGTCATCTGTATCATTCAATGAATAGGTGATATTAAATTGTCCCAGCGGAACTGTTTCCCCATTGGGCAAGGAGACTATCAAGTTTGGAGCTACGTTTAAGTCCGGCGTTGGATCACAGACATTACCAACCCCGTCCCCGTCATTGTCTTCCTGGTTTGGATTGAAATCAACAGGACAATTATCCACATCGCCACAGATGCCATCATTATCTACATCGTTATCCGGGTCATTGACGCAGAGGTCACAAACGTCACCCAGTCCGTCACTGTCAAGATTTGCCTGATCAGGATTATCATCTGTTGGACAGTTATCGCAGGCATCTCCTAGGGTGTCAGCATCACTATTAAGCTGGTCAAAGTTAGTGATAACCGGACAATTGTCCACCTCACCGCAAATGCCATCAGTGTCCATATCATTATTACTGTCATTAGGGCAGGCATCACAGGCATCGCCAAGAGCATCGTTGTCCGCATCGGCCTGATCGGCGTTGACGGTAAGCAGACAGTTATCAATGGCATCATCAACGCCATCTCCATCGCTATCCATGCCTGAACATTTCATTTCCTTCATTAGCAGGAATGTACCGCTGCCCGTAATACCATTAAAGGGAGAAGATGCCTTGCCAGCTACAAAAACGGAACCACTGGCATCAACTTTTATGACAGAACCATAATCAACAGTTGATGCGTTATCCACTGCCTGCTTTCGCAGCAAATTACCATCTGAATCAAAACTGGCTACAAACATTCCCGCTGTGCCGGGACCGAAGAGAGAAGTGCCGAATCCTGTTACATAGACCTCTCCCTGTGAATCAATATCAATGCTGCTGCCACTGTCAACACCTGCAGAACTATCCAGCTGTTTGGTCCACACCATGTTTAAGTCCGTGGTATATTTCAACAGCAGAACATCTTCATTTCCATCTGTATTTGTAAAACCCGGAAATGAACCATTGGTATTGCCCGTCATGTAAACATAGCCATTTTGCACAGCCACACTGGTGATAATGTCATAAAAATAGTTGGTTGGTTCAGCAGAAGGGGCCATAATCTGGGCAGCTGCTAATTTATCGCCGGTCACCGGGTCAAGTTTCATGACAAATCCGTCATACCAACCGGATTCTGTGTTGTCTGCCAAAATACCACCACCTGCGCCGGCAGCATAGAGCATGCCGTCATCTCCAAGCGTCATGGTTGTTGCCATGGCCCATCCATTAGATTCACGGGTCGGGCCATGCTGCCTGGTCCATATTTTATTGCCGTCAGCATCATATTTGAAAACAACAAGGTCTCTGCTACTGTAGCCAGTCGACCATTTTTCAGTAATTTGATCTCCCAAAACCAACTCGGTCTGACCGGCGGCATAGAGATTGCCGGTGGAGTCCACGACAATATCAACAATGTACGACTCTTCCTCCATGCCTAAATCTTTTGTCCAGACAATGAAACCATCATCGGCACGCATTTTTATAATGAATCCGTTGACATAATTATGATAATTATGGCCAGCCACGTAGATATAGGTAACAGGACCTGATTCATCAATTTCTATTGCCGGCAAGTAATCATGATTGGCTATACCAAACTGCTTTGCCCACACCTGGTTGCCGAATTTGTCGTACATCGCAACAACCGAGTCCTGCTTGCCGGCAGTACCGTCAGGATTCGGTGCCATATAAGAAAGGTTCGTTGTTCCGGCCATATAAATATTGTCGTCCTGGTCAATAACTAAATCAGACCATTGATCACTGCCAGTCCCTGTCCAGTCGTACCATTTGGTCAGAAAGGTATGGCAGGTCGGGTCGCAGACATCACCAGTTCCATCCAGGTCAATATCCTCCTGATCAGGATTAGCGTCAGCAAGACAGTTGTCGCAGGCATCCCCCAATCCATCAAAGTCAGTATCAGTCTGGTTGCCGACATCAGGAATTAAATCTTCGTTCAGACCATTTGCAACTATTGGACAGTTGTCCACATCACCACAAACTCCATCTCCATCAACATCGTTACCGGAATAGTTTGGACATAAATCACAGACGTCACCTATGCCGTCACTGTCACTGTCCATCTGATCAAAATTAGCTACAAGGGGGCAATTGTCGCAGGCATCGCCCAATGAATCACCGTCACTGTCAAGTTGGTCTAAATTTACTGTACTCAAACAGTTATCAATTGCATCATCAACCCCATCATCGTCTATATCAGTTATAACGGGGTGGGTAAGGGGAACGAGTTCGCGTTCATATATGCTCCAACTTGGGCCTGCGGTAGCTAAAGGCACGCCGGCTGAAAGGTTGATGCCACCATGGCAGCTTGAACAGTTTGGCATTGTGAGAATGGCGCCACCGTTATTGTCAGTAGCGGAATCCAAAAGTGCAGGATCTGTGAGTTCGTAGTATTTCCCGTCCGTAGTGTTAAGCGTTGTGTTCCTGAATTTTCCAAGCAGTCCACCACCTGTCGTCATTCTTGGGGAAGTTTGCCCGTGCTTTCCATGGGGATCGTGGCAGAAAATACACATAGTGTCCCCTTGATGGTAATTATGGAGATTATTGTATGTGTCTCCAGAATCTGACCTGAAATTTGTTGTGGCAGCATCAGGCAAGCCGGTTTCATTATAGAGAGCATCCTTATCGTGGCAGGTCCAGCAGAGTTCGTTGGTGAAATATGAAGTTGCTCCGTGCCCGGAGACAAAGGGAAAAAGCATGCTTTTGCCATCATAAAATCTGTAGTTAGTGGGGTTTCCTCCGTTTTCTATGACAGTGAGAAGAGGCGTGTAGCTGTCATCGATATGCTGCTTTTGCGAAGAGTGACAGACTAGGCAATCAATGCTTGCGTTTTTACCGTGTCCGGTTTGATAATAGCCATACGTTGCGTTGTCGCCGATTACATTTCCGGCGCTGATCCCGGTATTGTCTGATTTTGAATTGGCAGGCGCGTCATCATGACAGCCATCACACCAGCCTTCTTTTCCGGCAGCTAAAATAGTTCCAGCATAAACTCCTGTACTCCAACTGTCTTTCGCTCCGACTGAGCCGTTGATTGAGTCAACGCCATTCAACGCGCCATCGGGACTGTGACAGTTGTTGCAGACATCGGTTTCAGCCAGAGAAATATTCCCGTCGCCATCAGATTCTATGCCAGAAGCAAAATAGGGAAAATTGTTCACGTCGTGACAATCGCTGCAGGAAAGTGTCGGTCCTTTCAAGTCATCGGCATCAGATTCAGTATGTGTCGAATGGCTTTGGAATGTACCCTTGCCCTGGCTGAACTCCCCTGGGCTATATTCAGTGCCACTGTCATGCCCGTGGCAGGACTGGCAGCCAAGCCCAGTGCTTCCGCTGCCGTAATGGGAAAACCCGTTGTCGTGGTTATGACATCTCTGGCAGTTACCTGAAAAATGTGCCTCTCCGGTCCTATAAGCGTGATAGTAGGTTGTCTGGGTATGACAGACCTGACATATTCCTTCTGGATCAACTGAAGCACTTTGATCAACAAATCCACCGGCTTTCGGATTGCTGTCCTGGTCAACAAAGCCGCCATGTGGATCAAAAAATTTAACGTTCATCAGGGTGTCGAGGAAAGTTTTTGCCTTGGACCGAATGAACTGACCATAAAGTATGCCAAAAGTTTTGTTGATAGCTTCTACCGGCACTTCGCCGTTAACGGTGATAGTGGTAGCAGTGGCATCGATAATCTCCCGGTTGAGATTCGGGTCCGACAGATCAGGAACCATAATCAAACCTCGTCCGGCATCAGTCTTGGCTGACCATGTTTCAATCGGCCAGTTGGCATTAACCGTATTGGTCGTATAAGTGATGACTGTTGTCAACAGGTCTTCACTGAGTGTTACGTCTTCGACGATTCCCTGGATCAAGAAAAGGTCGGGATTGTCCATATAACTGAGCTGTGCCTGGAAATGTGGGTCATGACAATCAACACATTCTATGCTCCAGTTCGCTATACTACTGTTGGTGAACAGGCTTGAATGCATGCCGGCAAAAGGTGCGGCAATTTCATCAGGATTATCAACGCTACCGTCGTGGCAGCGCAGACAGATAAAATTACTCAGTATATCGTCTTCAGTACGGGGATCAGGTGGGAAATCCGGTGGCCATCTGTCATCTTTTAAAGAATACTCGTGACAGCTTTTGCAACTGAGCCCGTGGGCCTCATCATGGGGGGCATGCAGAAAGGCTGCCTGGGCAGAAGTGCACAGTAAAGGTAAAATGCCTGCTAGCAGTAATGGGCTCAGAAATACTTTTCTCATTTAAAACACCACAAATTTTTCACTTTTCATACTTATGTTGTCAGTACTAGATCATTATTTTTTCTTACACTCACAATTACTCAAGACGCCCTAAGGCCCCATCTGTGCCGGGTCCCAGCAATTCCATGAACCATCCCACACACATTCCCAGCCAGGATTAAGCATTGGATTCATCGGTGAGCCCATATGGCATGCCATTGCTCCACCATTGGGATCACCACCGACATACATCCCCATCCCGCCGCATGTGTTTGGAACCGCACCAGGCCACGGTTGGGGATTGGGGCCGTTCCAGGCTGTATCAGGAGTAACATTGACCATTCCGCCGGCGTGGAAAGGGTCCGGTCCTGATTCCTGGTGGCAGGCCATGCAGTCAACACCGTTATGGATATCATGGGCTCCAACATAATATTCGTAACCGGTCATACCTGTACCCACAGGAATTCCATGGCAGGAATTGCAGTCACTGTAGTCTGGAGGAGTACACGCGCCTGTATCCCATCCACACTCTGAATTAGGAGTCAAGTTTGGATAATTTGGAGTACCCATATGGCATCCTTCCACGCCTCCATTTGAGTCGCCACCAATGGGAAATCCTGGTCCTCCGCAGGTCCCACCTCCACCACCAGGCCATGGCATATCTCCCATAGAATAGCCTGAAGAAGGTTCAATGGTTACAATACCGTCAACATGATAGGGATCAGCACCTTCCCTGTGACAATTCCAACAGCCAACAGCTTGAAATGAATGAAGATTATGTCCGCCAGGCATCTCGGTTGGAGGCATGCCATGACAGTTTTCACAGCTAATGCCAGGGTAACAAGCCTCACCAGCAAGTGCTGTTCCTGTGTAATCGCTGGAAATATTTCCGGCATAATCGTATACACATAACCTGTATGAGTAACTCTGTCCGGCTGTTACTGATGTGTCGCTGAAAGAAGTGTCGCTGCCCAGATATCGTTGCCATCCAGAACTGCAGTCAGCAGGAGGAGTGCTACCGTCCACCCGCCATAACCTGTAGTAGTTGATGCCACTGCCCACATCGCTTATTTCATCCCAGCGGAGCAAGATGGGGTTCGCATTGTCATAAATGGCCAGGGTGCCGCCACCTGGTGGCACGCGGTCAACTTTTGCCAGGTTCTGGCTGACCTTCAGAGTCTCAGAGTTGTCAGCCATGTCTTGGGAATAGTATCTCACTTCATAGGAGCAGGCATTTCCAGCTCCACAGTCAGTTGTCATTGTATTACTGCCAAGCACTACCGGTGTACAGCCTGCTCCCAGGCAGCCCAGGTAACCAGTGGTTTGGTCTACTCCACCACCGGAACCGTCTGTGGCCGTCAAAATTATTGTAATTTCACTGTTTCTCCAGGTAGCTATGGTATAGTCCGTTGTCGTAGGAGGGGTCAGGTCGATGGCTACAACTGCATCCGGATTATCGGAGTTAGCAACAGAATATGTCTGGGCAGTAATTGATGAGACATAACCAGTTACTGTTTCGCCTTCATTCGGGGTAGCGCTGAAATCATAAGTAATAAGATACTGAGTCGTTATCTCGGTTGAGATAATATTGAGATTGCTGAATGTAGCGACGTCACCACTAAAAGATGCAGAGGCGATAAACGTATCAGATGGGTCGTATTCGTTTGCTATTGTTCCACCATCTGTATACAGGTGAACAGCACTCACATTTGCTGTATTTGTCCCAGTTACTTCAAGGTCGGTAACAACATCCGTTGAAGAACCGGTTCCATTGACCATTTGCAGCTGGAAAGTACTAATGGCTTTATTCAATGCAGAATCTTTTGCAAAGCTATTCGCAGGGGAACTGCCGTCATACACTCTTCCCCAGGGAGTGGCATTTAGTGTGCAGGTAATTTTGGGTTCCTGCCATGTATTGCCATAGGCATCCTTCAGCTTCAGCCAGTAATAATATGTCTCCCCATTTGTCAGGCCAGTGTGGACAAGGTTTTTATCGGTTCCAAGATAAAGCTTGTTACCCGAATAATATGTGACGCAACCGACTGAAGTACTACTCGTACTCCAGCATATTTCAAAAGGTTCAATTGGATGCAGGCCCGTTCCATTATCAACTCCGTCCCAATCCAGTGTACAGGTGGTGTCCCATGGTGTTGCTGTAAAATGTGTGGCAACCGGTCCATCCCCGTCGACGGTTCTTACCTGGACTTGACTGGAAATACTTGTGCCTCCACAAGCGGTTGCTTTCATTCGGACATTCACCACCGTGGCATTAGCTGCTGATACATCACCTGCTGTACATGTATAAACAGGGCCGGTTCCACTTACAATGGCAGGCAACCAGGAGACGCCATCATCAATGGAATAGAGGCAACCATAGACAGGATTGTCAAGGTCTTCAAAATCCATGCTGATCGCAAAATTCTCGGGAATATACATTCCGTCATCAGGCATTATTGTCAGGGAATCAGTCACTTCAGCAGGTGGTGTCCCGCATGGAACATTAAGTAACAGGGGAAAACCTGAATTGTTGACTTGGCCGTCTGAATTTTCAACCCAAAGATAGGCGGTGCTGCCAGGAACCAGGGAGCCAAATTGAGAGGTAAAGGTAACCTCAGTATTTGTCCATCCTGTATCGATCTGTTCGATAATGGTCCCTGGATTCTGGAAGTCGTTATTCTCGGTCAGCCATATTTTTGAAGTTCCTATGCCAAACTCATCGAAATCCTCAAAAGCACTACCGTATATACGAATTTCTTCCTGACCGTCATTTATCTGATCTGTTATGACAGAATCTATAGTCGGATACTTTACAATGAGCACATAGTAATGGTTGGTGTTGGATAAAGCTGTGACTGTGCTGAGACTTGTACTAAACGGATTTGTTGTGTCTGTATCTTCAGCAAGATCATAGGTCTGGTCACTGTCTCCCAGTGACCCCGGTTGATAACCGGAAGAAAGGTAGGTGAAAATACCACTGCCTGTTCCCTGTGGGTCATCATCTTCCACTTTAATTGCCATTCCAAACTGTGTGCCTTTGGCAAGATCAATGGGAGGGGTAATAGGGAATTCATACCACGGGCTCCCCATTGATCCCGGTACACCAATATGATGAACCTGGCCTGAATCAAAGATTTTCGTCGCTCCGGCAGGGTTGCCCGCAACTCCACCAACGTAAATTGCTGTTCGAAGATTGCATGAGTTAAAAGCCCGGTGACCAAAACCGATAATGCGCATATTGTCTTCCGGAATATGCATGGCCATGTACCGGCTCATACTTCCATAGCCATTTTGGGTGGTTCCGGAGGTAAACCCGTAATATATTTCTGCTTTCACGTGGGCCGGGCAAAAAACACCCAAAACAGTACTGAAGAAAATAAGGGCCAGAAATACGCTATAAAGAGTGCATTTTACTTTCTTCATTATTCACCTCCTGGACAACTCCACTTGGGAGTCTCTTTTCCCTGGTGGCAAATAATATTTGAACAGGTCTTAGGGCTTACTGCTTCCCCAGGCACACCATCATAAATTGGTGGCCCCAGGCCAAAACCATATGGCCTCTCATAATATCCTTTATTGGTGGTTGTTGACCAAGACGATTCCATAATTTTTATATCAATTTTGCCATTTCCATGGAGACCATCCATGTGGCATTTTGCACACTCATTGTAGCCCGTAGTTATATCACCGTATCTGTCTGTAGTAGCTTGCAGCGAATCACTGCTCAGTATATGGCCGCCTATGCCATAAAGGTCATACTGCTGCCACTGGGTGACATGGGCGCCTTTTCCACCATCATAGAGATCATTAACGTTAAGCCCGTCTCCCGGAACAGGAGGATAGCCGTGACATGAATCACAGTCAAAAGCGAGCGTTGTGCTTCCCCAGTCAGCGCTGCCGCCCTGATGGCAGGAAATATTTGAACATGTACCGGCAGCGTAGGAAAAGCTGACACCGTCGCCGGCAAGTATGTCGTAATTACCGTTTGCATGATTTGCCGGATCTGTAATAGTGTTGCCTGTTGTGGTGGTTGCGGCGTGACAGAATTGACAATTATTGGTGCCATGTACCTGATGGCTGTTGGCCTTTGGCGAACCGTTCGGATAGTCCGGCGCAAATCCGTGGCAGGAGTCACAGGCAAGAGGTCCACTTCCCCAGGTTGCCGAAGTAAAGGGTTCAACAACCCCGGTTTGAACCGAAGTGCCGTTGCTGTGGCAGTAGAAATTGCTGCAGTTTGAATATGGACTTGATTTTGCCTTGTCAGCGGGATAACCAAGGTCGCCCGGGATAACATCATACACATCAATAGTGTTATCAATATGCTGCTCGGGTGGTGTAGTTCCCTCAATAGTACCGTCATGGCATCTACCGCAGCCGATAATGGTTAAATGAAAATCGTGACTACCGGACCCTGGAGAAAGGGCGTGGCAGGAGGCACAGGTAAGTTCAAATTCCGGATCCGTCCAGCCTGCAATAAATCCTGTGACCGGATTGCCGGTCCCGTCGTTGTGGCAATTTGTACAGACATCGGTTTCAAATAATTCAAACTTGCCGTCACCATTTGCGTCTGTGCCGGATTTAAAATAAGGAAAGTCTATAATGTCATGACACGAGTCACAGGTTACACCGGTGAGGGCAAGGTGCTCGGGATGCTTGCCGGTATCCCCTCCCCCGCTGGGCGCAAAACCTGTGTCATGGGAATGACAGCCAACACATTTTGCATCACCATTGTGGTTGATATTGGCCCCGTCATTGGTCCAATAGATGGTGTTTTCGTGACACACCTGGCAAATACCTGTCGGAGCAACGGAACCGCTCTTATCAACAAACCCGCCGTAGGGATTATAAAATGAAACAACCTGATCACCAAGATTGGTTGTTATCTTGTTTTTTAAGAACTGCCCGTAGAGCAGACCAAATGTTTTACCCACCATGGCAGGATCAACGGTACCGATTACGGTGATGGAGAAGCCGTTCGCTGCCAGGGTTTCAAATGTCTGGCCATTGGGACTGGCGGCATCGGCCACGAAAATGAGCCCGCGCCCAGTACCGGTTTTTGCCGACCATGAGGCGGGGTTCGTCCATTTGGCATCCGCATTGCCAAGGGAATATGCAATAGTCGTGTTGGCCCCGGCAGATGTGATAGAATTAATGGTGCCGGTTACCAGATACATATCAGACAAAAGAAAATCTTCGCTTATATCAGCAACACCGGCAATTTGCCTCTGGAAATGAGGAGCATGGCAATCGGTGCACTCCGTGGTCCACATTTCTGAACCATTTATGGTCAGGTCGGAGTGCATCGCCTTTGTCGGCGCACTGCCGCCAGGCCCATGACATTTCAGGCAGATAAAATTTTTGACCGTCTCGTCAGTGGTTGCCTGGGGAGCCCCCCAAGCCGAGGCATCCTCCAGTGAAAACTCGTGACAGTCAACACAGTCAACGCCATGGGCATCATCGTGGGGGGCATGCAGAAATGTTGCATGGGCAGGTGTGTACAGTAGGGAAAAAACACCTGCCAGCAGCAATGGGCTCAGAAATATTTTGTTCATTTAAAACTCCTCAGACTTTTCACTTCTCATACTATGTTGCTCATTCTTTTTGCATATACTCACAATTACTCAGGGTGCCCTTAAGGACCCATCTGTGTTGGATCAATGCAATAATTTATCTCATCATCCCATATACATTCCCAACTTGGTTGAATAACAGAAAATACTGGTGTGCCCGTATGGCATCCCATAGGGCCACCATTTGCATCACCGCCAACAGGGTTCAACCCTCCTCCACATGTCGTCGGAGGGATCGCATCTGGCCATGGTTCCACACCAGGCCATGATTGAGGATTGGCACCATTCCACCCTGTACCAGGCAACACAGGAACCATTCCGTTTAAGTGGGCAGGATCAGGTCCTGTCTCTTGGTGGCAAGCTATGCACTCAATACCAACATGACTCTGATGACCTCCAGCAAAATAATCAGCCCCGTTCACACCCGTACCAACAGGAATACCATGACAGGCATTACAGTCATCAGGGCTAGGGGCATCGATCCCGACATAGTTGCAGTCCCTTGTACTATCCCAAACACACTCCCAGTATGGTGTAATGTCTGGAATATTAATTGGTGTTTGTCCTCCCCAGTTTGCCCCCCAATGGCAGGCCAGGAAAGCTGCTGCCGGATTTTGGGGCGGCTGGGAATTAAGAGTCCCGCCAATGGGACCACTAGAACCTCCGCAGGTAAGGGGTGGCATACCTGAGCCAGGATAGGGGATCAGGTCACCTCCCGCATAGGCGGTTTTTCCATCTATCAGCCTGATCATTCCGTCAGTATGGGAAGGATCATTGGGCATACCATCGGTCAGCTGCCCTTCATGGCATATAAAGCAAGGCATTGGATGATACTGATGAGCCCCTGCGGCCGGGAGACTGTGGCAACTCCCGCATTGGGTTTCAGTGATGCAGGTCTGAGCCGTGGCTGTGGCTGTCAAAGTGGTAATATTACCGGCACCATCTTTGACGCAAAGGGTGTATGCATATTGCTGACCGTCCACAACATTTCCGTCCGAATACGATTCGCCGATGCCCATATAAATTTTATTGGAAGTACAATCCGGTGGGGGCGTGGATCCTAGCAGACGAGATATTGTATATCTGTCAGAACCCCAGAGATGACTCCCGAGATCACTGAAACCGCTCCAGGAGAGAGGCATCGGATTTAATCCACCCTGAACAGTAAAGGTTCCTGCGGTTGGCGGTTTTCTATCCACCATGACCTGGTTTACTGCCGTTTTAACCGGTTCAGCCTGGCCGAGGATATCTACTGAATAATACCTGACATCATAGCTGCATTCATTATCTGCTCCACAACTTGTTGTCATGGTATTACCGCCGAGCAGGACAGGAGTGCATCCTGTACCCAGGCAACCATATATGCCGGTGGCCTGATCAACCCCAACACCTCCATTGTCATTCGGAGTCAAAGTTATAGTGATCTCACTGTTCTGCCATTCAGCAGGAACATTGTCGGTTGTAGTGGGCGTGTTTGAATCAACGGTAATATAAGCGCCTCCTCCGTCAGCACCGGTGACTGGCAGATCGCCAATGGCCGACAGAACCCTAAATGTTATGATTTCTCCTTGGAGGGGAGAAGCAATGGTATTTACGGTGGCAATATACTGTTCCGCAATGTCAGTCACTGGAATGTTCAGGCCGCTTAAAGTCAGATCCGTTCCGGTAAAAGATCCTGAAGTGATAAAGGTATCCCCGGCATCAAAACTGTTGGGCACCGTACCGTCATCTTTGAATATTTTCACCGTGTCCACACTGGAAATAGTTGTTCCGTAAAGTTGTAACTCGGTGACAATAGCCGGTGGAGCATTGGTTTTTAAGCGAAAGGAGTTGACGCCGAAATCGGCAGAGGATGCCCCCACCCAGTTAATGGTAGTAAGCGCACCGGGTGACAAAATAATACCGGGGTTAACGCATTCCACCGGACCACCGCTGAACATTGATTTATTTCCAAAAGTATCCTGGTAACAGAGGATGTAGTAATAATTATACCCGGTATCAAGACCGGAATGAACCACAGGAGACTGGGGATACAGGCCATTGTATAAAGAAGTGCCATAGCTACAGCCACTGGGGGCACCACCCTTGCCATAACGCACTTCATACGGCTCAGTCTCATGCATGCCTACGCCGGAATCCGTTGTTTCATCCCACGAAAGGCTGCACTCCTGGTTTCCCGCGGTCACTGAGAAAGAAGCGCCTGAATCAGGGCCACTGCCATCAATTATCCTGTTTTTGGTGATGGTTTCACCCCATCCTCCGCAGGTTGAATAGGCGCGCATTTTAATTGCAACCGGACCTTCTGGGGCTGCTATAGGGATGGGAGTCGCAGTACAGTAAAGAAGCCCATACAGGACACCGGTAGAAGGATTTTCGGATGGAAGATTTATCCAGCTCTGACCATCGTCAATGGAATATTGGCAAAGTACAGGGCCGTTCTCAGGTGATTCATAGAATTTCCCTCGGATTTCAAACAGTGGCGGCAGGAAAACGGGAAAGACCTCGTCAGGCCTGCTGACCGAGGAATAGCCGGGAGGATGCAGCGCCGGTGATGGTTCTTCGTTCCAATCCGATACGATCGGAGGGTTATTATCTTTAACGGAATCAAGATGCACAAGAAGCCCTGTGGCAGTAGTCGTTCCTGTGTCATCCACCACCCAGAGCCAGGCATCGCCTGCCTGGGTGACCATAAGCGGGTGATAGGTGATGCCGCAGGTAGTAACGGTAAAAGTAATCTGGGTGTCGCTTTGCATGGATAAAGATTGTTCCACTATCTGTCCCGGATCATTCCAGTCGTTGTTTTTAGTGATATAAACGACTGGATTGCTGGTGAAGCCGGTACCATCTATTACCACTCCTCCCTGCCCTTCATTTAATATCAGAGAAGGCGAAACAGAAGATATAATTGGTTCAGCCAAGACTGCTTTTGGAGCTATCATAGAGATGATGGCTCCAAAAGCGAGCAGAGTGACAATATAAGTAAAATGGAACGTGCATTTCATCTGAAAAACCCTTGAATGACTCATCTGTTGTTTTAGCAATCCTGTATTTTCTTCTTTCATTATTCGCCTCCCGGACAACTCCACTGGGGAGTCGTTGTGCCGGAGTGGCAATTAATGTTGGAACAGGTTTTCGAGGTCATGGAGTCGCCAGGCACGCCCTGATAGGTAGGAGATGCCCCTTCCTCGCCAAAGCCTTGCGGTCTGTCATATTGTCCCCAGGGAACGGGCTTGCTCCAGCTGTCTGTCCTGATCTGAACCTCAACAATGCCGTTGGCATGGGCACCGCCGTAATGGCATTTCGAACATTCATAATAGCCGGTGTTATCCGAACCATAGATATCGCCGGTTGGATTCAGGTCGCTGCTGACAATGATATGGCCACCTTCGACACCGGAGGCAGGATTATAAGACATAGTGACATGGGCTCCTTTACCGCCATCGAATCTCTCATTGACATTGCGGCCGTCGCCGGGGGCCGGCGGGTAGCCGTGGCAGGTATCACAGTCAAATGACAGTGATGTACTTCCCCAGTCCGCATTTCCTCCCTGATGGCAGGAAATATTCGAACATGTCCCACCAGAGTATGAAAAGCTAACACCGCTGCCAGCCTGAATATCATAAATACCATTCACATGATTGGCAGGGTCGGTGATGCTGTTGCCGGTTGTGGTGGTCGCGGCATGACAGTACTGGCAGTTGTTACTGCCGTGGACCTGGTGGCTGTTGGCCTTTGGCAAGCCGTTCGGGTAATCCGGCCCATAGGCGTGACAGGAATCACAGGCAAGAGGTCCACTGCTCCCCCAGGTCGCTGATGAATATGTCTCGATGACACCGGTTTCCACCGAAGTTCCGTTGCTGTGACAGTAGAGATTGCTACAGGCGCCATAGGTGCTTCCGGCCTGCCGGTAGATAACAGGACTTGTCTGACCGGCGTATGAGCCATTTGTTGCAATATCACTGCTGAAGGCTATGGTAATCTTGCCGTCAACATGATAACGCTGCCCGTTGGTATAAGAGGAATATGGTGTCTGGTTGAGGGTGCGGCTGTCGGCTACCGTATTTTGGTGACACTTGCTGCAATCATAATCTCCTATGTGCTTTGGGTGTGAACCGGTGTTTATTGGCAGGGCTGTTGCCTTATCTCCACCATGGCATCCGGTGCAGTCGCCGGGCATACTGTTTCCACCCCAGGTGACGTCACTAACATTGGGGCCAACATATGGTGCTGATGCCCTGGTGCCTTGACTGTGGCAGTAAAGGCTGGCACAGCTGCCATAATCAGTCTGGGGGGCAGGATCGCCTGAATAGGAACCGCTGCCGGTGATAACACCAAGCGGAAAAGACTGGCTGAAAGCAACGTCGATACTGCTGTTAACGTGGTTTACCTGGCGATTATGACAAGTGGTACAGCCGGTGTAATTCCAGTCAAAATGACAGACCTGACAGCTTCCGTCCTGGTCAAATTTATAGCTGAGATGTTTTGCATGACTTCCTGTTGTCAAAGGAGTTCCTGCGCCGCCTAAATGCCCACCGGAATCGTGGCAACCGCCGCAGGTTGCAACCGTGTTAACAAATGGAGTTCCCCAGGTGGGAGTCTCCATATAGGTCGGAGCATCTGTCGGATTTACTGTTCCCTGGGCCGTGCTGTGGCAGTAAATGTTGCTGCAGGTGGAGTTAGCGCTTAATTTTGCTTTATCAGCAGGATATCCAAGGTCAGCAGGAACAACATCGTAAACATCAATATCGTTGTCTGCATGCTGTGAAGGTGCAGTTATTCCCTCCACCGCACCGTCATGGCAACTTCCGCAATTGGTTACACTGAGATGGGACAGATGACTGCCTGTTACAGGAGCAAGATCATGACAGCCACCACAGTCAAGTTCAAAGCCTTCATCAAGCCAGCTTGCGGCAAAATCGGAGAGTGGATTTCCAAAAGCATCCTGGTGGCAGGCGTCACAGACATTTGTTTCTGTCAGGTCAAACATGTCGTCGCCATCCTCATCGGTGCCGGAATGAAAGTAGGGAAAGTTGTTGATGTCATGGCAGGTAGCGCAAGTGACGCCTGTGAGAGCGAGATGGCCTGGATGCTTGCCGCCCGCCCCTCCTCCGCCGGGCGCAAACCCGGCATCATGTTGATGACAGATGAGGCAGTTTGTCTTGGCGTTATGGGTGTTATTGCCGCCGTCATAGGTCCAATAGGCGGTATTTGTATGACATACCTGGCAGATTCCGGTTGGAGCGACTGAACCGCTGTCATCAACAAAACCACCGTGGGGATTAGAAAAAGAAACAACCTGATCTCCAATGGAGGTCGTTATTTTGTTTCTCAGGAACTGTCCGTAGAGGAGACCAAAGGTCTTATTAACCATGGCAGGATCGATGATTCCGGCAACGGTAATTGATGAAGCGTCAGCCAGGATGGTTTCGTAGGTAACTCCTTTTGGATTCAAGGCATCGGCCACAAAAATAAGTCCTCGATCAAGACCGGTTTTTGCCGCCCATCTGCTGGGACTTGTCCATTCATCTGCAGCATAGTCAAGGGTGTAATTGACAGTTGTATTGCCCCCGGATGGGGTAACGGAGTTGATGGTGCCGGTTACCAGATAAATATCAGTGAGGAGGAAGTCCTCGTTGATGTCGGCAACACTGGCAAGCTGTCTCTGGAAATGAGGCGCGTGGCAGGCGGTGCATTCGTTGGACCAAGATTCGGTGCCGTTTATGGCCAGATCAGAGTGCATTGCCGCTGCCGGGGCGCTGCCGGACGGCCCATGGCATCTCAGGCAGATAAAGTTTTTTACCGTGTCATCAAGCGTGGTTGCATTGATACCCCAGGCTGCTTCATCATCCAGATGAAATTCATGACAGTCAACACAGTCAACGCCATGGGCATCATCATGGGGGGCATGCAGAAAGGTTGCCTGGGCAGGAGTGTACAGAAAAGGCAAAACCCCTGCGAGCACCAGCGTGCCCAGAAATAATTTTTTTTTCATTTAAAACTCCAAAATCAACTTTTTTCATTTAATACAGCAAAATCATTTTACTTCTCATCTTGTGTTATCCCCTATCCCACTTGAGAAAAGGGGGTCTTTCATCACTTCTCTTTTACACCACAAGGGCACTCTTTTCAGTCCCCCCCTGAGGGGGATAAGTCTCGATGTCTCGTCTCGGACTCGCTTATCGATTGAAGCTGACGCTACACGCAGCTTAATTCGGCTTTTTATCTAATCGCCACCTGATCCACTGTTACGGTTCCATCACTGATGATCAGAGATCCGACAATATCCGTCGGCACCGGGTTACTGATAAAACCACAATCATAGCCTCCGGAAAGGGTGAAGATGATGTTCTGATCAAAAAGAAGATCCTCGATATGGTCTGAGGCTGTCAGGCGGATGGAGTTATCAGTCTGAATCTGGCCGCTGTTGTAGGCTTCTGTGACCAAACCGTATGACACCATGTTTTCATAATGAACAATGGTATCGGTGCAGACACTCAGCTGGTCATCAAGGGGATAGCCGTCATGGGCGTCGTCCACTGCGTCACCGTCTGTGTCAGTCAGGGTCGGATTGGTACCAAGAATAAATTCATCGAGGTTGGTCAGTCCGTCTCCATCAAGATCTGCACCAGCATCAGTTGGATCAAAGGGATCAAGGCCGTAGGTTGTTTCCCAGATATCCAGCATGCCATCGCCGTCACTGTCAACGGTGTTCGGATCAGTGCATCCGGACCAGGAAGGGGTCACGCTCTTTGTGTTCAAACCGACATAATCGGTGCTAGTCATTGTCGTATGACGATTGGCATCCCTGACGCTCCAGGTAACGGTATAAGGATTGCCGTCAGGGTAAAAGTGGCTGGCGGAACAATCTTCACTCCAGTCCTGGAACGTACCGTCACCCCCCTCGTAGTAAAACTGGTATGGCGGTGTTGCGGATCCTGAAGGATAAGAGCCAGTGACATTGATATTGATCTCCACCTCCACGCAAACATCGCCATTGTAACTGTTTGCAGAGGCATAG